>ENA-ORSO01000806-ORSO01000806.1-human-gut-metagenome-genome-assembly--contig:-NODE-806-length-23480-cov-19.267748_pt1 | contig 23480 bp, 14 predicted proteins | sample MGYA00241902_ERZ509168 | MGnify/ENA primary metagenome ERZ509168 (study PRJEB26280, sample SAMEA2338806) | human gut metagenome | biome: human gut; feature: human-associated habitat; material: faeces... | reverse complement strand
CCCTTCTTGCTCTGGCAAGCGACCAAAGGTCGAGCGATGGAGGGGAGTGAATGGCTTTGCTAATAATGGATTAATAACTGTATTGCAAACTATAGTAGGACAGTGCCCTCCGGAGACCCTCGTCCTACTATTCGTAATAACAACGCCAAGTATAAAGAGAAAACAGGGCATTTAAAAAGTAGGACGGTGGCCTCCGTGCCCCGTCCTCCAGCACCCAATATATGTTATCATCAGGGAGGACGTGGCGTGGAGGCCCCGTCCTCCCTCTAAAGGTTCAACAAATCACAGCCCCCATCCTCATAAGCGCCTTTCTTATAGGCAAATATTGTTAAAAAAATAAAAATGGCGTGCCGTGTAAAATGTTATTTGTAATTTTGAAGCGTTTAAGTAAATTGGCCCTACGTGGCCAAATATGTATATAATGACGGGAATAGAAATATATCCCGTCGCGTATCTGTGAAGATACGTTGTAATAAAGCTTCGTTTAGGTTAATAATCTATGCGGGAACCAAAAGTTCCCGCTTTTTTGTCCCCCTTCATTCCTGTTTTATTTTCTTTTTGTTATTATGCTCGCAATGCGTTGCATTGCTTGCTTCCTGAAGGACATGTACCTACAACGGCGAGAAATACCTGCGCGAGCAGATGGACAGCATCCTGGCGCAGACATACCCCATACACGAGATCATCGTGCAGGACGACCGCTCGACAGACGGCACCGTGGCCCTGCTGCGCCTGTGCCTGCGCCACCGCGCCGCCCTGTTACCCCCCACCAGCACGCGCCCGCGGCTGGCGCGGCGCCATCAGGGGCTTCTTCTACCCCTTCATCATCGCATGGCACTGCTCGCAGTTTGACATGGAGTAGGGGGAAAATTTCTATTTAAATCTCACCACCATCTTTTTCCCATCCACCACATACACGCCAGGCTTCAGGCCGCGCGTGGCGGTAGCCATGCGCTGTCCGGCCATGTTGTACACGGTGGCAGAAGTGGCGGCAGAGGCCGTCGGGGCACCGATGCCCGAGGGCGTGTCGGCGGACGTGCCGTACACGTCGAAGGCGTACAGGCGTATGGCGTTGTCGCCCTCAGGACGCTGTGCCACCAGCTTCACGTAGCGGGCGGCCACGGGCTGCGGCAGGGCATGAATGTGTATGTCGTCGGCCTGTGCCCCCTGCGCATCGACCACACACGTCCACAGGGCCGTGGAGGGGTCGTCATCGGCAGTCACGTATATCTTGTAGTCGGACAGGTTGTGAAAACCCTGCTCGCGCGTCTTGCAGTCGCGTATCAGGAAGTGTCCCACCATACAGGCGTGTGGCAGCGCCACCACCACCCAAGGCTCGGCCGAGGCATTGTCGCACCACTTGGTGGCGTCGTCGCCGTCCAGCAGCTTGTCGGCCCCCTCGCCGTCGCTCACCTGGGCACTCTTGCTGTGAATGGTGCCTCCGGCGCTGGCCGCGCTCACGTTCTGCTCGCCGGCGGGCAGGGCGAAGAGCGAGGCCGTGGCCAGGTCGCCGTCCAGCAGGCGTGCGTCGTCAGTCACGGTCCAGGCACGCAGGCGGTGGGTGCCCATGGCCGACAGGTCGGCCTTGTGGGCGAAGGTGTAGACGGTGGCCTGCGCTGCGGGCAGCAGCGGCAGCGTCTCGGTCACGACGGGCTGGTCGTCAACCTGATAGGCCAGCTGCACGTCGCTGATGGGCTGGTCGGTAGGGTTGGTCACGGTGAGGGCGATGTCGGTCTCGGCACCATACACACCGTCGGTGCACGGCGTGAGCGTGCCGACGGCCAGCGTGTGCGAGGTGGGGGCGGGCGACAGCACCATGCGGTCGATGTTGGGCGCATATCCCTCGTCGTTGCCCAGGCAGATGGTATTGTCGCCCTTCTTCAGCTGCACGCTGAAGGTGCGCATGGCCATGCCGTCGCTGTTCCACGAGAAACCGTTGCCCTGCAGCTCGTGGTACACCTTCTCGCCCCCGTTCACCTGGATGTACAGGCGGCGGGTGTCTTGCGTGATGTAGAACAGGGTGAGGCGGTAGGTGCCGTCGGCGGCAGTCTGTGCCGTGCAGGTCACGGTGTGTCCCTGCCCGAGGAAGCCCACCATCTTGCCGCCCGAGCACAGGCCGGCGGCATCGGTGTCGATGGTGGTGCCGTCAGACACGGTGCCCTCCTCAGCCTCGATGCGCTGGAAGGCAGGCTGCGTGTGCGGCGTCTTGGTGAGGCGGACGGTGAAGCCGCCCGTAGCCTTGACGTGCAGGGCGAGTGTGGAGGCGGCCGTCACCGGTTGCTCGTCGTAGGCAATGTCGGAGGGGCAGGTGCCGTCCTTGTATATCTGAGCCGTGTAGGTGCCGTCGCCCAGCAGTTGCTGCAGGGGCAGCGTCACGTCGCGCTCGTCGTTGGCTATGGAGGCCACGTACCAGTCGTCCCCCTTGCGGCGGGCCACGGTGACATACTGGTCGGGGCTGGCCTCCAGGCAGCGCGTTTCATCCCAGGCGGCGGGCAGCACACCGAGCAGGGGAGCCGCCGGACTGGTGGTGAGGTTCTGGCGCGAGTCGCTCATGGTCTGTATGCCGCTCTCGTACAGGGTGGCCAGGGCCACCTGGTGGCTCCAGGTGGTGAGGTGCCGCAGCACGCCGTCCTTGCGGGCAAACTCCACGGGCGTATAGTCCATGGCGCCTATCACGTTGCGCGTCAGGGCCAGTGTGATGTTGTGCGTGGCGGGGGTGGCCAGGTGGTTGAAGTAGTACTGCTCGCCCCCGTACACGGCCTCGCTGGTGATGAGGTTGGGCCAGGTGCGGCGCAGGCCCGTCGGGCGTGTGCAGCCGTGGAAGTTCACCATGAGCTGTTGTTCGGCGGCCACCTTCAGCAGCTTCTCATATTTCTCCATCATGGCCTTGCGGTCATCCTCGAAGAAGTCTATCTTCACGCCGGCAAAGCCCAGGCGTTTCCACTCGGACAGGATGGAGCGTATCTGCTCCTCGTCGTTGCGGAAGCGGTTCTGGTGACTCCAGATGAACACTTTCACGCCCTTCGAGGCGGCATAGGCCGTGACATCGGCCAAGGCATAGGGAGCGCCGTCCCACCCGGCGTCAAGGGTGTAGTAGGGCCAGTGCATGTTGTGCGCCATGTCGATATAGTCTTTCACGATGTTCAGGTCGTGGCGTTCCTGTCCGTCCTCGCCGCCCCAGTCCCACGATGACAGGCCCGCCTGTATCCAACTGGTGTCGGTGAGTGAGGTGGCAGGGTTGAGGTCGTCGTTGAGGTTGCTCTCCACTATCGTTGCCAGCGTGCCCATGTACAGGGTGCGCCAGGGCGTGGTGAAAGCCGGGCCCACGGTGGGTGTGTCCTGGAGGGCGAAGCTGAAGCAACCGGGGTGGGTGGTGTCGCCCGCTACCAGCGCCGAAGCGCAGAACTGGGCGTCGCCCTGGCTCTCGGTGAGCAGCACCCAGCAGTCGTCGCCCTCGGTGCTCTTCACCAGGGCGGGCACGCACAGCTTGCGGGTGTTGTCGCTCACGCCCTGCAAGTCGCTCCATGAGCGGGCCGGGTAGGGCTGCGAGTAGTCGGTCACGTATCTCTGTGCCCAGCACCGCTCAAACGAGGGCAGGTTCACCTCGGCCTTGTCGGCCGTCACTGTGAGGGGCTCGTCGCCGTTTACCACATAGCGGAAGGCCACGCCGTCGTCGTAGGCGCGGCACTGCAGGGCCAGGGTATGGCTGCCCTTGGTGAAGATGAGGGTGAGCTCGTTGCAGGTGTTGTGATAGACGGCACACTTGCCCGTGGGCAGGGCATACTGCTCGTTGATGGGCCGCGTGCTGTGTGCCGACAGGGCAAGCCCTGCCGAGAGGTCCGCCTCCCGGGCCACCAGGCCGAGGGGCGAGGCGGCTACCAGGGTGTGCGTGCCGCGTGTGACGGTGTAGGTGAGTTGTCCGCTGTCAGAGCGGTCGATGGCCAGCGTGTTCTGTCCGTCGGGTGATGTCACGCTGCCTACCTCGTCGGCCATCGTAGCCGTACTGAGGGTGCTTAGGCAGAGTGCCAGCATCAGGGTTGTCGTTGATGTCTTCATATTCGGGTTTTGTTTTTAGTTAGATATTGATGTCATTTTTTCATGTCGTGTCGGCTCTGCCTTTCTTTTGCAGTGTTGCCCTGTCCTTTTCTGTCACCCTGTCCTTTAAATATAATGGGCAGGCGGTTGTGCATAATTCTGTACAGCAGAGGCCAGGGGAGGGTGTCCGGCAGATGGTGTGTGGCAGGTGTCCGTGTGCAAAGGTAATGGTATAAGGGGGTTAGGGACTGTACAGATTTGTGCAATAAATGTACAGATTTGTGCAAAAGCCTGCTTTTTCTGCGTTTCCGCCCTCATTTTGTGGGTCGCCACCCATGAAGGGTTGGCGGAAAAGTATTACTTTTGCAATGCTGAACCGCCCCAACGCACAACTGTAAAAAAACGATGTTGAACACCTAAAGATACCACTATGATGCTGGGTACACTTATCTTATCTGCCATGAGCCTGCTGTCGGCCTTTGTGGGCCTGGGGCACGGCTATGTGCGCACCATCGGTCTGACCGACGGCCTGTCGAGCCAGGCCGTATATGCCCTGCACCAGGACGCGCAGGGATATATGTGGGCGGGCACCTACGAGGGCCTGAACCGCCTGGACGGGCGGCACGTGAAGGTGTACCGGGCTGGGCGCGACGGCCACGACCGGATAAGCGGCGACATCGTGGAGCGCGTACACGAGACTCTGCCCGGTGTGCTGTGGATACATTCCAACTTCGGGCTGGACTGCCTGGACACCCGCACGGGCCGCATAGCCTATCATCCGGCACTGAACGGCAGCTACCGCAGCACCACCGCCCCCGACGGCACCGTGCTGGCCACCAATGCCGACGGCCGCTGCCTGTATTACCACTACGGCCAGCGGCAGTTTGTGCCTACGCCCCTGCCCGGCGTGTGCTTCGACAGCATCAGGGGCTTCGCGATAGACGGGCTCCGCCGCCTGGTGGTGACGCAGCCCTCGCGTACCGACGTGTTTGCCCTCAGCACCTCAGCAGGAGGCACCACGCGCCTGCGTCTGGTGCGGCGCATGAGGGTGGCCGGCACCTGCCTGGCCTATGCCGCCGACTGGGACGGCGTACAGCAACTGGTGGCCGACACGGCCTATAACATATACGAGCGCACCGCCACCGACCTGCACCTGCGCCGCCTGTGCCAGGCTCGCCCCACAGCTCCGGCGGCAGGGCGCATAGGCGGCCTGGTGCGCATGGGGCACACGCTGCTGGTGGCCTACAAGGGGCGAGGCGTGATGGCCATAGACCTGCGCACGGGGGCGCGGCAACTGCTGCCCGTGCACGAGGGCGTGAACGCCCTCGTGCCTGACCGGCGGCAGCCTCTGGTGTGGATGGCCACCGATGGGGGGCTGCTGCAGTATGTGTACGACCGCTACCGCTTTCTGCCCATGTCCTTCGGCCAGAGCGGCTGGACGGGGGCCGCCGTGCGGGCCATCTGTATAGACCCTCACGGCGACCTGTGGCTGGGCACCCGCGGCAACGGCCTGCTACGCTACGACGGTGCCCGCACCACCGATGGGCCGTCGGCCCGCTATACCACGGCCAATAGCATGTTAGGACACGACATGGTGTTCAACATCGTGCCGTCGGCACACCGCCGCCTGTTGTGGATAGGGGCTGAGGGCGAAGGGCTGAACTACTATTCTTACCGCCTGCAGCGCGTGTGCCGCCTGCGGCCCAGGCAGTGGCCCATGGTGCGCTGCATACACTATGTGGTGGAGACGGGGCCTGACGAGCTGTGGGCCGTGTCGAACTGGAACGGGCTGTTGCATATATGGCTGAAGGACACGGCGGGCGAACCCGAGATAGTATCCTGCCAGCAACTGCTGTACGATGACCGCCGACCCGGCTTCGCGCAGTTCTTCACCATCCGCCAGCAGGGACATGAGCTGTGGCTGGCCAACCGCGAGAACGGCGTGTACTGCCTGGACACGCGACGCTCCCTGCTCACCCATGTGCTGTTTGTACGGCCACGGGCATCGGCTGCCAATGACGTGCATACCTTATGCACCGACATACCGGGACATGTGTTGGTGGGCACATCGGCCGGACTGCTGGACATTGTGCGGGGACATGGCAGGCGCCTGCACGTGCGCAACCTGAGCCGACGGGCCGCCCTGGAGGGACAGGCCGTGCGGGCCATCACGGCCGATGGTGCCCACGGGCTGTGGGCCGCCACGGCGCACGGACTGCTACATGTAGACCTGCTGAACGGCTCCACCCGCTACCATGAGGTGCGGCCCCCGATGGAGCTGGCCGACGGGGCCGCCTGGCGCTGCCCCGCCACAGGCATCTGCTATTTTGGTGCCACCGAGGGCGTGATGTGCGTAGACGAGAATGCCGCCGCTCCCGACCGCCCCTACGTGCCTCCCGTGCTGTTCGAGGGACTTGATGACGGCGCCACGCTGCGGCCCCTGCATGATTTCGCCCATTCACATCCTTTTCCCCATTTTGGCTCTTTCTCCCATTCCTGCTCCGATTTATGTCCCTCTCCGGACACTGACACCCGCTCCATCAGCATAGCCCACGATCAGACTTACCTGTCGCTGCGCTTCTCTGCCATCGACTATCTGGATGCCCCGGGCTACAGCTTTGAATACCGCATGGGCCGCACCGACACCCTGTGGCACCGCACCGTGGGCGGACCGCTGCTGTCGCTGGTCGGACTGGCTCCAGGCACCTACCGTCTGGCTGTGCGCTACCGGCACGGCACCGTGGTGTCGGCACCCCGCACGCTCACCGTGCGCGTGCTGCCGCCTTGGTGGGCCTCGCCCTGGGCCAAGGGGTGCTATGCCCTCCTGGCCCTGGTCTTGGCATGGGGCGGCGTGCGCCTGTACCGCCTGGTGCAGCGACGGCGACGCGAGCGTGAGGAGCAGCGACGCACGCTGGAGGCACACCGTCGTAAGGTGCGGCATATGGAGCAGTTGAGCCGCGAGATGGGCACGCCGCTCACCCTCATCGACGGCCCCGTGCGTCAGATGCTGAAGTGGCCCAGTCTGGACGAGAAAACGCGCCGATACATGGCAGTGGTGAGTAGCAACGCCGAACGCATGAAGGATCTGGCACGCGCCATGTTGCACGGCCACGGCCCGGCGGCGCTGCACAGCCATGCCGAGGCTCTCGGCCACCCCGTCAAGGTGGCCGAGGGCGAGCACGTGAAGGCACCCTCTCTGCCCTACGTGATGGTGGTGCACGGACATGCCGAGCTGCTGTGGATGCTGGCCGATGCCTTAGGCTCATGCTACAACACCGTGGTGTGCCGCTCTGCCGGCACGGCCAGACAGTGGCTGCTGCGCCGCCAGCCTCAGCTGGTGGTGGTGGGTGCCCGGCGACTCGATACCGACACCGTCGACTTCTGCCGCCTGCTGAAGGGGCACCGCTCCACGGCTCACCTGCCCCTGGTGCTGCTCACTTCGCGCGATGACACGGAGGCCGATGCCCTGGCTCCCATTACGGGGGCCGACGTGCGCCTGACCGAGCCTTACGACGAGGCCGACCTGCTGTCGGTAGTGTCGGGACTGATGCAGCGTGCACAGGTGCTGAAGGAATATTTCGAGACATCGGCAAGCGCCTTCGAACTGGTGGACGGCCATGTGTTGCACAAGGACGAGAAGGAACTGCTGGAGCGCATCGTGGCCGTGATAAACGCCAACATCACAAACCCGCAGCTCAGCACCACCTTCGTGGCCCGACAGTTGGGCATAGGCACGCGTAACCTGTACCGGCAGTTGGCCGCCTTCACCCACGACACGCCCACCGCCATCATCCGCGCCACGCGTCTGGAACGTGCACGCCGCCTGCTGTCGCACACCACGCTCACGGTAGAGGAGATAGTGTATAAGGCAGGATTTTCCAACCGCGGCACCTTCTACACCCAGTTTGCACAGAAGTTCGGCTGCACACCGCTCGAATACCAGCACCGCTGCCGCGAGGAGGGACGCCGGGGTATGCAAGACGAGGACTGACCTTGTGGCGCGCAACAGGCCCGGCGCTGCGCCACAGGGGTAAACAGGGTCTGTATGCAGCAGAAAATGAGGCCGCAGCCCTTGTCTTACCGAAAAAAACGCTACCTTTGTACCCGACAAGAAAGCAGGGCGCGCCACGGACGGCTGCCAGCCCGCTAACGTAAACAACGATTTGCCAATATCCGGCATTATACATCATACATCCAGAAACAACAATCTTACACACTATGGCATATACACGCATTACTGCCGCCGAAGCAGCGGCCATGATTGAGCACGATGCTACCATCGGTTTCAGCGGTTTCACACCTAACGGCATACCCAAGGCCGTAATAAGAGAAATTAAGAAGAAGGCCGAACAGTTGCACGCTGAGGGTCAGCCCTATCAGATAAGCTTGGTGACAGGCGCATCGGGCTGCCAAAGCTTAGAGGGCGACCTCGCCAATGTGCATGCCATAAAGTTTCGTGGCCCTTTCTCTACCAATAAAGATTTCCGCACACATACCAACCTGGGCGAGATTGACTATGAAGATATGCACCTGGGACATGTGGCCGAACGCTTGCGCCGTGGCTTCTATGGCGAGATTGACTGGGCCATCATCGAGGTGAGCGACCTTGATGAGTTCGCCACCGTGTGTCGCGCCTATCTCACCACCGCGGGGGGCATCGTGCCCACCATTGTGCGTCTGGCCAAGCGCATCATCATCGAGCTGAACCGCTTTCATAGTCCTGACAGCAAGCTGCTGCACGACGTGTACGAGTGTGCAGAGTATCCGCATCGCCAGCCCATACCCCTGCTCTCAGTGGGTCAGCGCATAGGCACCAACTATGTAGAGATTGACCCCAAGAAGATTGTGGGCGTTATTGATAGCAATATCGAGGAAGAGGCGCGTGGCTTTGTCGACCCCAATGCCGACCTTACACGCATCGGACAAAACGTGGTCGACTTCTTCCTCAGCGACATGAAGGCCGGACACATTCCGCCCACCATGTTCCCTATACAAAGCGGTGTGGGCACCACGGGCAATGCTGTGATGAAAGCCATCGGACAGTGTGAGGGCTTGCCCCCTATGGAGGTGTTTAGCGAGGTGGTGCAAGATGCTGTGGTTGAACTGATAGAACAAGGAAAGATATCGCAGGCGTCGGCTGCCGCCATGACTTGCACCAACGAGTGCATACAGCATGTGTATGAAAATATCGACTTCTTCAGTCGTCATCTCACACTTCGCCCCAGCGAGCTGTCAAACGCACCCGAGCTCATACGCCGCTTCGGCGTTATCGCCATGAACACGGCCCTCGAGTGCGACCTCTATGGCAATGAAAACTCGAGCCACATTTGCGGATCGAGCCTGATGAACGGCATTGGTGGATCGTGCGACTACGAGCGCAACGGCTCAATCAGCATCTTCTACACACCTTCTACGGCTAAGGGCGGCAAGATTAGCGCCATTGTGCCCATGTGCTGCCACGTAGATAGCACCGAGCACGATGTCGACGTTATCGTTACTGAACAGGGTGTGGCCGACCTTCGTGGCAAAGGCCCTATGCGCCGTGCACAAGAGGTGATAGAACGCTGTGCGCATCCCGACTATAAGCCGCTGTTGCGCGAATATTTACGCATAGCACCGCAAGGCCATGAGCCGCAACATATGCGTGCCGCCTTGGCCTTCCACGATACCTATCTGAACAAGGGCGATATGCGTTTGACCGACTTCAGCGAATATCTGAAATAAAAACATATATACATATAATGCGTTGACAATGAGAATATTGATTGTAAACACAAGCGAAAACGTGGGCGGAGCGGCTGTGGCCGCCAACCGCCTTATGGAGGCCCTCAACAATAATGGGGTGAAAGCTAAAATGCTGGTGATGAAGAAAACCACCGACCATATCACGGTGGTAGGACTGCCGCATGCCTGGCTGCAACGCCTACACTTCTTGTGGGAACGCTTCGTGATATACTGTCATCTGCACTTCTCGCGGCACAACCTCTTTGCCATTGATATTGCCAACGCAGGAACCGATATTACCAGCTTGCGCGAGTTTAAAGAGGCCGACCTCATACACCTGTCATGGATAAACCAAGGCATGCTGTCATTGGCCAACATCAAGCGCATTGTGCGCAGCGGGAAACCTGTGGTGTGGACCATGCACGACTTATGGACGGCCACGGGAATATGCCATTATGCTCGCCAGTGCCCCTCGTTCCGCACAGGGTGTCACAACTGCCGCTTGTTGCCTCGCGGTGGTGGAAAAGAAGACCTCTCGCGCAAGGTGTGGAACCGCAAAAAGGCGTTGTATCACAATGCCAACATTCATTTTATTACCTGCAGCCGATGGCTCGAAGGGCAAGCCCGACAGAGCGCGCTGATGAAGGGGCAACGCATCACGGCCATTCCTAACCCTATCGACACGCGCCTCTTTGTGCCCACCGATAAGGCCGAGGCCCGATTGAAAAACCAGTTGCCCACCGACCGCCGCATCATCTTGTTTGTAGCACACCGTGTAGACGACGACCGCAAGGGCGCCAACTATTTTGTTGAGGCCGTAAACCGCTTGGCCGATGCCAACCCTCATTTTGCTAACAATACTTGTGTGGCCGCCATTGGCCGTAACAGCGAGAGCATTGCCTCTTTGCTGCACGTGCCCACCTATGCCGTGGGCTTTGTTACCGACGAACGACAAATGGCCTCGGTGTATGCCGCCGCCGACGTGTTTGTGCTGCCCTCGCTCGAAGACAATCTGCCCAACACCATCATGGAGTCGTTAGCCTGTGGCGTGCCCTGTGTAGGCTTTAAGGTGGGTGGCATACCCGAGATGATTGACCACCGCGTGAATGGCTATGTGGCCAATTTTAAAGATGTGGCCGACCTGGCTGCAGGCATGGAATGGGTGCTTGACGAGGCCGATGCGCGAGCACTGTCGGCCGCCGCTCGACGCAAGGTTGAGATGACCTATTCGCAGTCGGCCGTGGCCTCACAATATATCGAGGTGTATAACGAAATGATAGCACAGAAAACGTATCGAATATAATTCTTTTTCATGGTAGTATTTTCAATTATCACTTGCACCTATAACGCCGAGAGCGTACTGCAACGCACCCTCGACAGCGTGCTGGAGCAAACATATAGTCATGTTGAACATATCATTGTCGACGGCGCTTCGACCGATGCCACACTGGATAGGGTTGAAGCCTATAAGCAGAAAAGCGATGCCGAAGACTGGTGCCACGAGGTGCGCGTGAAGAGTGAGCCCGACCGCGGACTGTACGACGCCATGAACAAAGGCATACAGCGGGCTACGGGCCAATATGTGCTGTTCTTAAATGCTGGCGACACCTTCCCCTCGGCCGACACCTTAGAGCTGGTGGCCGAGAGTGTGGGCGAGGGCGAAGAGCCTCCTGCCGTGCTGTATGGCGACACCGATGTGGTTGACGACGAGGGACGCTTCCTTCGCCACCGTCGCCTGTCGCCTCCGCGTCGTCTCACCTGGCGGTCGTTTATGAAAGGCATGCTGGTATGCCACCAAGCCTTCTACGCCCGTACTGATCTGGCCAAGGCCACCCCTTACGATCTGCATTATCGTTTCTCGGCCGATGTTGATTGGTGCATACGCATCATGCGTTTGGCACGTCGTCGCCGTTTGCCCATGCGCAATGTGGGCGCTGTGGTGGTAAACTTTCTTGATGGTGGCATGACCACCACTAATCATCGCGCCTCGCTCAAAGAGCGTTTCCACGTTATGGCCCACCACTATGGCTTCGTGCCCACCGTTATCATGCATGCGTGGTTTGTGGTGCGCAGCCTGTTTAAAAAGTAACGCTTTTTATACATAATCGAAGACACAACAACATAAAAACACAAGAGAAAATATATAACAACAAGAGACAATATAAAACAACAAAAGGACAACAAAAACAACATTGTAATACTTATATATTAAGTGAGAAAACAATGTTGTTTTTGTTGTCCTTTTGTTGTTCGGTGTTGTCGTGCCTTTCCTTTTCTTCGCTTTACACAAGTGCAGACCTAAACACGTATAGCGCCGACTCTTATCTCTCTCTCTTTTAACAATCTTCGTCTTTACTTAGCCCACTTGCCGCTCTTCACAGCGCTGGGCAGCACGGGCATAGCGCCATTTTGTGTGCACACGTATGCGCTTACTTGCACCGCCAGACGGTGAGCATCGGCCACGGACATGCCGCCCAGGATAGAGGCGCAGAAGGTGCCTGTAAACGAGTCGCCAGCGCCTACGGTGTCGGCCACCTCAACCTTAGGTGTGGTCTGGAACGACTTCATGCCTGGCGTAAACACATAGCTGCCATTGGTGCCACAGGTCAGCACCAGCATATCAAGGTTATACTTGCCCAAGATAAGCCAGCACTTGTCTTCTATGTCGAGGCCGGGGTAGCCAAACATACGTCCAATGAGCACAAGCTCTTCGTCGTTAATCTTCAGCACGTTGCAGCGCTTCATGCTCTCGCATATCACCTCTTTAGTATAGAAGTTTTGACGAAGGTTGATGTCAAAAATCTTCATGCAGTCCTTAGGGGTAGCGTCAAGAAACTGGTATATGCTATTACGGCTCACCACGTTGCGCTGTGCCAGCGAACCCCAGCACACGGCACGTGCGTTCTTGGCAATGGCCTCCACCTCTTCGGTGAACGGAATGTTGTCCCAAGCCACGTTTTCTTTGATGTCATAGGTAGGAATACCCTCGCTATCAAGTTCTACCTGTACGGTGCCTGTGGGGTAGGGCACACGTGGCATGCAATACTGCAGTTTCTTTTCTTCCAGTTGCTGAATGGTTTCTTCGGCCAGCTTATCCTCACCCAAGGCGCTTACTGCTATTGAGTTAAGACCAAATTGTCCTGCATGAAACGCGAAGTTGGCAGGTGCTCCACCCAACTTTTTTCCTTCGGGCAGCACATCCCATAGTGCCTCGCCCAGACCTACTACGTAATTCATAATATCTTCTTTTTACTGTTTTACCCTTGGAATATAACTTAGCAGATACACTACGCCAATAGCCATTACCACGGCGGCCCATACCTGCGGATACATGGCGCCAGCAGCCTTGGCAGCATCGCTGGCATAGCCCATGAGCAGGGGGAAGACGGTGCCACCGAAGAGGCCCATAATCATCAGTCCGCTCACCTCGTTTTTCTTCTCGGGGGCAGAAAGCAGGGCCTGTGAGAGCACGATAGAGAACACGTTAGAGTTGCCGTAGCCCACAAGAGCGATGGCAGCCCACAGCTCCCACTGCTCGGTGCCGAACACGAAGCCTACCATTGCCAGCGCCATCATCACCACGATAATGGCAAAGAAGGTGCGAATGTTCAGCTTGCGCATGATGAACGATCCGGTGAAGCATCCCAAGGTACGGAAGGCGAAGTAGAGCGAGGTGGCATACTCAAACTTGCTCAGCGAGTCGCCAGGTTCGCCTAAGCGTTCCAGCAATATTTTGGGTGCTACGGCGTTGGTACCTACGTCGATACCCACGTGGCACATAATGCCTATGAACGAGAGCAGGATGAGGGGCGAGCCCAGCATCTTCAAGCAATCGACAAAGCCCGATGCCTTCTCGTCGCCAGGCTCTTCTTCAATATGTGTGAAGGCCAACGACAGGGTAGCAATCATGCCCACCAAGAAGAACAGCAGGAACAAGATGCGCCAGCTCAGGCCCAGCAGCGGTGCTGTGGTGGTGGCGCCCCATGCAGCGATAAGGGGTGCTATGAACGAGGCGATAGCCTTTACAAACTGTCCGAAGGTGAGTGTTGAGGCCAAGTGGCCCTTCACAATCATTGTTACCAGAGGGTTGATGCTGGTTTGCATCACGGCGTTGCCAATGCCCAGCAGCGAGAACGATACATACATCAGCCACAGTTGGCTTTCCTTGGTAGGCATAAAGCTGTCGAACAGTGGCATAAACACTGCCAGTGTGGTGATGATGATAGAGATAAGCACTGTTTTCTTACGTCCTATCTTGTTCATGAGCATGCCCGTGGGCACTGAGAAGATGAGAAACCAGAAGAACACGAGCGAAGGGAAGAAGTTGGCAGCCGAGTCAGACAGCCCGAAGTCTTCCTGCATATTATTCGATACAGCGCCTACGAGGTCGACAAAACCCATAGTGAAGAAGGCTATCATCACGGGGATGAGTGTCAGTTTTGAATTACTTGAATGAGTCATTATTGTTGTTTTTTTTTATTTCGTGAGGTTGTAAACAGTATATTTGGCTCGACCTTTCACCGTAACCTTATTATACGGCTTGGTGGGGAACACCAGGTTGGTCATAGCCATGCGGCCGTTGGCATCAAACACCTCGATACTGCTGCTGTCGATAAAGATGCGCAGCTGCGACAGCTTGCCGTGTACGGGGGCAGTGGTAACGGCGGCAAACTCGGTGCTGAAGTCGGTGCGTCCGCTCTTGGTGCGGTCCATGCTGAAGGTTTTTGCCTTGTCGTCGTAGGTCATCACTACCTGTTCGCCCTTGTCGTTGCTCAGTGTCATTGTGGTGCTACCTTTCATGTTCAGCACCACCTCGCAAGCTTTGCTCAGTATCTTGGTGCCTTTCTTGGTGCGGGCGGCAGTTACTTCGGGCGAGGGTGTTACGCCGCAGTAGGTTTCGCCCTCATATTCGTACAGGTCGAGGTCGCGAGTAATGCTGTTGGCCGAGCGATATTGCAGTGTGGGCACCTGGTTAGCATACTGCCAGTTGCTCATCCAGGCAATGGCCACATGTCGGCCATCGGGGGCGTTGTCAAAGGTTACGGTGGCGTAGTGGTCTTTGCCATAATCCATCCATTTTGTAACCTCGGGCTTTGACTCGCACGTAAACTTGCGTCCGTCAAAATCGCCTACAAAATATTGTGTGGCCGAGCCACCGGAGGGGCCGCCAGGGTTGATGTTGCATATCAGCAGCCACTTTTCTTTGTCGGTGCCGCGCACGGGCAGCTTCATCAGGTCGGGGCACTCCCATACGCCGCTGTGGCTACCATATCCCTGACCAAACGAACTTTCATACTGCCACGTCTTGAGGTCGGCCGACGAGTAGATTTGCATCTCTTGTCCGGCGGCCAAGATGAGGCTCCACTTGTTCAGCTGCTCGTTCCAGAACATGTGCGGGTCGCGGAAGTCGGGCACATTGCTCGTGATAACGGGGTTGCCCTCATATTTCTTAAACGTCTTGCCGTTGTCGGTGCTGTAGGCCAAACTTTGTGTCTGGTTCTCGCCAGCCGATGTATACATGGCCACGATGGCGCCAGCGCCAAAACCCGCTGTATTATTCTTATCTACCACGGCCGAACCTGAGAACACGGTGCCCCATGCGTCGGGCAAGATGGCGTCGCCCTCATAGGTCCAGTGCAGAAGGTCGGTCGATACCGAGTGTCCCCATGTCATGTTTTCCCATTGCGACCCGTAGGGGTTGTGCTGGAAGTAGAGGTGCCACTCACCATCTTTGTAGAACATACCGTTGGGGTCGTTCATCCAGCCATAGGCGGGTGTGTGGTGATAGGTGGGGCGGAAGCGCTCGGTATTTGTCATGTCGGGGGTGTCGGTATAGGTCATGCTCTTCCAGCACGTGAAGGCGCGCAGGTCGCCATCGTTGCGGTAGGTGCCGTTTACATGAATATCAAGTGCCAGCTGCTCACCGTTTTGATAGGCGGAGAGGTCGAGGGGCACAAAATGGTCGATGTGGTTTACGGCCAGACGTATATTGAAGGTTTGCACCAGCTCGTTATTGGCTACCAATTTCACGTTGCACATCTCGGCGCTCTCTTGTACGGGCAGCATCAAGAAGTGCTTGCCCGGGGTGATGCGATAAACGCAATGGTTGCTACTGAGAAACAGCTTGTCGGCTGTGGTTGCTGTGGCGTTGGCTGCTGCCTGTTGTGCCTGTAAGGTGGCGGGAGCGGTCAGCATGAGGCTGGCCATGGCCAGCATACAGAGGGTTTTGTTATGCATTGTTAGTGATATTGTTTTTAATGTTTTACTCTTCTTCGTCGGCCCACACGTCGTAGTGCTTCTTCGAGTAGAACTCGCCGTTGTAATCGCCTTCGGTGGTGGGGGCGAAATTTACTGTGACTCCTGATGCGGCGATGGGGTTCAAGGTTTCAACCTTTACTGACAGCGTTTTGGGGGCGATATATGTCTTTTTCATATTGCTTTTCTTTTATGGGTTCTTATTATTGAGTTTTCTTGATAAGAGCGTTTCAAAACAATCTGCTCAACAATATTGAACAATATCGAACAACGTTGAACAACAAACGAACAACAAGAACAATAATCTTATTTTGTGATGACGACCAGAACAACGTTGTTATGGTTGTTCTTTTGTTGTCATTGTTGTCGTTTTGTTTTGTATCTTTTGTCTTGAAACGCTCTCGTTATAATAACTGATGGCTTACTTTACAACCACCTTCTTGCCGTTTACTACATAGATGCCCTTTACCAGTGAGGCACCAGCCAACTTCTCGGCTACGCGACGGCCGCTCAGGTCGTACACAGCGCCATTGGCTACGGTGGTGGCCGCTACGTTGTTAATGCCTGTGGCTTCGCCCTCAAAGCTAATCTTGGCAGGAGCGGTCTGGCCTTCGGCAGCCTGATAGAAGGCGTGGAAGGCGTTGATTTTCGCATCTGTGCCACCTTTCTGCAGCTTACCATCAGCGTTGATGCCGTAAAGACCCTCTGCGCTTTGGGGGGCGTAGACACCTTTGAAGGGGGCGGTGAACTCGGTGGTGGTTGTGGCTACGAAGCCTTTGTTGCTCCAAGTCAGTTTGTTTTCTTCTCCTTTGTTATAGCCAACTGTGATGAATGGGGTGTTAGCACCTACTTCAGTTACTTTTGTAAATACAACTTCATTGTTGTCGGCGCTTGAATAGGTAGCCAGTGATTCTGATTTCAAATCGTTCGCATTAACCCAGAAAGGCAATACAAAGCTGTTGATGCCTCCTTGCAATTTGCGTGTCAGTGTCACGGTAGTAGCATCAAATCCGGAAGGAATGTTGAAAGCGTTTTTGTCAGACAGCGTTACAGATGCTGCCTTTCCATCTTTTACAACATTGGTGTGGTTGCTGTAAGTGTCATTAGCATAAACAATGGTGTTGGGGTTCTTGAAGAACTTGTCTATGTCAACGTCATGTGCATCAGCTCCTGTAATGTCAACAGAGGTAAGGGTATTGGCGCTTTTATTGTTGAAATCTTGGTAGTTGTTGTAAGTAATATCAGTCCAATCAACGGGATTTTTGCAAGTGAAATTCAACCAGGTTCCAGTCAAATTTACATTTCCGCTGATATTATCTACTTCTGAGAGCACTTTTCCGTCTACCATTGGTTGAGCCTCAAGCATAATATCATCAATGTATACAACCTGTTCGCCTTCTGGATCATTATTGGCAAATATTGTTATAGCTTTCGGATTATTGAAGAGTTTATCATTAGGAAAAGCAAAATATAACTTTTGCCATTTGTCTCCACCGTCGTACCATTTTGCGGTGTAAACATGAGAACCATCGCTACATTCAAGGTCAATCTTTACATTTCCTGTATTTGCTTTTCTTATTTTGAGCGATAATACTCTGTCTTGATATATTCCATTGTTTTCTCCAAGACCCCATGCAATGGCACGATTTTTCCAGTCAGGTTCATTACCATTAATGGTGAATTGAAGACATTTTTCAGATTTGTTCACATCGTTGTTCTTGTCTGGATTTTCTACAACTTTGGGGCTGCAGCGATCAGCCCACATACCTCCATCGGTATTGAGTTCTTTATCTTCTCCGTTCCATAATAATGTTGTCTGTGCGAATGATGTTGCCGAAGCCATGATGGCGAGGGCGATAAGTGTAAATTTTTTCATATTGAAATGGTTTTTGTTATTATTTATTTTAAAAATTTGTCGTTGTAATGAAAGGCTATGTCGTATGATAATTGTCGTTGATGGTGTTCGTTGAAAATTATTGTTACGTAGTATAGCGTTCTCGTTATTACGCTGGCAAAGGTATAAAAAGATGATTATAAGGTATGTCAATAATGTTACATCCTATTGTAATATTTGTACAATACAACATTTATGCTAGTTTTTGTTGCAAATGTGGGAGTAAGGAAAGAGAGGCCCCACCCCCGCGCCGCGCTCGCGCGGCTTCCCCCTCCCCTTCTTGCTCTGGCAAGCGACCAAAGGTCGAGCGATGGAGGGGAGTGAATGGCCTTGCTAACAATGGATTAATTTCTCAAAAGAAAATACGCCAAGCAATGCAAACCATAGTAGGACGGTGGCCTCCGTGCCCCGTCCTCCAGCCCCCAATATATTTTTTCATCATGGAGGACGGGGCGCGGAGGCCCCTGTCCTACCAAAAAATAGCAAGAAACATCGCCAGCAAACAACGCCAAGCAATGCTAACCATAGTAGGACGGTGGTCTCCGTGCCCCGTCCTCCAGCACCCATCCTCCAGCAGCCGAAATAGGTTATCTCATGGAGGACGGGGCGCGGAGACCCCTGTCCTACTTTGATATCACTTGCTTGAATAGACCACCGTCCTACTTAGCAAACTAATAGCATCTTCCTCGTGCCGCGCTGTCGCACGACTTTCTTCTATTTTGCATAAATATACAAAAACGTGGTGGAAAGTGAATATTTATACAAACATGGAATTTAAGGTTTGTTTACATAATATTGTTTAAATAAGTAATAGTTTGTAAGCAAAACGTGGTGCGTGACTTACAGTTTTCAAAGTTGATACCTTTCATTTGCAAAACCCTTGGTTTTAGGTCGTGAAACCAATGGTTTTAGACTGTGAAACCCTTGGTTTTACAACGTGAAACCCATGCTTTCAGAGTGTAAATCGATGGGTTTCAGAAACCGCTCCCATGCACCCCCAAAAATGAATATTTATGCAGTTCTGGGAGGGTATTCCCTCCCTTCTCCAGTGGGGAGAGGTTGGGGGTTTTTATTTGGTTGCTGGAGGACGGGGCACGGAGGCCACCGTCCTACTTTTAAGCACATCTGTGTTATCTGTTCAATCTGTGTTCGTTTAAAATATTCAACGTTAATAATTCGTGTTAAGAATTATCTGTTCGTCCTCCAGCAAGAAGTAAGGGTATTCACTCCCCTCCATAAGGAGGGCACTGAAAAAGTCCCCATTTTTAAGGACTAAAACGGAAAAATGTTACGATTTATAACTTCTTTTTCTATAAATCGCCTTAATAAGGCTGTATTTGACAGAGAAAGAAGGATAAAACTACGACATATCTGTCATTAGCTTTCAATCTGAAAGTGGATTTTACTTTTTCAGTGCCCTCCATAAGGGGAGGGGTTGGGGGTAGGGCTGTTATCTGTTCAATCTGTGTTCGTTTAAAATATTCAACGATAATAATTCGTGTTAAGTATTATCTGTTCGTTCTCCAGCAAGAAGTAAGGGTATTCACTCCCCTCCATAAGGGGAGGGGTTGGGGGTGGGGCTGTTAAACACGAAAAACGGCAATTACACACCTCTTTATATATTGAGGTTATGCAATCGCCGTTTTAAAGATCTTGATATAATAAGGTGTGGGTTATCCTACCTGGCTACCAGGTTTCACGTCTTTCGATGTGGTGGTAACCGAGAGGGAGCCATCAAAGTTGACAGCCGAGAGAATCATGCCTTGGCTCTCTTCGCCCATCATCTTGCGCGGAGCAAAGTTGGCCACAAACAGCACCTGTTTGCCCACGAGCTCTTGTGGGTCGTTATAGTAGGCAGCAATGCCGCTGAGGATGGTGCGTCCGTCGGGAGTGCCGTCGTCGATGTGGAACTTCAGCAGCTTCTTCGACTTCTTCACCTTCTCGCAACTGGTAACAAGACCCACGCGTATGTCGAGTTTTTCAAAGGTGTCGAAGTCGACATTCTCTTTGATGGGTTCGGGTTCGTAGTTGGCAGCTTCGTTGGCCTTCTTGGTGTCTTCCAACTTCTTCAGCTGAGCATCGATCACGTCGTCTTCCAGCTTCTCGAACAGCAGAGCGGGCTCGCCCAGCTGCTTGCCAGCCTCTAAGATGTTCATCTGTCCCAACTGCTCCCACTCGAACGAGGACATGTTCAGCATCTCGCGCAGCTTCTTTGACGAGAAGGGCAAGAAGGGCTCGAAGGCGATGGCCAGGTTAGCGCACAGCTGCAAGCATACATACAGTATGGTTTCTACGCGCTTGGGGTCGGTCTTCCATACCTTCCAGGGCTCACACTCGGTGATGTAACGGTTGCCGATGCGTGCCAGGTTCATGGCCTCTTTTTGTGCCTCGCGGAATTTGAACACGTCGAGCAGCTCTTCCACCTTCGTCTTCACGTCTTTAAACTCGGCTATGGCCTGACGGTCAACGTCGGTCAGCTCGCCACAGGCGGGCACCACGCCACCCCAATATTTCTTGGTGAGCTGCAGGGCACGGTTTACGAAATTGCCGTAGATGGCTACGAGCTCCGAGTTGTTGCGCTCTTGAAAATCTTTCCAGGTAAAGTTGTTGTCCTTGGTTTCGGGAGCGTTGGCGGTGAGCACATAGCGCAGCACGTCTTGCTTTCCAGGGAAGTCGTGCAGATACTCGTGCAGCCATACGGCCCAGTTGCGCGAGGTAGAAATCTTGTCGTTCTCGAGGTTCAAGAATTCGTTGGCGGGCACGTTGTCGGGCAAGATGTATCCGCCGTGTGCCTTCAGCATGGTGGGGAAGATGATGCAGTGGAACACGATGTTGTCTTTGCCAATGAAGTGTATGAGGCGTGTGTCGTCGTCTTGCCACCACTTTTGCCAGCTGCCCCAGCGGGCGGGGTCGCTGTCGCACAGCTCCTTGGTGTTTGAAATGTAGCCGATGGGGGCATCAAACCACACATACAGCACCTTGCCATCGGCACCCTTAACGGGCACGGGTATACCCCAGTCGAGGTCGCGGGTCATGGCGCGGGGCTGCAGATCCATGTCGAGCCACGACTTGCACTGTCCATATACGTTTGAGCGCCACTCTTTGTGGTCTTCCAGTATCCACTGCTTCAGCCACTCTTGATACTGTCCCAGGGGCAGATACCAGTTTTTGGTGGGCTTCTTTACCAGGCCGTGGCCGGGGTTGTTCTTGTTGGTGGGGTTGATAAGCTCTTCGGGCGAAAGGGTGGCGCCACATTTCTCGCACTGGTCGCCATAGGCGCCCTCGGCACCGCAGCGCGGACAGGTGCCCACAATGTTGCGGTCGGTGAGAAACTCGCCTGTCACCTCGTCGCAATACTGCTCTTCAGTGATCTCTTCCAGCTTGCCATCGTCGTACAGCTTGCGGAAGAAGTCGCTGGCAAACTTATGATGTATCTTGCTGGTGGTGCGGCTGTAGATGTCGAACGAGATGCCAAACTCGGCAAACGAGTCTTTGATAAGCTTGTGATAGCGGTCAACCACCTCTTGCACGGTGATGCCCTCTTTGCGGGCACGAATGGTAACGGGCACGCCGTGCTCGTCGCTACCACCAATGAATATTACGTCTTTCTTCTTCAGTCGGAGGTATCTCACGTAGATATCGGCTGGCACGTATACGCCGGCCAGGTGCCCAATGTGTACGCCACCGTTGGCGTAGGGCAGTGCCGCCGTAACGGTAGTGCGCTTAAAATTCTTTTCCATAATTTATTACGATCGTATTTATTTCTAAGTGCAATGTTGTTTCTGGATGCAAAGTTACAAAAAAACTTAGTAAGACAGGTGCTTGTGCCTAAACAATTGTTGCGATGGCCGTTATTCTATAACGGTGGTGTCGTTGTGGGGCTTTATGCACGCTATATAATAGATGGGCAGATAGGTAACACCGTCGCGGGTTTCAACCTCTTTGGCGTTTGACAGCACAAAGGCTTGGTTGATGTTATACTCTTTTATCTGCAAAAACTTGTCGAGGGCGCTGTGCACCTGATAGTCTTTGCCCGACTTTATCTCAAGGGGCAACACCGAGAGGTGGGCAGTGTCGTCAATAAGATAGTCAACCTCGCCTGTTTTTTTGTTGTCATAATAATAAAGGTTGAAGCCGTGGGCGCGCAACTCTTGTGCCACCACGGTTTCGTATACCGAACCCAAGTTTATGCTGGCCACATCGTCTATCACCGCCTTTATGTTGGTGCCAAAGAAGATGCTGGTTAATATGCCCACATCATTCATATACAGCTTTAGCAGGTTTTTGCCACTATTCTCTATCAAGGGGAAGCTGGGCTTGCTGATGGCTTTTACCTCTAAGGCTATGCCCGACGATATCAGATAGTCGAACTCTTCAACATAATCGGTCATGCGCTTGCCCTTTTTGTCTTCTATATCCTTGGCTACCACCCGCTTTTTCTTGTTTTCAAGGTTTGAGGGTATCATGCTGTATATGCGCTGTATCTTTAGGCGGTTATGGGCCTCTTCATATCGTGCGGCATCTACGCCATACAGGTGGTGTATGTTGTTTTGTATGGCTCTTACGGTGGCAATGTTTTTGGTCTCGACAAAGGTTTTTACGGCGTCGGGCAAGCCGCCCACCAGCAGATACTTGCGAAAGAGGTCGAGCAGCTTGTGGTGAATGGCGTCGGGCATGGCCTTGCGCTCGGCAAAGTGGCGGTGCATGGTGTCGATAACCAGTTGGCCCACACCATTAGCTATCAAAAACTCTTCAAAGTCGATGGGGTACATGTGTTTGATAATGATGCTGCCTAAGGGTATCGACGAGGTGGTTTTCAGCGTCACGCCCAGCAACGATCCGCTGGCTATGTAGGTAAACTTAGCATCTTCGCGCAGAAATTTTAAGAGCGTGAGCAGATGGTCGTAGGCTTGTATCTCGTCGATAAACACCAACGTGTTATGCGGTTGGCCCATGCGGTTGCCTGCAATGGTGCTTAGGGCAAGGTAGAAATCGTCTTTCGTGCGGGCGTCGGCAAACACACGGTCGCCCAGCTTGTCGGTTTCCATGTTTATCTCAATATAATTGGTAAAGAGGCGCTGCCCAATGGCTCGTATGATGTACGACTTGCCTATCTGTCGTGCACCATCAATCACCAAAATCTTGTCTGACCCTGATTGTAAGTGGCTTACAATGCTGCTTTCTATCTTGCGGTATAGCATAATTACACTTTTCTTATGTTTTTACATCTGCAAAAATACACTTTTCCTATGAAATAAACAAGCGTTTTATACACTTTTCCTATAAAACAGCATCCTCAAAACTACACTTTTCCTATGAAATAGCACCCCTAAAACTACACTTTTCCTTTTTTAGTGAGGCGTTAAGGGCCGCACAATAGGGTTCAATAATGTAAAATAGTGCAGTGAAGAGTGTCGAAATATGTAAAATAGTGCAGTGAAGAGTGTCGAAATATGTAAAATAGTGCAGTGAAGAGTGTCGAAATATGTAAAATAGTGCAGTGAAGAGTGTCGAAATATGTAAAATAGTGCAGTGAAGAGTGTCGAAATATGTAAAATAGTGCAGTGAAGAG
>ENA-ORSO01000805-ORSO01000805.1-human-gut-metagenome-genome-assembly--contig:-NODE-805-length-23540-cov-36.344135_pt1 | contig 23540 bp, 16 predicted proteins | sample MGYA00241902_ERZ509168 | MGnify/ENA primary metagenome ERZ509168 (study PRJEB26280, sample SAMEA2338806) | human gut metagenome | biome: human gut; feature: human-associated habitat; material: faeces... | reverse complement strand
GACGATGACTTAGAATACGTTCTAAGAAAACTTCTACGGCCTTTTAGCCTAACAACCAATATACTTTAAGAGAACACTGCAACGCTCTGGTTAACAACTACTATCAAAGTTTCAGATTCTGCCCACTCAAGTTAAAACCGGAACTTGAATAAGTTATCACTTCTTGAATACAAAGCAAGAGGAACATGGCTTGGAGGTTAAGCACAATACTCCATTCTGTATAAACATCATGATTTTTCAGCACGAGAAGACACGTATCAGCCCAAAAAGTGTAACTTTGCAAATGAACAACGCATTAAAATTACTAAGAAGAACTTGTCTGAAGCGCCCTGACTTCTGCTATTTCCATAATTATTCTTATTAACTTCATATCCCATTCACTCGTATGTCAACTACCGAAACTTCTCCACGCCCTTTTAGAGTGGGCGGCCATAATACGATCACGTTCGACCGTTTTATACGCGGTGTCATCGCTCTGCTCATCATTGGACTGATTGGCACTGCACTTTACTTCTTGAGTGGAGTTCTCATTCCTTTCTTCGTGGCTTGGGTTGTGGCTTATCTGCTCTACCCTATGGTGCGTTTTTTACAGGTAAAGTGCCGACTGCGCAACCGCTTACTTTGCATTATACTCACTGTCTTGTTCACCTGTGGTGTGGCAGCGGGATTTATCTATTTGGTGGTTCCGCCCATGATTGACGAGATGGGACATCTCAAGGATATGGCTCTAACCTTTATTCAAAAGGGAGCACACAATCCTGCCATTCCCGAGCCGATTCAAACATTCCTACATAAGTACATGAACGACTACCAGGTGGAGAGATTCCTGCGACAAGATGACGTGATGGAGGCACTGCGAAGCACATTGCCCAAAGTATGGAGCGTATTATTAAGTACGGCTGGCATCATCATGAACATTGTTGCCTCACTCATCGCTTTACTTTACTTGCTCTTCATTCTCACCGACTATGAAAAATATGCCAATGGATGGATTCATTTCGTGCCGCGCAGTAAGCGGGCTTTTGCCTCGCAATTGGTGGCCGACATAGAGAATGGCATGGCTGGATATTTCCGCGGCCAAGCACTCGTGGCGTTAAGCAACTGCGTGATGTTTTCCGTAGGATTCCTAATCATTGGATTTCCAATGCCCATCGGTCTGGGATGTCTCATTGGAGTAATCAGTTTTGTACCCTATCTACAAGTGATTGGATTCATACCTGCGGCCATGCTAGCCTTGCTCAAGTCGGCCGAGACGGGCGAGAATTTTTGGTGGTTGCTCTGCTTGGTGCTCATCGTCTACTTAGTAGTGCAGGTACTTCAAGATACGATTTTTACTCCGCGCATCATGGGGAAAATCATGGGGCTTCCACCCGCCATCATTCTGCTTTCACTCTCTGTATGGGGCTATGCGCTAGGCATTATCGGACTAATTTTGGCTCTACCCGTGACCACGTTAGCTATTTCTTATTACAAAAGATACGTGGTGGGCGAAGAGAATGCAAAGACAGATGGAGCTAGTAATTCGTTCCACTCAAAACTATCACCAGACGATATTGCAATGGAAAGAGAAGCAGGTATTTACTTGGATGATCCTAAGGAGACACCTGCCTCTTCCTCCAAACAAACTCCGTCGGGAGAGGAGAAGAAATAAAACACCTCGAATTCCACAAATAGACACAATAGTGGATAATATTTTTCACAAAAATACATCAAATTATAAATCAATGGCTCTTTCTTACAAATTCATCATTCCTGTCCTAATGACGGCAAGTTCTTTGCTGGCCAAAGCTCAGGTGAAAATAGACCGCAATGGGACGTCCATTGTTATTGGCAACCAGTTTCTGTCGCGCGCATTCAGCATCGCAGATGGACATCTACGCCCCGGACAAATGGTCAATAAACGTGCTGGAGATTTGACTTTTATACCTGGCGCGGGAAGCGAAGAGTTTATTCTCAATCCACAAACGAGAGAGCACAAGAGTATAGATCGTTCTCTATGGAAAGCAGAAGCGGACTCTTGGTGTGATGAGTCTGCACTGGTGGGCAGTCCTCAGTTGTCCATTGATGGCGATAACGGCACAATGTGGCATTCATGGTATGCTACTCCTACTGGCGGTGGGCATAAGGGCGAAAACAATGCGTTACCCCACAGTCTCACTATTTCACTAGGAAAGAAAAGCGTCTTCCGTGCTTTCGGCTACTTGCCGCGAGGCGGTGCTTATGGTGTAATGTCGAATGGCAATGTGAAAGGCTATGAGTTCTACATCTCCAACGATAAGAAGAAATGGACACTTGTCAAAAAAGGCGATATAAACTACACGGGCGTACAAACCATATGGATACCACTCGACAAGGCTTATACAGCCAAATACGTGAAGCTCGTGGAAACGTCATCGACGAACGGCGGAGCATTTGGCGCTTGCGCTGAGTTTTACCTAACAAATGAGATGGTGAATACATCGGATGCTCCTGCCACTGGTCTCAAAGCTTCGAGTATGAAAATCAACGAAGTAAGGGAAGAACAGATCAATGGGGGTAAGCGCATCATATTCGACCTTGCACCAACTGCTTACACCAACCCCAAAGATGGTATAACCTCTACGTGGGATATCGACATGGTGGTGGAAATGAAGGACAACGACCACTTCATGCGCAAATATCTGCTTGTGAAAGCAGCCGATGCAACCTCACGCACCCTGCCCATCGACTATATTGAGATGGAAAACCTAGGCACACAGCAAGTGGCTTCCGAAAACAAATGGACGCGACAGCAAGCCGCAGGTGGCGAAGGCGGCATGTCTGCCTACACCATCACACTTGGACAACCTGTCTATATTGATGGATTGTTCTTCGGTTCGGAATTTCCACAAGCGGAGAATGAAATCGATGCGGAGGGCATGTATCATACACGCTATTATAGCGGAAAGTCCCTTCGTACACTCGACCTCAACGAACATCGACTAAATGCTGAAGGACAATTCCGCACATGGGACAATGTAGTAGGCGCCACGCGTTCTGCCATCGATAAGAATGTAATCCGAACGGATTTCTTTGCTTACATCAATACTATTGCACGCCCCATCAAGCCACGTCTGCAATACAATTCTTGGTACGACTGGATGATGAATATCACAGAAGATCGCATCAATTCATCCTTCCGCGAAATGGAACGCGGTTTTTCACAGTATGGTCTTCGTCCCATGGACTCTTACGTGGTGGACGACGGATGGAACAACTATAGTCAAGTGGGCACAGAAGAATCAGGCAATACCCCAAACCATTCTGGTTTCTGGGAATTCAATTCTAAGTTTCCCACGGGATTGAAAGGAGCGAGCGACATTGCTCATCGTTATGGCTCTGGTTTCGGCATTTGGCTAGGTCCGCGAGGAGGATACAACTTCAATCAGCAGTGGGGTAAGTTGCTCGAGAGAAATGGATACGGAACTTACAGTACGACTACATACGATGCCGTGACGGGCGACTCCGTCTATGTAGCAAAACTGCGTGATTTCTTTCTCAAGCAACAACGCAACTATGGTGTAAACTATTGGAAGCTAGATGGATTCGCCACACAACAACCGCAAGCATCTACCAACGGACGATACATCACAGGAGGAAAGAATGGTAATTATTATTTCACCGAACATTGGGAGCGCTGGTATCGCTCTCTCTCAGCAATGTATGACGACGCTAGCAGCCGCAACTCCAATCTATGGATAAACCTCACATGCTACGTCAATCCATCGCCATGGATTCTGCAATGGAGCAACTCTGTATGGATTCAAAACTCTCGCGATATGTGGCATGCCATAGTTGACGGTCGTAATCGAGAAATGGATCAACAACTTTCCTACCGCGACGACCGCTACTACGTGTTTATCAACCAACAACAGCTGCAATTTCCGCAAGCTCATATCTTCAATCACGACCCCGTATATGGTAAGACTGGCGGCGTTGCGCCCAATGCCATGACCGATGCAGAGTTTCGAGCCTATCTTTACATGATGGCCACCCGCGGCACAGCTTTCTGGGAAATGCTTTATAGCTACAACCTTATGAATGAAGGCAACAAGTGGATGATCAACGCTGAAGCCATGAACTTCATTGACCAACACTATCAAACGCTTCGCAACTCCATCTACTTCGGCGAATCTCCTCTCGCGGGCAAAGTTTATGGCTACTCATGTTGGCAGCGTTCCTCAAAGACAGGAATAGCTGAGGGCATTGTTTCTTTCCGTAACCCCTCCAATAAAGAACAATCCTATACGTTCCTATTAGACAAAACGGTGGGCGTACCCGAGAATGCTACTAATCTCAGCACAAATCTAATAATGGAATATACCGGCAATCCAGACCAAACAACCACAGAGGCCATTAACTATGCCAACATTTGTGATACACCTCTACTCAACTATGGGGATACACTTACGCTGACATTGAAACCTGGAGAAATTAAACTTCTCCATTTCGGCAAAAAAGACACATCCTCCGCCAGTCCGATCACAGCTCGCAGCACGCAGCAAGGTGTAGTGGTACTTACACTCGACAAGCCCGTCATAGCACAAACTTCGAACTTCGAGCTCTTAGCAAACGACAAACGTGTAGCTAAGGCTTCGGCCGTATACACCGATGCGGACTACCGTACGCTGCATATCTCATTCAATAAGAAACTGACCGACGATAAACTTTACGCAGTACGTATCAATGGCCTTACCGACTGGCAGCAGAATGTAACACGCACCACATCGCCCACCTTCTACTTCGCTCCAGATAGCATCCTCATCAAACTAGAAACCCCCGTATCTCTCTATGAACAAGTACGTTTGGGTTCTGAAAAATCATTCCAAGGCACAGGCGACTTCAGCATCGACTTCACACTATCAACCTCTGAATCCGACGTTCTCATCGCAAAACAATCTTCTGCTTACAGCATCGCCGTACAGCAAGGAAAACTCTGCTTCAAAGTGGGCAAGAACTTATCATTCACTTCCTCACGTGCCATCAACGATACCCTCCCCCACCGTATCGTTTGTCTCCGTGAACGCAATGGAATGATTAAGATATACATTGATGGAGAACTACAAGGAACCACTTACAATCAGATTCTGCTTACCAACAGTAATAAAGAAAGCACTTCACATCAGAACGCCAGTACCCTTGCCAACAAAGAAGTATTTATTAGTAACACTCCTGCAAACGAGAATCTCCCCGCGGGACCTGTTATTTTGGGACAAAATGGGAAGAAATTTTCTCTCAAGACTTTCATCCTTCGCGAAGGAGCTCTCCCCTATAACTTAACGAAGTAACCCTTATTTTTCCAATACAGCAAGCCATATTCCACACAATGGCTTGCTGTTCTTACTCAAATCCCTCAACAAACTTTTAAGATGTGATTAATGGAATTACTATTGATGGAGTGATATTATTTTTATTTCTTTGCATCGAAAAGCCAGCTAGTACAATTACGATTAACAAGTTGACAAGCATATCATCTAATCTCTAGTACTTGATACACGTTTCTTCTATATGATTACAAATAAAAAAGTCAAAGCCCCACAAGCATTGCATACCATCTCCGGTAATAAGTCCAGACAGAAGCATGCGCACCCCCGCAAACGAAAGATTGTGAAGATTGTACTCATAGTGCTCACTACGCTGATAGTAGCATTCGGCATATTCATTGCCTATGTATATCCAGGAGAGTACCACGCGTTTGAGGAACGCAAGAGTATGTTTTGCAAGGTATACCATGTAGATCCAGATCAAGCGATAGGAGCTCCATGCCCTATATGCTATGCAAGTGGATATCATCCTTATCACTTCTTCGGCTTGATAAGCGAAACGTGTGATTACTGCCATGGGGTAGGGTGGATTACGCTTGAAATGGAGCGGGAGTATTACGATATGAGTAACAAGAAAACGAGCTTTGAAACTTTCAAAAAGGGCAAAGAAAATGCTCCGGAAGAGGAAGAGCGCGTAGAGACTTTGGGCGAGGGCGTATTCCCTAGCGGACATACTTATTATTACGTAAGCTCGAACGGACTCGCTGCCTCCGTGCACTACTACATGGACAAGCAAGACGAACGCTGCTTCGAGCTTGGCGGCGTGGACGACGTGCAGTACAACGGAACGTACGTGTACAGCCGTTTTCACGACAATATGAATGATTTCCAACCTTTCTCAGGCTATCAGAACAAGATGACCAATCTCCGCATGGTCAACAATCACTTTGAGTATGATCAGGAGGAAGTGAAATCTTATGCCAGCTGGCGCAGTTCTATCAGCGTGAGCAATGACTATCGGCGCATCGTGCTGACCAACGTGGTGAGCAAAGTAAAGTGCGTGCTAGAGATAGCCCCGCAGAAACGCTACGAAGCAGTGCAACGCCAATTCCAAGCACGACGCAAAAACGGCGAAGTACTGGGCGATGGCGTAATCATAAGCGGACAGACGAATGCTGCGCCAAGTAGCTCCTCAGAATCGGAGCGCGGCGGAGCGGAGAGTTATCGCTCGCTTGGCAGAACGTGTCCCGACTGCGGTGGAAACGGCAGATGCCGAATGTGTCAAGGCCGTGGATTCAAAAAGGTTATAGGCCCCTCTACCGACGTAGAAGATCCTAAGGAAGTATTCCAAAACTGCCAATGGTGCAACGGAAGCGGGCAGTGCAAGACCTGCTATGGCAAAGGAAAAATTCAGTAAGTATGCACAATAAAAGTACTCACAGTCTCTCCTATAATCATAAAAATACACCATAGAATAAAAAAACATTTCAAAATATTTGGTCAACTAAACTAAAACCTTTACCTTTGCACTCGCAAAATGAGACAAGAGAACATCTCTTGCATCAGTTTGCACCAAGGTTTGACTTGCTAGCTCAGTTGGTAGAGCACAACACTTTTAATGTTGGGGTCTTGGGTTCGAACCCCAAGCAAGTCACTTATATTCCCAACGGGGTCACTTAGTGACTACTGCAGAATCACGAAGGAACATCAATTCCAAAGAAAAGTATTAAGTGGATTTTACGAAAGTAGAGTCCACTTTTTTGTTGGTTATCAAGCATTTACACACTTTGATTAGCCTAACAAAAACATAAAAGTATATGTTCAATTAAGGAGATGGTAAGTTCAACTACTGCGGTTGAAAATTACTCCAAGTAGCCTACATGTGCCACCACAAGCCCTCATAAGCCAAAAAGGTGATACAATAGGTGATACAACTTTGGAAAAGGTGATACATAAAAAGTGATACACCTCACTTCCTTCAAAAAAAATTGCCGAAACAGGCATTTTTTTCTACTCGGAGCGATTTTTTTCCGCTTAATACCTACTATTCTCATGAAGAGTAAAGCTGTAAAAGTCGTTTTCGACAGAAGAAAGGAAGCAGCCAAAAAGGGTTATGGCTACGTTGATGTTGTAGTAAATCTGGGCAAAAAGGTCCGTAAATACGTTCTTATAGGGACATCAACTCCCGAGGAATGGGAAAAAGATTCCAATTCTTCAGAAGTAAAAGCTGTGGTAGAGAAATGTGAAAACATTCTCGTCACCATGAACGTGCTTGGTGAGGAATCGAATGTTGAAAATTTCAACAAGCATTTCTACGAAGAACAAGCAAAAAACAATGAGCCAGAACTTTCACCCGAAGAGATCTTAGCTCAAAAAGATTTCATCGCCTACTGCGAGGAAGCCTTGGCAGCCGAGGACATTAAAATCGGCACGCGCAAGCACAAGCAAGTAGTGATTGATGCCGTCAAGACCTACGGCAAACTAAAGACGTATGGCGACTTGACTCCCAAGAACATTCTTGCCTTTGACCGATGGCTGCACAATGGCGAGCGGAGTGACGTCACCATCTATGGCTACCACAAACGCCTGAAGAAATGGGTGGGCGAACTGGCACGATTGGACGAGATACCGCGCAATCCTTACAAAATTGTGAGTGTTACCCGTGGCAAGAGCAAAGAGCGCCAACCTCTACTTGAAACCGAATTGAAGAAAATGCGCGACTATCCCTTTGATGGAAAGTTGGAACGGGTGCGCGACCTCTTCATCTTCTCCGCTTATACAGGTCTTGCCTTCTGCGATGTGCAGAACTTTGACTATCAGTCTATGACGGTGAAGGAGGGTGATTTGGTTTTCATTGATGGAAACCGCATCAAGACCGATACAAAGTTCTTCACCCCTATCCTTGCGCCAGCTATGGAAGTATTGAAGAAATATGACTTCAAATTGCCCAAAATTTCCAACCAAAAGGCAAATGATTACCTTCACTTGATACAAGCACAGCTTGGCATCAAGAAGAATCTGACCTTCCACGTAGCTCGCCACAGCTTTGCCACACTCGCCTTGGCGCATGATGTCCCCATTGAAAATGTAGCCCGAATGCTCGGACATGAGGACATTCGGACCACACAGATTTACGCAAAGGTTTTGCGTACCACCATCGAGCGCCATGCCACCGCACTCCAAGGCGCCATCATCTAAGCTTTATTCATCTTCATCTAAAACACGATAAAACGTGCCTTTCAATAGCTGCGACATTCCACTCTCCTTGAATGTCGCAGTTATTTTTTCGCAAACATACTTGCCTCCCCTTATATAATATAAGGCACGTGGGTTGGGCAAAGTATCAGACAAAAACGAAAACTGATACTTCTTCTTGCCATCTATTTTGTATAACACTTCGCGTTTCTCCTCCCACATTCCCTCATTCAAGCGAAGTGAAAAAGGCGTAATGAATGCCTGGAACTCATCTGAAACTTCCACAAAATCCACCACAGGGTGCGGCATATACGGCTTGAAGTACTGCACCCCGTTCCAAAAGCCCATATATATTTGGTCAAAGTAAGCGTCCGTGTTCTTGTTCTCCCCCTTGGCAATGGTACGGCTTGCCGCACCTTGCGCCAAATCACCTGCATCGTAGTCAATGGTGTTGGCTGATGTTGAACTGCCAAACACACGATCAGAACGATTACCACTTGAAGAACCGCTCCCATCTTCTGTCAGTGTCCAATTCTCACTGCTTCCCATCTCGCCACAATTCATGAAAAGCATATTGCCGTGACTGTCTCCCGTCCCCTCAATCCAAGCAGGTACAATTTTCAGTTCCAAGTCCTCTGCATTCTTGTCCGCAAAGCGTTCCCCATAGGCATTGACGGGGAGCAAACGATTATAATAGCGATACCACTTCGTTTTCGTCTTGTCTGAAAAGCCCGAAGTACTCTCCATCACAAACTCCGACTTGTAGCAGTACATGACAAAGAATGTGCGGTTTTCCTTGACATAAAACAATTTGTGTCCATCAGAGCCATATTTGTAGCCACGCACATACTGCGTGCTGCTGGCGTTCGGTCTTGTTTGCCTTGTGTACACCCCACTTATTTTAAGCGACTTTGCCGCCTCCAATAGATCTGCCATTTTATCATAAACCTTGGCATCCTTACCATATTTGCGAATGTACCAATCACACGAATGGTACGCCCAAAGCAAACTGCCATTGTCCTCATACTTCACATTCACGCTACCCAAGTATTCCGACTTATCCTCCTGCGTGACTTGGGTGGTATAACTATCCACCACCTTGTCCAACAGAACCTCATTTGCTTCCGTGGCAATGGCATCAGAGAATTTGAAAGAAATTGTTTTCTGCTTGTGGTTGATGGTAAAATCCCCAAACAGAAACTTCTCCAACTCTTCAAAGAACTCCGTCAGCGTCCAATGTGGCAAAGCAAGTGCAAAGTTATAAGCGCCCCATGCCGCAGGCAAGGTGTTGCATATAAGGAGATTAACAAAGACAGAGTTTTCCAACGCCATGAAATCCCACTTATAACCCACCTGCTTGCATATCCTGTAAAGGATATACAGCAAGTAAGGCTGAAACGACAAAGCCTGTGCTCCCGTTTGCGCATTGGTTTCATGCGGCCAAATAAATTCATTCTTGTCTGCACTCCACACCATTTCATTCTGAATGTTCCCCGAAGTGTTATTCACCCAGGGCAACGGGATCCAGAAATTATCAGGGTATGGGCGCATGTCGTCCATGCAATGCCCTGCAACCGCCACGCGGCTTGTAGGATAGCCCAAATCCAGTTCATTCAAATAAATATCATCGAATGTCTCATCAAAGTTTTGCTCACTGCGTCCCTCCAAGAATTGCGTTTTGACTTCCACATCAGAAATTTCCGTGATGGTGATGGTGCCACTCCGATAAAAGTCACGATCCCGAATTTCGCAATCGAACACCACTTTGTTCTTTGCCACATCTGCGCGGTGGATATGCCCAAATATCGCGATGTTTTGGGCACACCCCCGCAAAGGGAATGTGATCGTCAGCGTATAGCTGTCACTTCCCGTAAACAATCTATTCTCGGCAATGAAGTCAAACGATGTGCCTTCCTTCAATACGGCTTGTTGGTTGTTGATGATGATTTCCATAAGGCTTCTTATTTACGTCTTGATTTAGGAGATTTGTTGCGTATGAGTGTATCATACTCGTCTTGCGCTTGCTTGATACCCGTGTCCCCAGTCACTGTGTTCACGGTGACAAAAGGCTCATTCAATCTTTGACTTAGTCGGTTCATTGTTTCTTCGTACTTACTAAGTACAGCTGCACTCTGTGCCAAAGCTGCCGAAGCAACATTATCCGTTGGTGCTTGCACCACTATGGGCTGAACTTGTTGTGTAGAAACAACATTGGGAGCAATCGCCCTGCTTACATCATCGGCTCGCAAGGATCCGATGGTGTTTGTTCTTTGTGCATAGTCCAACGCATTGATGAGCGGACGAGCTACAGGTGATGCAAGCAACTTTTGCGATGCCACCCACTCCCCGGCATGGACTACGCCCACTTCTTCGTTTACTCTGCCTTGCGGAGTGAAACCACCTTGTGCATATCCTTGTGCTTCACTTGCCTGTTGTTGCTTTTTGATCGCGGCAATCTGTATCATGCCCGCAGCAATAGCCATAGCCGCTGCAATAGGTGCCATGATATAACCGACCACAGGAATAGCCGCTGCCGAACCATAAGCAGAGATAGCGTTTTGGGCCGTCTGCGCCACCGCTTGAATAACCTGCATGGCAAATAGTTTCTTGTTTGCCTCGTTCTTCGCTTTGGCAAGGGCGGCTTGCTTCTCCTTTTCAAGCTTCGCCACCTTGTAGTTGTTACCTTCTGCCGCAGAAATCTCCGCTGAATAGCGGGCATTGATGGCGGCTGTTTCCTTCTCGAGTTCCGCCTGGACGAGAGAAGAAACGCCACTGAATATCTCCCCCATGCCACTCATGACAGTGGAGAACGATTGCGTAACAGCTTGCCCAGCGTCACTTTCTAACCAATTAGCCAATTTCTCATTGGCTTTCTCCATGCCGTTTTTAGTCACACCAATACTATCAATGGCATACTTCTTACGCAAAGCCAACTTTGCCTTCTCGAAAGCTTCCTCAATGCGCAGTTTCTCTGCCGCATTGTCGCCAGCTGCTTTTACTTCAGCATGATATACCTGTTCCAAAGCAGCCATCGCACTATCGTACTTAGTCAAACGTTCATCAGCATTTGCCCCAAAGTACTCCTCTTTGAGTTGCTGTTTCACTTGTTGCTGACGTTGGATAATCTTCTGCTGATTGGCAAAAACCTTGTTCTGATATTCCTTTTCAGCTGCAAGTCTTTCCTTGGTGCCTTTCTTGTAAAGCTGCACCACTTTGCGAAGATGTTCCAGTTCAAGCAGTTCCACCGCATCTTCGTAGGTCTTGGTGTCAGAAAGTCCGTCAATGTAGCGTTGCTTCAATTCTGCAAGTTGCGCATTATACGCCTTATCTTCCCGTTCGCGAGAAGCAGAAGTTGCGTTCTCCTCTTGTTTCTTCATAGCCTCCTGGTATTGCGCTTGCGCCTCCAAGAGGTCTTTAGCAGAAACGTCAGAACGCTCCATTTTCTTTTTCCAATACTGCACGTTGATCTCGTCCATGCGTGCAGTGTATTGCTCATAATCCTTCTCACCCTTTGCATACGCAATGCGGTTCAAAGCCTCTTCTTTCGCCTTCCAATCATCGGGAGAGTTTTTGCGGTCAGTCTGCTTTTTCTTTGCTTCCGCCAAGTTCGCTTCCGCTTCGGCTTTTTCCTCCTTGGAGATCTTCTTGTTAGCAAGCACTTTTTGATAAAATTCTTGTTCAATCTCCTCCATACGAGAGACATAAGCTTCATAATCCTTTTCACCCTCCATGTAGGCTTTCTTGTTGAGCGCATTCTGTTCCTTCTGCCAATCTTGTTCCGCCTTGAACTTGTCCGACTTCTTATTTTTCTTGTCATCGTCCACCACAGGCACACCACCGCCATTGCCACCAGTATTCGTGATGACAGGTTTTTTAGTGATTTCTTCGGCAGCTTGCTTGCCGAGATCGTTGCCATAAACACCAAAGATGGCTTGCTCTTTTTGGTTCTGCTCATCAATTTTCCTTTGAATACTAGCCTTGTTGTTTTTCAGATGCGCTGTATAAGTAGCCGCTCCCGTGTCCATGGCACGCCCTTCACGTCCACCCACAAAATTTGATGAAGCATTGATTTGCTTGTCTTTCTCAATCGCATCATCAGCCTCTTTCAATTCCATTGCAAGTTTTGCCTTCTCCTTGCCAATCTCTTTGAGCAAATCTTTGGCACCTTCCAACTCATATTTTTTGGCAAGAGAGTTCAGATAGTCGTCCAAGGCTTTTTTGTTCTCCATGTATTTCCCCGTGGTCGCGTCCAACTGCGCATTGTAGTTCGGGATAATTTTATTCAGCGCATTGACCGCCTTTTGGCGATCGTCAAGCGACAACTTCTCATCTTTTGCCACTTTGATCAAGGCTTCAATCTTGTTCTTCTCCTCCACAATGCCCTCCTGACCTTTCTGTCTGACTTCAGCAAGCGCTTTCTCTGATGCACTCATCTCGTTCATCTTTGAAAGGGTCTTATATATGCCATATCCCAAAGCTACAGCTGCCGCGAGCAAAATGCCCCAACCCGAAGCGAGAGACAACCCCTTTCGCTTCAAGTCCACCATGAGCGAGGACTGCTTAGCCCAATTGCCTTGCAGTTTCGCCAATACCAAATTGAAAGCAATGTGCCCAGCTTGCAGCGTATTCACCACTGCATGATACGCCAAAGCCGTACCCTTGCACACGGCATGCCATGCCGCTTGTGCTTTAAGCGCGATGGCATTAGCCTTCACTGCGATGGTGTAAGCTACCACCATTGAAGTCAGTACGATAATGGCTTCCTTGTTTCTTGCAAGGAAGTCTATTGTCGTGCTCATTGCCTTCAGTGTGAGGGTTGTGGTGCTGACAACGTGCTTCATGACGGGCATCAGTTTCTCGCCCAATTCGATAGCCAACTCCGTGACGCGCTTTCTTGCCTTATCCAGTTCCGCCTCGACAGTAGAGTTCTGCACATTAAACTCATTCGTTACCGATGTGGCATCTTCAAACGACTGTGTCGCTTGTTCCTGTTGCCACTTCACCATTTCGATGTTACCGGCTAAGGTCGCCAAAACTTGTGAAGCACGGGCGCCATTCTCACCCATGTTTTTGAAAACAGGAGCGAGTACGTCCATGTTGCCCAACTCCTTCAACTTTTGAAGGAGCATAAGTAACCCTTCATTTGTAGAACGTTTGAGCGCTTTGTTCAGCTCGTCCAAATCCATGCCCGTAGCCTTTGCAATCTTGCTTGGCTCCTTAAAAAGGTTCATTATCAACTGAGATAAAGCCGTTGCCGACATCTCGCACGCTTGACCTTGGCTATCCAACACTGCTGCAAAAGCCATGATTTGTGGAATAGTCATACCAGCTTGCGCACCTACACCAGCCATGCGCTTGCCAAACTCAGCGAGGTAGCCAGCAGAAGCTGTACAATTTTGCGAGAGGTCGTTAATCACTGAACCGACAGCGAGCAAGGATTTTTCTGTGCCAAGTCTCGCTTCATCACCAAAGATATTTGTCAATTTCGACAAAGTAAGGGTTGCCCCTTCTCCGAGTTCGTCCAATGCCACATTGATTTGGTCAGCTGCCTTGACAAAACCCAAGACATCCTCTCTTGAAGATTTACCGAGTCGCCCCGCTTCCTCTGCGAGTTTGTTCAAGTCTTCACGGCTTGTACGGGTGTCCATCTTCTTAAAATCCTCATTCAGTTCCTTTACTTCGTCATCAGCCAACCCCGTGAACTTGCGCACATTCGCCATTTCCGCGTCCATCTCCGCAAAAGCATTCACCGCCTTGCGTCCTGCCAAAACAAGTCCCGTGCCGACAGCTGCCACCCCTGCAATGATGTTGCCCCACTTGTCCACAAAACCATTGATGCGGTCCACAAGTCCCACATTTTCCTTTTCGGTCTCCCTTAGTTCCTCATTGACATTCGCAATTTCAGCCTTTACACGCTTGATACTCTCACACTGCTTGTTCCACTCGTCCGTACCGCGTTCGATGCCGTTTAGTGAGCGTTTCAACTCCTTCAACGTCCTTTTCAACTCTTTCGGACTTGCCTTATCCAGTCTCTTCATGACATTCTCCACTCCCTGGGTTGCACTCTCAATCTGCCCAATCTGGCGGCGGGTCTGTTTTAGTTCACGCTGGAATTTCTTCAGCTGGACTTTATCGCCCGCAGCTGCTGCCTTTGTTATTTTATCTTCGAGGTCGCTCGCTTGCCGTTTCAACTGTTCGAGCATATTTTGCGCCTGTTTGCCGTTCACTGTAAGCGTGACCGTAGCATTTGCGTTGATGTCTGACATAGTCTTTCCTTTTTGATGTGAGTAATAAGCACAAACTTAGCCATGCGCCAAAGAAGCAAAAAAGACGATGTATCAAGGCATTTCCACCCCTGAAGTGGGCGTGATTTTTGAAGAAATCCGCGTTTTGTTAAGTAGTAGCAAAACAAAAGCCTTGATACAGAAGTCTTTAGGGGATTGTTAAGGGGTTTCCCCTTAACCCCTCCGTCGGAAGACCCCCCGACCGCCCTACATCGTCAAACCGCGAACACCCCCACACCAAAGCGGAATATGTAAACAAATCTTAAATAATACCCTCATTTGAGTTCATTCACCCCGACAAAAGTCCCCAAAATACACGAAAGCCGAAAAGGTTGAACACATTGAAAAGGAAGAAAAGGCAACTAATGCACACACCACACCCACACTACAAAATACCCCCGAACTTTCCACGAATACACCCCGAAGTTTCGCAAATACCACGATTGCACACTCCAAGTTTCTCATGTGCATTGATGCCAAGTTTCCACCTACCCAACAAAGCACCCCGAAGTTTCACAATGCGCTCAAATCCGAGGTTTCTGACTATCTAAAATGACCCTTCAAGTTTCGCGATGTCTACCCAAGCCCCCAAACTGACACTTTGCAGTTTCCAAACCTTCAAAATCGCCTTTCAAGGTATCAAAAAATAACAAAACGACACCACGAGTTCCTTTATACTCATGAGATTTGGGAGTTTCTGACTATCCAACGACCCCAATGCACCCGACCCAACCCCCACGCCCCCCGAAGCCTTTCGGGGTCTCTGATTGCCTCCAAAATCCCCACCTTTCAAGGGAAAATTTCACACCTTGTGGGTCTCGACCGACCACCACCCGCGCCACCGCGAACGGGCGGTAATCCGTCTGTGTGCGTGCCGAAAAATGCCTAACACTTTAGCAGATGTTAATCTGCTAAAGTGTTAGGCACTTGAAGGCACGTACTCAGACGACCGCTGACGGGCATAAAAAGTGTGTTGTCGTGTTTTAGCGGACTTGTCCGCCATAGCACGACAACACGCTTTGTTGCCTAAAAACGGCACGCAGTGCGGTAAAACGGACTGGCGAGGCACGTAGCCTGTCCGCCAACAATAGAGCCTGCATCTTCTTTCGAGGTACGAGAAAGGTGATGTGGGCTTGACGGACTGACTTTGAAGCATGAAAAGTAGGTCCGCTAAACCGTGGGCTAATCTCCTTTGAAGCATGAAAAGGTGTTTAGCCCATTAAAGAAATTCAAGCATCGGAGTCCCGACGATGGCACCACCAAAAGGCAGCTAAGGCTGCAAGGAATACCAGGGTCAAGATTAACTTGACAGGAAAAGTCCATGGTCTCGCCATGGACTCCCTCTGCTGAACTTGTTTTAAGGAAGAATGCCGAGTCGCAGCGAGGCTGTCTTCCTCCCTTGCCTCTGTCTTGGTGCTCTCCTTTCGGCTTGACGAAAGGTGTGCGCCATAGATACGAATGGATTGCGGCTTTTGCCGGGAAGTCCTTTGCGCCTTGGCGTTAGAAGCACCTTGCAGCGCATGGGGAGCTTCGATAGTTGGAGTCTCTGCTCCAACCCCGAAGCTCACGATGCAGCTGTCGAACAAAAGTTCGGTGTGCCGCCACACCGAATCAATGCGTGACGTTTGCCACTGATGCCGCTGCACCTGTACAGCGGAGTCCGTGGCAAACGTGTTCGTACTTGTGACTTTGTGCGTACTGCGGCACGAAGTGAGTAGGCACAGCCACATGATTATGGGAAAGACAAAGGGCTTCATAACTCTGTTTGAACGTTAAACGATGGGCAAGCCTTGTTAGAATACTCATTATGCCCATGCACAGTTGCATGGGGATAAACGAACTGAAGCTGCTGCACGAGTTGGCGAAGTGCCTGCTTCTGTTGTGGCGTGCGTGTGTCCTTGGGCGTTTTTCCGTCCTTGGCCACACCACCAATATAGCAGATGCCAATGCTGTGGGCATTATGCCCCAGGCAATGGGCGCCAGCTATGTTCTCAGCACGTCCCTTGTGGACGCTGCCGTCCCGATAGATGACATAGTGATAACCGATGTCGGCAAACTTGCGTGCCAAGTGCCAACGACGAATATCGTCCACCGTGAAATCTTTGCCTTCGGGAGTGGCACTACAGTGTATGATGATTTCGGTGATTTTACGCATGAGATTTAGTGTTAGAATTGTTCAACTTCTGTTCCTCCTCCTTGATGGCCTTGTCTATTGTTTCACCAATCTTGTCTTGCAATTGCGTGACCTTGCGTCCATAATAGATGCTTACTCCGAAGATTGAGCCAGCATAGATGAGACATTGTGAGAAAATCCACAGGACAGAGTCCGAGATTTCGCCTTTGGGCGGTGTGATGAACCCTGCGACTGCAAGGGCATAGCCGCCTACGAGCATGGCGAGGGCGGACCAAAATTGAATGCTTACTTTGGGTTTAGTCATTGTTCGTTACATTTAGGTAAGTATTATCAAGCGTTCAGCTTTGCCTGAACTGTTTTCATCTTGTTTTCCAAGTCGTCCACACGCTCGCCAAGCGTCATGATCATGTTGTAGAGGTTTACCAAGTCTGTTGAAGTGGCGTCCAGTGTCTTTTTGTCCCCCTTGCTCATGAGACCGTCCGTTGTGGAACTGGCTAACGGAATGGCGTCCGTGTAAAGCGCATTGAACTTCATGCCGAACTGCGAAAGCACGTACTTGTTCGTGTTCACGTCCCATGCCATGCGGTCAGGGAACAGACAGCCCCAGTCCTCGGCATAGCTTATCGTCTTGCGGTCGCTGCCCGTAAAGTAGATGGCACGCTGGAACACTTTGGCATGGTTGAATATGATTTGTCGGCAGTAGTCGTTCTCGATGTTCTGAATGAGCGTGATGCTCATGTGCTTCTGGTACGTGAGGTGCGCCACCACGATTTCGGCATTGCCCGAAATTGAGGGGTCGCGCAAGGCATTAAGCGCAGCTGTCTCTTCCAAGAAATTGCCCAACTCCTTGACACGCGTGTTCAAAGCCTTCTGCACATCGGTCACGGCACGTGTGGTGGTCAATCCCGGCACGCTTGCCGTAGCCATAGGCAGTGTGACGCTGAACAGCTGTGTGCCTGCGACATTGCTTGCCGCCAGCACACGCGAACTGCCTGTATAAGCAAGGGAAGTGGCTATGGTGTCTGTGACAGCGGACACCGCCTTGTCGATGGTGCAGACGTGGTCATAATACTTGTTGAGCTGCTGCACCTGTGCAGCGGTCATCACGCCCGCACTCGAAGAGGTGGCGGCAGGGAGGGCAAAAGCATTGTTGATGCTTTTCAGTTCCCCCGTGACCATGTTCAGGAGCGTGGCAGAAAATGCCACACTCACCTTGTTCACGTCCCCCAACTTGAAGTGCTGAATGACCTGCTTGGCTTCACCCAACTTGGTTTTCCAAGTTTTCAGGGCAGCGATGTTTGTGTTGCAGTTGGAGATGGCAAGCTTTACCCTTGCCATGTCCTCGGTGCAACTTGTAAGGCTCTGCACCTGTGCCGCGGACATCACCCCGGCTTGTGCGGTGGTGGCGGCTTTAAGGATTATGCTGTCCGCCTGTCGTTGCAGCACACCGCTTGAGGGGTTGCCCTGAATAACGGACAGACAGACCTTGTCTGTGCCAACTGTTCCGAGGCTGATGCTCTGCAACAATGTGGAGAGTTTCAGAAGATTGGCTTTCCAAGCCGTGAGGGACTGCAAGTCCGTGTTTGTTGCGGCAGCAGAAAGCAAGTCTGCCAAGGCTTGCAATATCACGCCCAAGTTCTCGGGGGTAATGGCGGCTTCGGTGCTTAATGCCCGAAAAGCCGTGATTTGCTTGGTTATGTTTGTCGTGTTCATAAGTTGAGTTTTAAGTTTGGAGGTTATGAGGTTATAAAGTCAGTAATGCTTGCAGAGGTGATCTTATAACCTTAAAGCTCCAAACTATTTAGTGATTGTATCTAAGATACTTATCGTCCAAAGATTGGGCTACCACGCCCACAAATTCTTTGGCCATATTGTCGGCAAGGAAGTCCCTTAGGTTCATGACCGAAGCGTAATACTTGCGCGAGAACCAAGGTTTCTTCTTGCGCTTGCGCTCCCTGCCGATGTCCCCATTGTTACCGCGAGGAATCTCCTTACCCGTACCAAAGTTCTGCCAAAGTCCATACTCTAAAAAAGACTGACTTAGTCCGAGTTCCATGAACCGTCCGTCAGCACGAAGCGGTAACGACTTGGGCGAAGCGAGCAAGGCACCTGTGTCTATCACATTGAGCAAGGTCATTTGCTCTTTCCATATTTTGAGCATGGTTTCGTTGAAAGCCGTGACGAATTTTTCGCGTTCGGAAAAGGCACGTTGCTCGGCATCATTCGTTGTTCCATTCATCGGCATTGTATCTTAAATCCGTGAACGTGTCCACGGCAATTTGGAAATAGGCACAAGCGCAGCCCGAAAAGAAATACTCGTTCATTTCGTTGAACGTGATGCGTTCATCGAGGTAAATGCACGATTGTTCTAATCGTGTCCGTTCAAGAATGAGTTGGCTCATGAATTGACGAAACACTTCTCTGAGTGTTTCCATGCAGCTGAGCCTTGCCTCCATGTCATCAATGGCATGGCGCATGGCAAGAAAGATGGTTTTCACGCGCCTTGTGCGTGGCGTGTTGGCGAGAGCGATATAGCCTTGGCTCATGTCGCTCACACAGATAAAAGCCGTGGTGCTTTGCATGGTTTGCAGAGTCTCTTCAAAGCCTTCCAAGCCCGACACGCGGCAGAAAGAAAAGCCTCGTGCGGTGGCAAACTTGTTGCGTGCCGTGAGGTCACGGAAGAAATTTGTGGCATTCCAAGAGTTAAGTTTTAAGTTCATAGGTTATGAGGTTATTAAGTTACTTTAGTTGGTTGTGCAGTTCTTGTGCTTCTTGTGCCTTGGCATCAAGCTCCGTCAAGGCACGCCAGCAGTCCATTTGCAGAATGGCTGCTTCCTTGGTGATGTCGCCTCCTGTGAGCGCACGGATTTGTGCGTTCATCGCTTGTCGGAGTTCCTCTCCGATCCCCAAATCAGCATTCCCCAAGAGATTGATTTTCTCTTGGGGTATGTTGGTGAAGAAATGTGGGAACATACGGGTGAAGTTCGCTTTGACGGAAGCGAACCAATAAAATACAGAAAGCAGTTTTGCTTTCTCCAAACAAGCTTTGTCCGAAAGTTTCGGATAAAGCAAATGCGCCATCTCCGCAAGGCATTCCATGCTTTGCGTATGCAGAAAGCCTTGGTAATAGTTCTCGCAAGCGAGATAATCCTCAAAGGGGACGGCTTGCAAATCGGCAGCGACTGCCGATGCACCGCCAATGACAGCAATGCGCACAGGCATGGGAGCAAAGCTCTCCAAGAATGCGAGTTGTCGCGCAGCAAAAGTGATTTGCCAATCGGCAAGCACCACTTGGCGTTTGCTCTTTCTGTCCTTGACCAAACAGGAGTGTTTGTCTGCATGACAAAGCACAACAATTTCAGCCCATTTGCAAACGCAAAGGGCTAACACCTCGTTCATCGGCAAATCGCGTGCGACTTGTCGGAAGAAAAACAGCAATTGCTGGTCGGACAGTTCCGACCATGACTTGGGCAGAGAAATAGAAAATGCTTCCATACCGCGAAAGTATGGAAGCATTGTACTTATAGAAAAGACGAGTTAGTAAGCCTTGAATTTGAATTTATCTACATAGAAAGGCATTTCCTTATTGGCAAGTTCTTGCATTCTCGTAGCACGAAAGTCAGGGTGTTTGGCCATTGCATTCATGAGCCAAGTTTCAAAGATGAAACTTTCAACGAAAGGTACAGATCTTTCGTAGCCTGTAACCATATTCGCCCCAGTTCTTCTCTTGAAATACATGATGTCATCTTCGTTCGTGTTAAGTGTAAGACAGCAGCCGAAATGAACGTTTACAGGACGTTCCTTGAAAAGACCCTCATATTGATCTGCAAAATCAATCAAAGAGAAAGGCTCCTTGTCTTTATCTTTTTTGTCCGCAGGAAAGGCAAAAGCCCCAGGGTCGCCATGAAAGCACAGATATACAATGTTGTAATCAAAATAAGACTTGTTTCTTAGATGTTCGATGTAATACTCAAAATCTTTTTCGCAACATACATTGCGAAAAGTGTAACTATCAATTCCACTATGGGGAGCGCTATTGAGTAGAAAATCCAACAAAGGTTTCACGTAAGAATCTGATTTCAGATCGTGAACCGACTTTACCCATTCAGTTTCAAGGCAGAATATTTTGCTCATTGTTGTATTGTTTTGCTTGCAAAGATACAACATTAGAACCAATAGCCGCCCTTCTTGTTGTCATTTTTGTATCCATGATTTTCAAAGAGAGCAGCGGTTTCCGACTGCTTCCACTCCTCAAAAATGCCATCGGGAGCATTGCGGAGGGAGTTCACGACCTCTATGCAAGATGGTATGGGGACTTCTCCTTCTTCCCGTAACATATACAGTTCTATTGCGAAGATGTGCCTCCAAGCACGCTTGTAGTGCGGTGCAGATGGGGTCTCGCCCCATTTGCCCAATAGCTCTGCTTGGCGCAAAGCCGCCAAGAGTTCACAGGAGAAGAAATCATGCGCCAATCGTTCCTCAATGGCGATGAGTTTAGAATGCAGTTCCTGGTAACGCTGCCAAATGTGGTCGGTGCTGCCGAGTTTCTGAGGCAGATCCAACCACGGGGAAAGCGTTTGTCCAAAGTATTGGCATGGGGCGCTTGTCGCCCATGCTTCCGTATTTGCCAACAAGGGAAGCAAGATAGAAAGCGTGTCATCACGCATTTTCTCCAACGACAGGAGCAAGCGTTCCACGCGCTCCTTGCTGGCAGGGGCTATATTGGTGTTTGAAACAACACCAAAGCCATTGGGCGTAAGCACCAAATCCAGCTGTGGCACAGCATGAAGCATGGCTTCTGCCACCACAGCCATACGCGCGTAATGCAACAACTTGTTGTTCGCATCGCGAGTGGGCAGTTCCGCAAGGACTGCCTCAGAAAGGAACGTGGTCGTAAGCCACGCTTCCGCCACCTCCAAGTTCGGAGCAATCTTATCAAAGAGCAAGGTCTCGCCTTGCACAGACTTCAACACATTCGGCACGAATTGCAGAAGCACATTGTTATCGGGTATCAGCTGGCTCATGCGTTTTCAGTATTAGGGGTTACACTCACCTGTTTGGCGTCTTTGTTCTCGTCCAACGTGGTGAGCTGGATAAACGGACAGTCGGGATAAGCCCCGTCCCATTTGTTAAACCTTATAATCAATCGGTGCACATTAAACAAAAGGTCGTGATACGGCTTTTGCAAGGCTTGTGCAATCGTATAAAGCTCGCGCTTGTCGCTGCCCGAATTATTCGTCTGCGACTTACCCGGCACAGAACCCACAAGGTTTGAGTGCACACGCATGGTAAAGCACATCATGTTCACCGCCTCGATGATGTCCGTAGCCCAGTCGCCACCCTCCTTGTCCGTCTCAATCTTATTGATCACCACATCATGCTGTTCCTCTCCGTTTGGAGACACATAAAACTCCGAGAAAAGCACCTTGCCCGAGTTCTCCATGCCCGTGAGGAAATTGATAATGTTGTCCTTTTCCTCATTCACGCGCTCCTGCTGCTTCACGCGGTCGGTAATGCCCTCCGCCTTGAAAATGTTGCTCCAAAACGATTTCGCAATCTCAATGTGGTACTTGATAGGTGCCGAGTTTTTCAACTTAGCCTCCTTTGCCACCCCAATGAGTTGCTTGATGTTGTACCACTTGCCCTTGAAGAGCGAAGCATAATAAGGAATGGGATAATACGTGCTATCAGGCGTCGGCACACGGCTGACCACCGCAAACTTGCGTTTGCCCTTCTTCACCTGTGCTTGCAAGTCCGTCCAAGGACTTTGCGGATTGAGCAGTGGAATGACCTCCACCTGTTCCGCCCGCACCGAATTGCGCCAATTCGCGTATAACACTTGTGGTATCACACCCTCCTTGTTGGCAGGGGCAAAGCGAACATAGCAAGCCTCCTTGCGCAACACCCTCACCACCTTGTTGCCTTGTTCATTGAGAATTATCACGCTCACGGCAAAGCCGAAGTGTTTGAAGTCCTGGCAAACACCGAGAAAATAGCTCGCCATGTCGTTATCCAAGAAGAACTCTTCCACCTCGTTCACCACATTCCGTTTGCACATTTCATCAGTCTGGTACACCAGTCCCGATCCATAGCACACCTCTGCATTGAACATCTGGCAAGTGCTCAATGTTTCATCACTTTCAATCAGATTGATAATGTCATACGGCATCTGGTCGTCCGCTCCCCAAGGAATATAGCTCACCTTGTCGCTCACATGGCGCGGTGAAATCTCCTCCGCCTCCTTAAAAACCTCGCTGCTCTTGGTGGTGAACGCTGCTGCGGCATGATAGCCGGGCAGATCGTTCACGCCTGTTATGTGTAAGTAATTGAAATCGCCCATAGTTTTGCGTTTTTAATGCAAAACTATGGGCGATGGAGTATTTAAGAAAAGACGAGGCTATTCAGCCATTGTTGCACTTTGTCTTCTATAAATTGAAAGGTAAAGAATGATAGTTGCATTATTCTAATAGATTCATTTAGGAATGAGCCAAGAAGCGCAAAGACTGGTGTACAGAAGGAAAAATAATAAAAATAAAACCCGTGGGGTGTTGTGTCTCACTCACGATTTTATAGATATTTTCTCCTAACTAATTATATATTCTTTTTATAGCAAAAATCTTTGTAATTAAGGCTCTTGTAATTTCC
>ENA-ORSO01000769-ORSO01000769.1-human-gut-metagenome-genome-assembly--contig:-NODE-769-length-24310-cov-17.718120_pt1 | contig 24310 bp, 20 predicted proteins | sample MGYA00241902_ERZ509168 | MGnify/ENA primary metagenome ERZ509168 (study PRJEB26280, sample SAMEA2338806) | human gut metagenome | biome: human gut; feature: human-associated habitat; material: faeces... | reverse complement strand
TATTTCATTAAAATACCCCCAATACTGGGTGTCCAGTATTGGGGGTACATATCATATCTTCATCCTTCTTTTCATCTTGATTATTCTGAGCAGAGTTATCATTCTTCCACTCACTGTCTTTATCGTTGCCACAGCCTGCAACACCAGTCAGCATAACTACCGCCAGTACACCGGCCAAAAGCTTTTTACGTTTTTCGTCTGTAAGCATATGAAACTCCTTTATAAAAAATCTCTATCATTTTTACACAGCAATATAGTAGGTCATCTTTTATATTATAGCATATGCAGGCAGCAAATTGTACTCTGATAAAGTCAATCCACAAAATCAAAAACTCCCGACACACCTAAGTACATCGGGAATCGGATTGCAGACGAATCAACAATCTATTGCTATTTACAAGTATCAAAATAGTGCCACGACAGTATCTAACGCAATATATAGTAATTACTAGCTCTCGAATTTCTCCTTTCTAACATAATTTTTATCATTATATCAGAAGAATGTTAGAATGTAATTTTTTATGTTAGAAAGTTAAGCGTAGACACTGCCGCACATTAGCTTATATAGGATTATGGCACGTTATCCATTAGCTTTATCTCCCATCAGTACCTTCCAGTAGCCTTTTTGACTGGAACCAACTCGCTCAATGATTTTTTTATCCTTCAACTTTTGCATTAATCTAGATACCGCTGATTTACTCATGCCAAGCTTTTGCGCTATTTCTCTAACATTTATTTCGGGATTGCTTAACAAAATATCTAACAAGCTTTTTTCTTCTGTTGCTAAAATTTGCCCCGCATTTTGTCCCATTTCAGATATTCGTCCCGTATCTTGTCCCGCTCGCACTTCTATTTCAGGTACTTGTCCCGCATTTTGTCCCGCTCGTACTTCTACTTCAGGTACTTGTCCCACACTTTGTCCCGATTTTTCTTCTATTTCGGTAGTTTTTCCCACTGCCTGCTTCCGATAAATATTAAAGCGTAGCTCTGTTTCACCGCCAAAAATTTCCAGCTCACCTAAGCCTGCCTCTTTAATCATCTTCGCTACGCGCAGCATCCCCGTACCCCAGCGTTCAATCAGATGCATATAGCTAAACGCCATCGCCAACGCCTCATTACGCACTTTAGAATAGCCTTCACGCATTTTAGCGATAGTCTGACCAATAGGTAGCTTACCAGGCGAAGTTATTTCTAAACGATTATCAAAAATAGCTACCTGAATATTACCGTTATCCAAATAGCTGCGATGCACTGCTGCATTAATAATCAGCTCACGAATAGCAGCAGGCGGAATTTCATAAACGTCCTGCCTATACAAGCCTTCAATAACTGCCCCAAGATGAATATTGCGCAACACAAATTGATAGGCATCTTCGATTATATCCTGCACAGGACCAGTAAATTCACGCCTGTCAACAAAAATAATACGCTCATTATCCTTAAAAACAGCGCATTGGAACGTGCAATGCAAAACATCCGCACCTGTAAGAATTGCATAAGCATTAGTCGGAGCTATTTTCCCTTCATGTTCTACCAAAACTCCCCACGACAGTAACTGCTTAGCAGTAACATCCTTCACTAACGCTTTTTCTTCATCACTTCTGCAATTCCGCAAGGCAACCTGCTTCATCTGCTGACACAGTTTTTCTATATCAGCTTCACTCGCCTGCAAGCCAAGGCAGACTGTTTTATCAAAAAAGCGATTATTACCTTCAAAAAGTAATTCCCTTACCATAGCTTCATCCGCAGGTCTCGTCGTTCCTGCAACACGCACATATACGCCATGCTGCAAGCCTTCGGTAGCTATATAGTAAGGCCTTTGGCGACCAGGCTCAATATCAACGATAATAACAGTCGCTCCCTCAAGCGTTTGCATGTAGATATCCGGAATGATTGCAGGCTTGCAGCTATCAGATATCGCATTCGATATGGAATCCATGATACTAAAGGCAGCATCCTTGTCCACGCCGACAATTTTTCTGGTATCATCTTCTACACCAATAACTAGCTTGCCACCTTGTCCATTAGCAAAAGCTATGATTGTTTTCATATATTTACTGCTTTTCGCAGGCAAGCTCTCTTTAAATTCTACATTTTTAGATTCACCTACAAGGATTTCTTCTAGCTTCATGTTGTCACACCTCTGATTGTTGGACTCTTCCTCATTATAAAAATCAATTTGCCTACATCTGCATCATTTCGCTACTAAAAAAGCCATACGTAACACTCTACTCATCACGTACTATTTTATCATGCTCCCCGTCCAATTGCTTTAACTCTTTTAACTCATCTAGTAAGCTACCTAAGCGAAATTCTAATATAGCTATTTCTTTGCCTAATTCATATTTATCTCCATACTCATCTCCATATGCACTATATAAACTAATAAAATTCAATTCAGCTAATTTCACTATAATTATTATTACCATATCAGCATTATCAAGACATTCATACGCCTTAAAATACTGCTGGTTATTTTTTATATAAGAATTATTTAAAGCAAAGTATCCATGTGCAAATCTCGAAAAATAATCATATACAATATTAGTATTTAAAAATCTTTTTTCAGGATTCCTTGCTCTTGCTACAACTTCGATCATAGAACTAATAGTTCTAACTTTATTTTCATCATTTGATTTTTCCAAGTCACTATATAAACTAAACCAACTACGCTTTTCCTTACTTATTTCATTAATATTTTTTAATATTTTTTCACCAATGCCTACAATAAAATCATTATTTGTAGTCCGAAGATCATTTAATATTTTCTCTTTTTCTCCAATTACAGTATCATTACCGCACTGTTTTGTAATCAATGCAAAAGCTTTATGATTTTTGATTACGTGAGAAATTATATAGTATGCTGCTCTTGTTTCCTTATCTTCTAATAACATATAACTTAGTTGAATACTTAACTCTAACATTGTACGAGCTAAAACTAAGGATGTATCAAATTTCCCCAAACTAATCAATAACATTACACTATCTAGAAATTTTAACCAATCTGACATAATAACAACAGAAACATCTTTATCAACACTTATATCATGATTGGCAATATTAAATGCACTTGTTCTTTTTACTATACTTTCAGACATAGCTCCTAATAAATCTATAACCTTTTTTTGCCAAGCCATCTGTTCATCACTACATCTTTTATAACTATATTCATACTTATTAGGTTCATAATCTTCTATCACAATAATTCACCTTGCTTTCTTATCATATTCAGTATGTATCTTGCAATTAAAATATAAGAACTTATAAGCAGTTACCAATATCCGACACATACCACCATTACCGTTTGTCTCAAATATTATACAACATTTGAGACAAAACAAAGCCCTCTAGTTCTGCTCATTTCCTTTCTATCATATATTATATCAGAACTCAACTTACCTATCTATATAGCTATATCTAACAATATTATTCTTCAATTATATCCATTATTTTCCACTAAACAGCTACAAGCTCCCCAGTCGCTAGCATCTGTTTAGCGGAATAAATTCTATCGTTATAAATTTTATTCAAAAAGAGATTATTAGCTATGAACCTCTGCGAAATTATCTACCATGAGGATGATCAGATTATAGAGTTTGATATTACCTTCGCTGCCAAAGCTAAAGAATTATGCTTTTCCCAAAGCAGCAGAATGTGCCTTTGAAGCTAATTCCAAAAGCGAAAAACTGCTCACGCAAATTTGGCGTGATGAACATGAAATCTGTAAGTAAATTGGAGGAACAATAATTATGTTTTACTTAAACAAACCACCAATCCTTAACATCCAATACCAAACGATGAAGAAATTATTTATTGAAGAAGGCCTTGAAGACCAAATTTTAGCCTTTCAGCATTGCTCGCATAATCATTTTTTGCGCGAAACGCTCTACCAACGTCAACATGGCCTCTGCCCTTATTGTGGCAAACCTGTTATCGGAACTAACACCAACACGCGAGTCCATCACAACACCTATGCTCATCATTGTCAATATCCTGGTCCCGAAATCAAAGTACATTGTCCTCAAAGTAATGGCAGTATCTCAGCGAAAAGTCCCAATTGCGAATTATGCTACTACCAACATCCTGGATTTGCTGAAGCCTGTTTAGAAAAACTTTCTTTACTGCATGACACCTGCCATCAAACTCTGCACGAACAACAATACTAAAAACTTTAAAGTAATGACCACGCTCTGCTGCTCACGATTTTATCAGCTTCTGGAATGGTCAAAACTTATCATCAACACGATTTTTAAAAGGAGAAATGCTATACGATTTATAGTTACGCTCGCGTCTCAAGCAAGACGCAACTATACGGAAATTCACTCGAAGAACAGACTTCGACTCTCACTGAAAATGGCGCAACAGAAGTCATAACAGAACAATATACCGGCAAAACTACCAGCCGTCCTAAAATGCAAAATTTGCTCGAATCTCTGCAACCAGATGACACTCTTATGGTCACAAAATTGGACAGACTAGCAAGAAATGTCAGTGAAGGAATTGACCTTATCAGAGCATTATTTACAAAAAACGTGAAGGTTCATGTGCTCAACATAGGCCTTTTAGAAAATACCAGCATGGGTAATTTTTTTGTTGCTACCCTGCTTGCTGTTGCAGAACTTGAACGCAGTATGATTATCGAACGCACACAAGCTGGCAAGGAAATTGCTCGCACTAAAGCAGGTTTTCGCGAAGGTAGGCCACCAATACAACAAGAAAAAATTCAATTAGCAATATCCCTTTTGCATAGCTACAGCTACAAAGAAGTAGAAGCGATGACTGGCATTAGCAAGGCAACGCTAGTCAGATATCACAGAAAAGCTAAATTGTTAATATATAAGGAGGACCACATAATCACTATAACAACAGAAGAAAAAAAGCATGGTAAAAAATTTATTGCCATAGATCTGGATTATCCAAATTCATCCAACATCATATTCCAGATGATTATAAATTAGAGGCGGTCGCATTTCTGTGACCGCCTCTTTTCATTTACTCTACTCCCAGCGCCTTGAATACCGCATCCTCAGCACTGTTATAAAAAATTAAACTAAATGCTCCTATCAGCTCAGCAGGTACAGTTCCCAAATCTGCTGCTGACGTGAGCGGCAGAAGCACCTTCTTCGCACCACTGTCCAGACATACCTGCAGCGTATCAGCCAAATTATTAACCTTCTGCATTGTGCCGGCTATACTGATTTCGCCAAGTACCGCACAAGAGCTCACAACTGGTTTACCTAAAGCAATTGAGCACATCGCTACCAAAGACGGCAAAGCCAAATTGCTAGTAAGCCCCAGTCCCTGCAGATCCTGATAGTTAATAATAAAATCATTGGTTGTAATACTTATGTTACCACTAATGCGCCTACAATTAGCTTTCAAGAAATTGAATGCAGTATCTGTAGCCTCTTTCGCCTCACGATCAGAACCCAAACCTGTACGCTGGAACTTTCCGTTTCCTGGCAGCATCTGCGATTCCAGACGAAATGCCCCGATCATACCAGACCGCCCTTGTGCTATTGTGTACACCTGCCCAGGATTGCAAATTCCATCAGGGATCAGCTTACCACCACCCTGCTCAGGAACAGTTACATATTTTTCTTCAAAGCTTTCATTGTCTATATATGAGAAGTTGACATCATAAAATTCCATGCCGCCAAGCTTTTTCAACTGCTCTTTAACACGACGACGCATCTCTAAAGCAAAACGCAGAATTTCTTCCAGCTGCTCTTTAGTGAAGTCCCCATCAGGATACAGCAGCTTAACCATACCGCTGACAATACGACGCACAGCAATAGTATCACGCTGATTCAAATTCTTACCCAGGCGGAAAAATCTGTCCAAAGCATCGCTGAACTGTTCTTTGCGCAGCTCACGCAAAAACTCTGCCAGATAGTCTGTAATAAAACCATAATCATCCGTAAAATGCTCCGGACGAAACTTTGGTACTTCCCATCCAGGAATATAGCAATGCATACGATCTAAAAAGGCTGTATCCTGCCCCATCTCTGGCGGAAACGGATCAAACAAGCTGGAGGTTTTTAACAGCACATCAACGCTCTGATTAATATTGCCAACAAACACCATCGAAGCAGATGCTGCCTTCTCCTCCTTGCCACGAGCAAAAGATCCGGATGCCATATAATCCTTCATGATCTGCACGCCATCTTTATCACGGAACTTGATACCGGCAACCTCATCAAAGGCTACACAATCCCACATCCCAACCAGACCAACTGTTTTGCTGCCCATATTATAGAACAGATTGGCAACCGTAGTCTGACCACCTGATACCAGTATGCTGTTTGGTGAAATCTCCTTATATAGATGCGACTTGCCAGTGCTGCGCGGACCAAGCTCGCACATATTAAAATTGTTTTCTACCAATGGCAGCATACGTGCCAGCAAAAGCCATTTTTCGCGTTCTGTCAACGCGTCAGGCTCCATACCTGTAGAACGCAGCATCACATCCAGCCATTCCTCTTGTGAAAAAGCCTTTCTGCCTGCCTTCAACTCTTCAATATCAATATGCGGCATCTGAATCGGCGTCAGCTTTGCAATCTGTATCGGATTTACACTGCGATAATCCTCATCGTCAAACTCATAGTTTAGCTGAATGATACACCAAATGCCACCGCAAAGCAGTCTATCGAATTTAGCAGGATAATCCTCCTCAATAGGTACATCACGTAAACCCAAATTGGAAAACTCAGCAAAGTAAGCATCTTTTTTGATATCAAGCTTTACCGTAATGCGATCAATCACTGTATAATTGCCACGCTGACGCAGCTGCGACAAAATCTTCTGCGCTTCATCCGGCCGTACAAAATTATCTGCCAAAATATGCTTAACGCTTTCAACGCCTTTTTCGATAAGCTCAGGATCATCAGAGCTGCAATATTGTCCCAGCAAAAATTCCAACACGTAAACCGGAACATTAGCTCCCTCTTTAATCTTTTTTGTCAAATCCTTGCGTACTATCTTGCCGGCAAAGTTCTGACGCAGCTTATCCTTTATAATCTCACGGGTGTCTTGCGTATCCATTTATCTCAACTCCACTCTAGAAATCAAACCCAAAGTTACCCATGAAAGGCATATCAATAATAAATTCCTGACGCAACCTTTCTATGTCTGTATCCGCATCCTTCATTACCAGATAATAAGAAGCGTGGCTGTCGTATTCCGTGTTAATGAAAGAAAATCTTGCTGTAACCATGCGCTGCGACACATCGCTGTCTGCGCTATCTGCAGTCAACAGGCATTCGTTAGAAACAGGCTTATTATTCCTATCAACAAAGCTAAGCTTATATGACGCAGCCTTCACTGTTTCGCTGACAGGCTCAGTCTGTACAAAAATAAGGTTAACGTCCTTGCTGGTAATTTTCTTGAGCAAGGTATGCAGCTTGATTTCTGCTTGCTTTGTTTCTACGTGACCTCTATCCATTTTCACGCAGAGCACCGGTACCACCATTTCCTGTGGCGACGATCCGCCATGCACATAGCTCGTGCCACCGCCAGCGGTTTTAAAAATCTGCGCTCCCCTTGGGTATGAAACATACCTGGTATCATCATTAGCAAGCACTGTTCCCAGGCTAATCGCACCAGCGCCATTTTCCTGCGGCGCATCACCAATAACAAAACGATGATTTACCATAGCATTGTTTCCAGTTACAGGCAATTTTTCACTTTCAGCGACAGTATGACGTTGATAAATAAAGCCATGGTCAGCCGTAACAATAAACTTCACGATGCTGGCGCTTACAGGTAACCTGCACAGCATCGTATAAAGCTCATCCACAGCCTCCTGACAAGCAACAAAGACTTCATCTTCTGTCTTAGCTGCATCGCCACGCGCATCAATCTGGTTATGGTAAATATACACAACCTGCTTATTAGCAAAGGCACTGCGCAGCTCATCACGCTTCATCTTCTTCAATTCATCAAACTGCAGGCACAGGCTTGCAGAATTTGCCGCCTGCAAAAGCTTCTCACGCTCATCCAGACTAGCGCACCGGCGCCCATTCACCAGCACACGACAGCCTTCATCCATCGCCAACTGTTCATGCGGCAAAAGCGCTGCCATTCCCAGAGCTGTATACGACGGTGGCAGAGCAAGCTGCACTTCCAGCTTTTCCTCCTTGCAGCGTTCCTCATGCTGCAGCTTCTGCTCAAGCTGCTTGGCAACCTCGTAACGTAAAGCGTCAGAAATGATCACTACGATGCGATCACGTTCATTTTTTATATAGCGGCTATAAAAACCACGCTGCAAAGGAGCTTGTTTTTGAGCTGCTGTCTGCACCGCATCTTCGTTCCAGGCCGGTAATAGCTTTCCCAGATAAATATTACTATAAATATTCTCGATAAGCTGCTGCAGCTTGCCAAAGCCAGATGCGTTCTTCAAGCTGTCATAAGCAGTGTAGAATTGGCGATACCAATAGTCAACCTGCCAGTCCTCATGAAGATACTTCTCAAGAATATTATTGAAGCCCTGCTCCGGCTGATACCTTACGTTTCTTATCAGCTCATAAGCACTTGCGCACAGGGCATATTGCGCTCTCGTTTTATCAGCAAAATGCATTTTACTGCGCAGCTCACAGATTTCCTTTATGCTTTTGCCATCTAAGCAGGCAGACAGATCCTCCAGCAGCAGATGCTCTACAAGCCATTGGATTATAACCTTATCACAGTCAATAAAAGCATCAAGCTGTACCACAGCCTCTGCTCCCAAAGATGTTAAAGCCGTTTCTGCCTGCAATTTTCCTGCTGCATAGCTTGCCAGCGCTGCATACCTGTCACGGCACTGCACGTTGTTCATGAAGCTATCCAGGAATACTACTACACTGCCTTGCTTATTGCACATGAAAGGCTCCCAACTGGCAGGAATTTTACCAGCTATGTATTTATCTGCATAGGTAACAAAGAGGGAAAGCAGCAGCTTGTCCAAGGCTTTATCTGTCAGCGCATAGCCAAAGCTGTCTCTGCATTGCTGCCAAAATGCTTCCTGCAGGTTATACTTCGTCATCTCCTCCAAATACGGATTGTTATCTTCATCCTCTACCAGCAGAATCTTGCTTAATACTTCCTCAAAGGATAATACGCGCGTTTTGCAGATACAGCACAGCAGGGCAAGCTCTATCGTCTTTTCATCATAACTGTCTACGCCCAGGCTATAGAAGCGTTCCACGCGTTCTTTGGCAGCAAAATATTTGCTGTACTTTTCTAAAACAGGCTTAAAGGCTTCGTCAATCCCCAGATCTGCGCAAATCAAAGAGATTCTGTCAGCATAGAAGCGTTTGGAGTACAGCAGGGTGTCCTCCAAGTGGTTGCAATACACCTCAGGTTTAGCAAAAGGCGCGTACAACAGGTAATTACTCTGCGTATCCTCGCGCTCCAGAAGAACCTTAGTGCAGAACTGATTGGTTGGCGTCAGATGATATATTTTTGCGTTTTTCAGCTGAAGGTTATCCACCTCGTCAGCAAAATCTGCCTTATCATCGTACCAGAACACTAGTCTGCGCCCTTCGCCTGCAAATTCGTTATTTAGTTTTTCTTCAATTTGGTTTAAATTTAATGAAGCCATCTTACCACCTGTTTATTTTTTAGGTTTTATACAATACTATTCTTCTGTAGTTTCCACCTTATTAATGAGATACTCACCATACTTTTCATTCCACTCTGCAATAGACAGCACATCAAAGCTCTCAATAAGCTTAACTTTAGCTGACAAACTCGTCTGTAGCTGAAATGGCAGTTGTTTCATTATCTTATTGCGCAGCATTTTGCGTGTAACAGAACTTCCGTGAGGATATTCTAAAACCCAAACGTAGTGCCTTCTCTTAGTTTTTCCCAATAAATTCAAATAATGCAGAGTATCAAAATATTTTTCAGGTATATTATTGATTATTTTCTCAGCATTAGGATCAAAATTACTTCCGTGTTCTACTGCTCTGCCAATAGCTGCATTTTTGTATTCTAACAGCAGTATATTGTCTTCTTGCTCAATAATGAAATCTATATCCTTTAAGCCTACCTTATTCGCACGATAAATTTCATGTACAGCATCAGTTGCCCAAAGAGCTTTTGTACAATCTATCTGATAAACGCCATTTTCTTCCACAAACACCTTATTCATGCTTGCTCACTCCCATGTCGTAAATCTCATCAAGAAGTTTATCAAAGGAATTTATAATCGCATTGTTCTTTAAATCATCAAATGCTTCGCCACATTCATAACCAATGCCTTGCTCTGTTTTATACAAAGAATGGTAGAGCACTGTATCGCTGTCGTCCTTCAGCACTTCAAAATATTTGGCCAGCATATAATTATGCGTACTCAGGAAGATTTGTACACCATGACGCTCTAAAGCAAGCAAGATTTCTACAATATTGCGTAAGTAAGCAGGATTAATATTGGCTTCCGGTTCGTCCCAAAACAGAATAGAACCTCTCTCCAAAGCAGAGTTTTTCAACAGCTGCCACAGCAAAGCTAATTTGCGTATACCTTCGGCTACAAGATTAAACTCTAATTTACTATTAGCATTACGTAAATAAAACCCATCTTTCTGAGGATCATAAAACACCTTGCCATCAATTAATGCTTCAATTTTTTTCAAAAGCCTATCCTGCCAGCCATATTGCTCTATATCTTCACAAATCATATTGGTTTCAACAGTATTACCAACATCAACCTTTGCTGCATCAATGATATCAATATATGTATCGTCGAATTTAACGTTTCTTCTTGCTACTGCTGAATTAAGCTGGTAACAATTAGAAAGAATTTCTTTAGCAGGAATAAAGATACTATCAGAGTTAATCAGTCCATTTTCCCAAGCCGCTTCATTTTCCGCAGCAGCATTCCACTTATAGGTTTCATAGTCAAAATACAGACTGACATAGAGTCCGCTTTCTTCCTCTACTCTGATATAACTATTTTGGGCTCCTTTATGCAGCAAACGAGCTAACTGATAGTCGTCTGGTAACATAAGGTTAACTAGTTTTTGTGCAAAAGCAGTTTTTCCATCAGTTGCTCTGCTTGCAGCATACAACACTTTCAGCAAATGGCTTTTGCCGGTTCCATTTTCGCCAATAAAGATATTAATTCCTTCAGCAAGCGAAATATGTAATAAATCAAAAACAGTATAACGATCAAGATATAATTTGCTAAGCTTCATCTTTGCACCGTCCTTTTCTAACCACTAACCACTAATCACTAATCACTAATCACTACTCCCTATCAAATCTTCGCCAATATCGGCAGCAGCTTGCCGTCCTTTGCAGTCTGCACCTTGACGTAGTTCACCTTCACGCCATCGTCGAGGTCAATAGCTATGCTTGCAAGAGCAATATGTCCCAACACAGCATCATAGTCACGGCATTCATGCAGCTGCTTTTGCAGCTTCTCCTTGCGTTTGCCGGCCAGCGCCACTTCACGACCAGCGCCATTATCCATAATATCCTGCATACGGTTGATTTCGCTTTCGTAGGTTTCTTCCATCTTGCCAAGATATTCTGCACGCACCTGGCCGGAAGTATCGGCATTATAGCGGTGCATATAGATGAGAGCCTTAAAGCCGTTCTGCTTGCCGCTGTCATAGAGCCAATAAATAGGACGCTTTTGATAAATCTTGCAGTGATCCTTGAAGAAGTCCTTCAGGAAGTAGTTGCGGATTTTCTGACGCGCTGTATCACCCGACGTGCCAAGTGCATCTGCAATAAAGCGCAGGTTTTCTTCCAGCGTTTCTGCGCCGTAAACAACTTTCAGCCAGGCAATCAGACGACCTATGATATCATCCTCAAAATAATCTTCATCAGTGATGGGGATTACGTTGTCCTCATCAGCTCCATAGTGATTAGTTTTTAGTTTATAGTGTATAGTTTGCCAATCAATACTGTCAGCATCTTGCCAATCTCGCTGCACAAGTTCAACGCCACTTCCGCTTGTGATTGCGTTAAGTATTTCAGGCGAACACAAATCATAAGCTGCGTTTCCAATTCCGCATTTGATCCTTTCGCTATTGAAAGAAAGCTCACAAATGCCTTCGTAGAGCTTCTTGCTTGTCCCTCTGCGATATTTGATGGAATCGACACTGCTGCTCTTCTCATCTGATCCGAAAGTGAATATAACTCCTCTCTCGGCAATAACCTCGCTAAACGATAAATCTCTTCCGTCAGTAACATTGACTTCTGCCATACCGTAAGCTCTTTGTAACTCTTGAGCGACATATTTTTCTACCACCTCTCGCCTATAACACTGATCACTAATCACTACCCACTGATCACTAAATTCGCCGCCTGCGTAAGCCAAGCCTTCTACATCCAGCGAATAACGGCCAAACATGCAGCCCACGGCGTAAGAAAGCAGCGACTTGATATCGCGCTGCAAATCAGCCTTGCGCACGGTTACGTCCTTATCCTCCACCTCCGGAGTTAATTCATCCTGCAAGCCATAGATATCGATGAAGATGCGGTTGAGCTCTTCTTCGTTGGCTTTGAGCTGTGCAAAGCGAGTGTTTGTCTCTTCTTCCCAACGTTGGTATGCTTGCGCGATAGTGGTTAGTGGATAGTGAGTAGTGGATAGTTGGGTGTTAGCCGAACTATCACTATTCACTAATAACTGACCACTAGTCACTACTAAAGGGTGTTTGGTAAAATCCCATGAAGTTTCGAAGGCATCCCAGTCGGATTTGGAGAGGGAGATACACTGATTGACTTTATTTAAAATCATTTCATCATCTAAATTGTCAATAATAGGTAATTTGGCTATATCCCCCTGATTGTAATTTAGCCCTTCGTTATATATACTTAAATATGCTTGTGAAAGTTTAGAGTTCAAAAAACCTATCAATATTAACAATAAACTTTTTTTAGTAAAAATTGCCATGCCAGCATTAGAAAAAATATATCCTTTGGGAAAATATCTTACTGAAAAACTAGCACTTGAAATTGCAGTCCACGTTCCGCCCTCCTTAAAATAAAACTGTTGATTTTGAGGTCTAGAACGTAATTTTCCATTTTCATCAAAAAAAGTCTTTACTTCTATACCATTATCATACCAATTAACTACATCTTCATTATTACCATACCATTTTCTGAAATTACCACCATTGCAATATGGATACCACTTGCTATCAAAATAGCAATCGTTTTTTATTGAAAAATTACAACAAGATATTTCGAACCACTTTCTAACAAATTTATTAACATTACCAGTAATCAGACCTTGTTTAGGATTCGATATATTTCTTAATAGGTGTGATTTATTGAAGCATAATAAAAACTTTTCATTCACCCAATACGCCACAGGTGCTCCTGGAATTTTAGCGAAATTATCACTGCACTGCTCGTAATAGAATCCACAATTATGATTGCTAATTGCTTCTAAAGTTTTTTGCCTTTGAATCTCCATGCCACCACGAAAATCTACTAAGCGCAAATAACAGCCTTTTTTATTGATATAAGAATTTTTGAAAGCAAATGTACAGACAGGCACCGTTGCTTCTTCAAAAGCAGAATACTCAAATTGAATGAGCGTTTCAATAGTAGCTTTTGAATACAGATACTTACGCAGCTTCTCATAACTTTGAATAAACATCCATACATAAGGAGTAAAGAATCCACAGTAACCTTCTTGTTTGGTCATTTCCGAAGCACGAATAATAAACGCAGAAAAGAAATCACTCTTATAATCTGCATACTTCTGTTTTATAAATTCGTTAAGCTTGGGATTCATATTAGAAGCGCCCATATACGGCGGATTCGTCACCACAACCTCATACTTCTGCGCCAGCACCTCTCCCACTGCAACAAGCTCCTGCAGACGCTGCTGCGTTGCTTCAATGTCAAAGCTGTCAAACAGGTTCATTTCGCCGCTGATATCAAATTCTGCAGCAAACTGATGCAGCAAGTCCCAATCATATTCTGCTACGCTGATGATGCTGCCATATTCCTTGGCATCATGCAGCGTTGCAATCAGCTCCTGCATCTGGTTCAAGGCCACAGGCTTTGCCAGCTCATCTAATTGCGCACCAAAATAAGCCAAATGCTTCATGTTAATGCCGTTGCTTTCTGCAATCGCGTAAATGTGGCACTGCGGCTGTTTTTTCAATATAAACTTGTGATATTGACGCGCCTTCATAAGCACAGCGAAATAAGCCAGCTGGAAAGCTCGCTTGTCAATATCCAATCCATATAAGTTGTTCTCTAAAATCGACAGCACCGCATCCTTGTCCGTATAGCCCATCTGCGTATAAATCTGCATCAGCACATCAAAGGCATAGACGAGGATGTGTCCGCTGCCCATGCATGGATCTATAACCTTGATAGTTTCTGGTGAATAGTTGTTAGTGGTTAGTTGGTTAAGCTGCTCACGAACATCTGCGTCCTGTTTCGCTTCTGGTAAATAATACTTCCAGCCAAAACGCTCCGCCAACTCCTTCTCTTTAGCAATTCGCTCCTCTTCACTATCCACTAAACTCTGACCACTAATCACTAACCCCTGACCACTATCCACTAAACCCTGACCACTAATCACTAACCTCCCAAGGCTATTTTCCACCATATAACGTACAATCCAGTCCGGAGTAAACAGCTGCGTTGCACTAGGAATACGCTCCTTAGTAATCTTCACGTTTTTCTTGAGCAATGCAAAGGTTTCGTTCTTCGGCTCCGTGTTGTAATACTGGTACAGCCAACCGATAATCTCAACCTGACCAACGGGCTTGCCCTCTTCATCCACAGCATTCACATCAAAGTTATCTTCCGGAATGTCATGCACCAGCTTATAGATCAAGCCGTCCTGATCCGTGTAGGAGATATTTAAAAGCAGCTCAGTGTAGTCCTGCTCCGCTTCAAACAGCTGCGGCAGTACCTTGCTCAAATCATTGCACACCTTGACAAAGAGCATATTAAACAGCTTGTCACCCTCGTTGTTCATCTGATGCTGGCTGATAAGCTCTTCTTCTGCGCTCGTATAATCCAGCTTCGCATCAAAAGGATTTTGCACAATATCCGGCTCCTGACGGCCATCCACTGCGCTCAGCACACGGATTTTGCATGGCAGATAGTCATTGACCTCCATAAAGCGCACAGCAATAAAACGGTTGAACCACGTATAGGCAACCTCTTCGATTATGCTGTTATAGGCAGTCAGATAATCGCTCTCCTGCGCCTTTTTCTTGATAGCCTCTGCAAGGCTCCGGCGCTGCGCAATCTGCACGCCTCTGATAGCATAAGGCTCTCTCGTACCGATATCAAAATACTGCTCCTGCGTCGTGGACTGCGGCAAAGCGTCTGCAATCCCCTTTTCCGTAATACCCAGCAGGCTTGCCTTGTATTTTATATCCTCAATGAGCTTTGTTCTTGCCCAGATTGCATAATTTTTTATTGCTGTCTTATCCATGTGTTATCACCCTTTGTATATATTTTTTTAAGTGAAATCATATCTACATTATACCATATAAGGGATAGTCGCTCAAAAGTTCGTAAAGAAAAATGCTGCTTTTATAAAAGAATCTTCGGATTTTATAAAAAGAACTCCTGCCTCCACCAACGGAAGCAGGAGCTTTTCTGTTAGAATTTAATGTTGTAAATCAAACCTTCGCGCATATTTTCTTTTAATTGTCTCTTTAACTGCTCACAATACTTGTCTATGTCAGCCTCAGATTCAATATGCCATGATGTAGTATGTACAACATGCTTCAAGAATGTATTAACGACCTCTTTCTTCGGTTCAGGCGGCTTTGGAGTAGGATTATGGTTAGGTGTTGGCTGAGACGGTTCAGGTTTAGGCGCATATTTTTCATCCATCTCATGCATTTCCTTAAACAATCGTTCCTTCAAAGCATCCGATTGATTGCTCAAGCTGCATAATTTGGAAATATCATTACTGCTCTCAGCCTTATCCAAAAGTCTTTGGAACTCATTAGCGTAAAGAGCTTCTTTTACTTTTGCATACGGCTTACCGGCAAGATAATCCATAACCTGACTCTTGTTATCTAAAACAGCTTGACGTACAGGTTCAGTTTTTTCTTCCAATATAACAAGATACTTATCATCAAACTTGCTGATTAAATCAGGCAGCTGGCGAATCATACCATACGGAGCTTTAACGCTGACAATATTCTGCATCTGCGCAACAATGCTTTCTAATTCACTATCAACAATATACACCCTGCTGTCGTCATATATACTCAGCTTTTTCAAGGCATCTTCAAAAATCTTCTTCTGCTCACCTTCAAAGAATTCTTTTACATGAGCATAATCGCTGCCAAGCTCCTCCAGCTCGTATTCCTTATCTGCAACATGATTAAAGAAATCCAGCGTGTTATCTTGTCTGCTAAGCTCATACAAAACAGAAATACCGTCCTGTACGATTTCCTTGCCCGGATATTTAGCCTTGTCATAATACTCGCTCTTCAGCTCACGGAAACGGGTTAATAATCTGCTTGTTTCCTTTTGGATTTCACTCATAATCCTGTCAGCATCATCGGAAATAACTGTATAGCCAAACAGCTCCTTCGCCACATCCTTTGCTGTCTTCAGCTTGCTCTTCGGCACGACAGGCTTCAGGTCAATCATAACCTTTTCCACGAAGCCTTTCTTCGTCAGCATCTCCGTAATCTGTTCTGCAGTGTGGTTCAGCAAAGTTACATTCTGCTGCTGGTAGTAAATTCCTAAGTCCCCGTCCTTAAATAACTTGGCAACTATCCACTCAACGTCATCATTGATAAAACCATAAGGCGCCTTAGTAAAGTAATCCTTGATTGTCTTCAAGGAAATCTTGTTATGCATCCTTGTATTGTTTTCGATGTACCTTTTCGCATCATCCAACGCCAGATGATTCGGAATAGCAGCCTCGCCCAAAGCTATAGTTCCCTGTTTATCGTTGCGCAGCATACCAAGAACATTAGCAGCTCCCATCGCTGTATCAATATATTTCAGCTTGAAATACACTGTATCCACCAGCTTACCCAAAGCCTCATTTATACGCACAGTAATATCCTTACTGCTAATCTGCGCCTTGGAGCCGTTAACATAGATATCAGCATCACGCAGGCTTTCCTGCAGATATAGGCGTGCATTATCCATGCGCTCACGCAGCTCACGTGACTTAGCTTCTTTTATTGTAGCAAAACGATCACCCCTGCCTAAGGGATTATGCTGCAAATACTTTTCTATTTTTAAATAACGATTAATTTCCGAAATACAAGAGCCAAAGGCCGGCAATACTACTAACACCTGCTTGCCTTCACCAGACATAGCATTCAGTGTATGCTCATCATAATCCGTAAAATACGGAGTCAGAATATGCACGCCGATATCATAGTTCTGATTATTTTTATGCGGTCTGTTGTCAACCAACTGATTAAACCAGAAGGTATAGCGACCATTAAAGGCATTATATTTATATTTGGCCTCAGCATACAGATCATTAAAAATCAAATCAGAAATCTTATGCTGAATCTCTCCTGTTTCAACGTTCTGCCTTTCAATCTCGCGACCTATTTCCTGCTCTTCCTCTGTCAGGAAAACGTAGTTACCGCTATGCTCCTGCACCAGGGTTTCTTTAACAAGGACCTTCAAAGCAGCTTCTACACGCTGCTGCAGCTCATAAGTATCTTCATCAACATCATCTACCATCAGACTGGTAATATTAGGAATAGTAGTTGCCTGAAACTCTTTAACGTACTTAACAAGAAACAGCACCTTGAGCACGTTTACAGCAAAACAATCTGCTTCGCCAGCAGGATTAATATTCTTATTATCTAAGGCCTGAGAAATTACACGGCTGTGCACTGAATCAAGGAAGTTTTCCAATGCATCGTAAAACATATAGAAAGGAACCAAAGCACCATCATTTTTATTCTGCAAGCGTTCTGCAGCCTTCTTGAACAGCGCCAGCATAGAGCGCTCGCCCTCAGATAAATGCTTACCGGACGCACCATGAGTACGGATAGAGTTCAGAACCTTACCCAAAAGATTAAATTGATACGGGATAAAGGGATAGATTTCAGCAAAGTTCTCTCTGCTTTCATAAAGCTTCATCTCAGGTGTTTTGTCAAATTTAATCTTGTTCTTTATGCTTACCTTTTTTTCATCATAAAGCAGGCGCAACGTCTGCTCTGCAGGTTCCGTTTTATCCAGCAGACGCTTTTTGATAACCTCATCTACGTTGGCGGAAGACAAGGACAGACGAGTATCGAAGCGACCTTGAATCTTAGAAAAGTCCGTACCCTTACGCGCTGTCATCTCCATAATAGAGTCAACATCCTGCTGACTGGTAACAATTACCCAGGCACGTCCCTGACATTCCTTGCCCAATTCCTCACGCATCGTCTGCAGGTTGAGCATCATTTGCGAATCATCGCCAATATACTGTCCTACCTCATCGACACAAAAGATAATATGCTGATTATTGCCCATCTTATCGCACCATGCTCGTACCATGCGTGCAAAATCTTCGATACTTATCTGATAGGGAGTAAGCATAATCTGCTTGCACAAGGCTGTAGCCGCATCCATTGACATATTCTGATAATGAATATCAACCAATGCCTGCGCCACATGCATCAGCTCATAGTTAAATCTATGTCTGTATTCCTTCCAGGCATGACCGCTGACAGCAAAAAAAGCATCTTCAAAAGCTGCATAACAGCCATCCTCCGTCAAAGCCCTTTCCAAGTCGGCAATCGCCGGACGAGCACCATAAAAGCCCAGCATATCATTAAAGACCTTGAGGAAAACATTAACAATAGCATCCTTACTCTGCTTGGAGGTTTGCTCACTTTTCGAGTCAATGTTAAAAAGAATAACCTTTGTCGGCGTGTCAACAGCAAGCTGTATATCAGCCATCACCATAGCATCCTGAATCTTATTGTCTTCTTTAAAGTAATCTAAGGTTCTCTTGCCGGAGACCAGCTTGTTTTCCAAAAGATAGGATAACATTTTCAAAAAGTGCGATTTACCACTGCCAAAAAAGCCGGAAATCCAGACACCATTTTTTCTCGTTTTGCCGATAATACCCTGCTTGTAATTCTCATAGAATTCCTTGAAATGGCGTTGCAGCTCACGCGTAACAACGTATTCTTCCAGCTCATTCTTCTCGTCATTCAAGCCATCCTCGCCAACAACTATAACACCTTGAATATTACGGTCAATAGGCTTGCGGAACATATCTTTTATCAACATATCTCTTAGTACCCCCTTGCTTACCTAACCAAACGGAAAGCCCTATAATAATTATCATCCTTAAGTTCATCGAACAGTCGTAACTCTTGTTCATCATACACACCTGGGAAAAACAGAATTACAGGAACCTTGCGAAATGCCATACTAAGGTTATTTAAAATTTTATGCGATCGCAAAAGAGGATAAACCTTCCCAATTCCAGTGAGCAGCACAATAGCATTATCTGGCGTATGCTCTTGAACATGCTTAATAAACCAATTATCTCGCTCATTAAACTGCAGTAGTTCAAACACTGAATCTATTACAACATGCATACCTGCAGATTCTTCCAGCATGTAAGTTGCTTCAAGATAGCCTTCTTTTTGAAGCGTATCAATTATGTAGTCGTAAATATCATACTCCACAAGTTGATATTCGCGATAGCTTTGCTCACTGTGCTTTACCAAACGCTTAACAACCTCGCGCACCGCCAGCTCCTTGCTGGCAGGATAATCAAATACCCAATAGTTAACCTCGTTCGCCCTGCCATCACGCAGCCAGAAAGATTGATTCTCCATAATCTTTTCAAGCTCATCAACTCTTTGCTCAAATGTTTTTTTCATATCATTCACCTGTCAGCGCTGCCAAAGCCGGCTGCAAACCATGCTCACGCAGCCATGCAACAATATCGGCTGAGATGATAGGAACAATAATTTTTCTTGATCCAGCATTGCCATCTGTAATTCCAGCATTATATAAATATTGCTTGTAGGTGCTTAGCAAACGCTTTCTTGTTGCCTCCGTTAAATTAGCAACCTTATCGCTTTGTATCTGCTTGTCATCCCAAAATTTTCTGGCATCGCTATCACCGTACTCATTTAATCCTAATGCCAGTTTTACACGAATAACATCATTAACAAAATCGAAAAACAGAGTATCTGTACACATACAAGCTATCAGACAAAGTACCTTCTGCCCCACAACATCACTACACACAAACAGTGGTATAAACGAAGGATCTAATGCCTCAATACGCTTTGCTACATTACTCATAATAAGCTTTGCTCTTTCCGGTGATGATGCAGCAAAAATATTAGTTTCTTGGCTAAGCTTCTTAATCTCGGCAAGGCTTGCTCCATCAGCAAGCATAAAAACCGCCTTGCGGAACTCCTGGAACCAAAAGCTAAACTTTACCGCCCCGGCACTATATGGATTACGTTGCATTTTTTATACCTCAATTCGTTTGCTATTTTAAGACTTGATATAATTATATCACAAAATGCCGGTAATTTTGAAATTTAGATACAGGTATACTATCTAAAAAGCTTTTTATAATCAAAAAACTCCCGACACACCTAAGTGCATCGGGAGTCGGATTGCAGACGAATCAACAATCTATTGTGCTACTAGCGTAGCAGCGAGATTATTTAACTTCTACAGTTGCGCCAGCAGCTTCCAGTTTCTCTTTCAGAGCGTCAGCGTCAGCTTTGGAGATTTTTTCTTTGATAGCTTTCGGAGCGCCGTCAACCAGCTCTTTAGCTTCTTTCAGGCCCAGGCCAGTAGCTTCGCGAACAGCTTTGATTACGCCGATTTTGGAAGCGCCAGCGGAAGTCAGGATTACGTCGAATTCAGTTTTTTCAGCTGCAGCAGCTTCGCCACCAGCAGCCGGAGCAGCAGCAACAGCTACCGGAGCAGCTGCGGATACGCCGAATTTTTCTTCCAGAGCTTTAACCAGTTCGGACAGCTCGAGTACGGTCATGGATTCAATAGCTTCGATGATTTGATCTTTATTCATTATAGTTACCTCCAATAATAAGTAAGTTTTTATTTTTTAAGCTGCCTTATGCAGCATGCCGCAAATTAAGCGGACTCTTTTTGTTTGCGTACAGCTTCCAGAGCGTATACGACATTGCGGATAGTACCTTGAAGTACATTGACAAAACCGCTGATAGGAGCATTCATGCTGCCCAGCATCTTGGCAATAAGAACTTCTTTCGGCGGCAGAGAAGCCAGTGCTTTGATTTCGTCAGCACCGATAACTTTGCCATCAAGAACGCCAACTTTAACTTTCAGTTCTTTGTTTTCTTTTGCGAATTCGCAAACGATTTTTGCAACTGCAACAGGATCTTCCGGGGAAACAGCGATAGCGGTGTTTTTCTCCAGAGAAGGTTCCAGACCTTCAATACCAGCTTGTTCTGCAGCAATACGCAGCAGAGTGTTCTTAACTACATTGTAGTGAACGCCAGCTTCACGCATTTTGCGACGCAGCTCGGTATCCTGAGCAACAGTTAAACCGCAGAAGTCAACTAAAATAGTGCATTTGGAGTTAGAAAGCAACTCTTGAATTTCAGCAACTTTAGCTACTTTTTCAGGTCTAATAACTGCCATTTAGATTGCACCTCCTTTTTTTGATGTTTTTATTAAATCAAAAAGACCTCTCGGCCGTAGCCGGAGGTCGGAAGGTCTAATATATCTTCACGCTCCAGCCTCGGCAGGCGTAGTTAAAACTTACGCACGTGGCACCTGCTGTCTATGGCCCGATTATCTTCTGATTTAGTAAAATTAAGTAAAACTACAATTATTTGTCGCTGTTAGCTTTCAGGACATCAACTTTAACGCCAGGGCCCATGGTGCAGGACATAGTGATAGTTCTCATGTACTGACCTTTAGCACCAGCCGGTTTAACCTTAACCAGGGTATCAGCCAAAGTCATGTAGTTTTGTAACAGTTGCTCTTCAGTAAAGGATGCTTTACCGATAGGAGCTTGTACGTTGCCGGATTTATCGGTACGATACTCGATTTTACCAGCTTTGGATTCCTTAACGGCACGGGTTACGTCCATGGTAACGGTACCAACCTTCGGGTTAGGCATTAAACCACGAGGGCCAAGGATTTTACCAAGACGACCAACAAGACCCATCATATCAGGGGTTGCGATGCACACGTCAAATGCCATCCAGCCGTTCTTGATTTTATCAACATATTCTTCACCGCCAACGAAATCTGCGCCGGCAGCTTCTGCTTCTGCAACTTTGGGGCCTTTAGCAAAAACCATAACAGTCTTGGATTTACCAGTGCCGTTCGGCAGAACCAGTGCACCACGAACTTGCTGATCAGGGTATTTAGGGTTAACGCCCAGACGGAAAGCAACTTCAACAGTGCTGTCGAATTTGGTAGCAGCGGTTTTCTTAACCAGAGCTACTGCTTCTTTCGGAGAGTAGAATTTGTCAGCTTCGATTAATTTCAAAGCGTCATCATACTTTTTGCCCATTGTTATAAAATCCTCCTATGTGGTACAAGCGGCTTTTGCCTCCCACTAAATTGAGAAGACTACTTAAAATTAGTCTTCGATTACAATACCCATGCTACGTGCAGTGCCTTCTACCATTCTCATAGCAGCTTCAACGTTTGCAGCATTGAGGTCTTGCATTTTGCTTTCTGCGATTTCGCGAACTTTGTCACGACCCAGTTTAGCAACTTTCTTTTTGTTAGGTTCACCAGAAGCCTTTTCCAGACCAGCAGCTTTTTTCAGCAGAACTGCAGCCGGAGGGGTTTTGGTTACGAAAGTAAAGGAACGATCTTCGAATACAGTGATCTCAACAGGAATGATGAGGCCAACTTGTTTCTCGGTACGTGCGTTAAATTCCTTAACGAAGGCCATGATGTTAACACCAGCCTGGCCAAGTGCAGGACCTACCGGAGGAGCCGGAGTAGCTTTAGCAGCCGGTACCTGTAATTTTACCATTTTAACGACTTTTTTCGGCATTTAATTACACCTCCTTACTCAATTTCTTCAACTTGTGTAAAGTCAATTTCAACAGGAGTTTCGCGTCCCATGATATCAACGAGTACCTTCAGTTTACCCTTTTCTTCGTTGATTTCACTGATTGTGCCTTCAAAATCCATGAAGGGCGCAGTCTTGATGCGGACTCTCTGATGTAACTGAAAATCAATTTTTGCGGGTTTTTCAGTTGCTTCAACATCCATACCCATCGAAGGCATAATCTGCCTTACTTCTTCAGCTGTAAGCGGAGTCGGATGGGTAGAATCAGAACCGACGAAACCAGTTACACCTGCAGTATTGCGGACAGCATACCAGTTGCGCTCATTTACAATCATTTCCACCAGTACATAGCCTGGGAAAACTTTATGCTCAACAACTTTTTTCTTGCCATCCGAAGTGATTTCAACCTCTTTTTCCGTAGGTATTTCAATACGGAAAATTTCATTTTCCATACCCAAGGAATGAACTTTTCGTTCCAGGTTTGCGCGCACTTTATTTTCGTAGCCAGAATAGGTATGGATTACATACCAATGTTTTCCTTGCTTTTCTTCTTCCATGAATAAACGGAAAGCAACGCTTCCCCTTCCCTCCTTACTTAAGCCTTACAGCTCATTATTGCAAAATCATGCGGAATAACATACTAAAGATGGAATCAATAATCCAGATTAGAGCTGCGCACAAAACAACTGCAATAATTACCACTATAGTGTTAGCAATAAGCTCTTGTTTGGTAGGCCAGGTAACCTTTTTTAATTCTACTTTAGTTTCACTAAGAAAGGTTGTAATGCTGAATCCCTTATTCTCAGTGTCTGTAGTTTCCGGAACGGCCATCTTGTCACATCCTTGCTATTACTACCCGGTTACGCACGAGCCAATATTATTTGGTCTCTTTGTGCAGAGTGTGTTTTTTGCAGAACTTGCAATATTTATTGAGCTCGATACGATCAGGATCGTTCTTTTTGTTTTTGTTGGTTTGGTAATTTCTCTGTTTGCACTCAGTGCAAGCCAAAGTAATCAGGTTACGCATTTAGTTACACCTCGCTTACGTACATAATAATAAAACCAATCACAAATTGTCGCTAATATAGAGTAACACAGTTAACACTTTATGTCAACTATAAATATCCGTCTGACGCAAATTTTTTCTGCACAAACAGTGCTTAGTTACTCTAAAGCGTTTCTTTGACAATCAGTCTTAAAAATCAAGACCGGCCATAAGCTGACCGGTCTTGTATTTTGCATTACTATGCCGGAAAAATTATTTCTCTTCTACTTCGGAAACAACGCCGGCGCCAACGGTACGTCCGCCTTCACGGATAGCGAAACGCAGACCTTTTTCGATAGCGATCGGGGTGATCA
>ENA-ORSO01000766-ORSO01000766.1-human-gut-metagenome-genome-assembly--contig:-NODE-766-length-24349-cov-6.019840_pt1 | contig 24349 bp, 18 predicted proteins | sample MGYA00241902_ERZ509168 | MGnify/ENA primary metagenome ERZ509168 (study PRJEB26280, sample SAMEA2338806) | human gut metagenome | biome: human gut; feature: human-associated habitat; material: faeces... | reverse complement strand
CGCAACGCGTTGCGCTGAGTCCTGAGGCTGTTGCAATGAAAATGAGAATCAAGGTGCAGAAAATACTTTTGTGTGGTAAAGCGCAATCAGTGTCGAAAGTATTTCTCAAGCGCCTATAATGAATACCGCATGTTACGTGCATAGAAGGAGGAATGGGAGGAAACGTGGCTGAGAACCTAAGCAACCAGTCTGTACCCGAAGCCGCGGCGCGCGTCGCTGCCGTGGTCAACCGCCTCGTTAACCGAATCGGCTCGAATGCCGAGTCCAGGGAGCGTCTCGCCGAGATCGAGATCCCCGAGGAGCTGCGCGATAATCTGGCGCTGTTCCTGCGCCTGGAACGTCGTGTGCTTAGCGAGTATGATCCCGAGATCGCGGACCTGTTCGACAAGATTTTGACAGCCGAGATTGTGGTCAATGCCGGCAACCCCGGTAGCCGCGCTGCCGACGAGTCCGTTGACGAACAGGGCGTGCCCACTGCCGACGAGCCCACCGCCGTGGCGTTTCGCGAAGTCGTCGATTTGATTGACAGCCTGCCGCTCGATAAACAGCAGGTCATTGTCCGCGCCTTTACGAGCTTTTTCCATCTGGCAAACCTGTCGGAGGAGAACTACCGTGTGGCGCAGCTGCGCGAGCGCGAGGCCGGCGCATCGACCGATACCGAGGTCGATCCCGCCAACGAACTCACCGTCGCCTATCACCAGTTGGTAAACGAGATGGGCGTCGAGGGTGCCAATGAGCTGCTCGGCAAGCTCGAGTTCCACCCTGTCTTTACCGCACATCCCACCGAGGCCCGTCGTAAGGCCGTCGAGGGCAAGATTCGCCGTATCTCCAACCTGCTGGAGGAGCGTCCGCGTCTGGGCGGCTCCGACCTGGTGGAGAACGAGCGCCATATGCTGCAAGAGATCGACGCCCTGGTACGCACGAGCCCCATCGCGTTAAAGAAGCCCACGCCGGTCGAGGAAGCCGATACCATCATCGACATCTTCGATAACACGCTGTTCGACGTTATCCCCGTCATCTACCGTCGCTTTGACGACTGGGTGCTGGGCGACAAGGCCGGCACCGTGCCGCCGCTGTGCCCGGCGTTCTTCCACCCCGGCAGCTGGATCGGTTCCGACCGTGACGGCAACCCCAACGTCACCGCCAAGGTGAGCCGCGAGGTCGCCGCCAAGTACTTCACCCACATGGTGCTCAAGCTCGAGGACAAGTGCCGCCGCATCGGCCACAACCTCACGCTCGAGGCCACCTACAGCAAGCCTTCTGCCGAGCTCATTAACCTGTGGAACCATCAGGTCGAGATGAGCCCTCGTTACACGGCCCGCGCCGAGCTGATCTCCGAGCACGAGCCGCATCGCGCCGTCATGCTCGTCATGGCCGACCGCCTGAACGCCACCGTGCGCCGCATCACCGACACCATGTACCACAGCGCCGACGAGTTCCTGGATGACCTGCGCGTCGTCCAGCGCTCGCTGGCCGCCTGCGGTGCCGTCCGTGCCGCCTATGGCCCGGTCCAGACCATCATCTGGCAGGTCGAGTCCTTCGGCTTCCACATGGTCGAGATGGAGTTCCGTCAGCACTCCGTGGTGCACGCCCGCGCCCTCAAGGATATCCACGAGAACGGTATCCATGGCGACCTGCAGCCCATGACGCGCGAGGTCATCGATACCTTCCGCGCTATCGGCTCCATCCAAAAGCGCTACGGCAAGAAGATGGCGCACCGCTACATCATTTCGTTCACCAAGAGCGCCCAGCATGTGGCCGATGTCTTTGAGCTTGCCCACCTGTCCTTCGCGCACGAGGAGGACGTTCCCGAGCTCGACGTGATCCCGCTGTTCGAGCAGCTCGAGGACCTCGAGGGTTGCGTCGACGTGCTCGACCAGATGCTTACGCTGCCCGTGGTGCAAAAGCGCCTTGCCCAGACCAACCGCCGCATGGAGGTCATGCTGGGCTATTCCGACTCCTCCAAGGACGCCGGTCCTACCACGGCCATGCTCGCGCTGCACTCCGCGCAGGAGCGCATCGCCAAGTGGGCCGAGAAGAACGATATCGACCTGGTGCTCATGCACGGTCGCGGCGGTGCCGTGGGCCGTGGTGGCGGCCCGGCCAACAAGGCCGTGCTGGCGCAGCCCAAGGGTTCGGTCAACTGCTTCTTTAAGCTCACCGAGCAGGGCGAGGTCATCTTTGCCCGTTACGGCAACCGCACGCTGGCTCAGCGCCATGTTGAGTCCGTTGCTGCCGCAACGCTTTTGCAGTCGGCCCCGAGTGTCGAGAAGACCAACACCGAGACCACGCAGAAGTTCTGGGATATGGCCGAGAAGCTCAACACCGCAAGCCACGAGCGCTATCTGGACCTGCTGAACACCGAGGACTTTACACCGTGGTTCTCGACCGTGACGCCGCTGACCGAGGTCGGTCTGCTGCCGATCGGCTCGCGTCCGGCCAAGCGCGGTCTGGGTGCGAAGTCACTCGACGACCTGCGTACCATTCCGTGGATCTTCAGCTGGAGCCAGGCGCGCATTAACCTGGCCGCTTGGTACGGCCTGGGCACCGCCTGCGAGCAGCTTGGCGATCTTGACCAGCTCAAGGCTGCCTACCAAGAGTGGCCGTTCTTCCGCACCTTTATCGACAATATTGAGATGTCGATCGCCAAGACCGATCAGCGCATCGCCAAGATGTATCTGCACCTGGGCGATCGCCAGGATCTGTCCGAGAAGGTCTTTACCGAGATGCAGCTCACGCGTAAGTGGGTCCTTGCCATCGTCGGTGATGAATGGCCGCTGCAGCGTCGTCGCGTGCTCGGCTGCGCCGTTCGCGTGCGTAACCCCTACGTCGACGCCCTGTCCATCGCCCAGGTCCGCGCCCTTCGCGAGGTGCGTATGAACCAGGACGAGATGGCCGAGGAGAAGAAGGCCGAGTACATGAGCCTGATTCTTTCGACTGTGACCGGCGTCTCGGCAGGATTGCAGAACACGGGGTAATCGATAGCCCTGTGGCTCTCACCGGGACCCGATGGGTTTCCCTCTGAATGCGTCCTCGCACTTGAAGCCCCCTTATCCTGTTCCTTCGGAGCTGCGGATAAGGGGGCTTCGTGCTGCGGAGTGCATTCAGAGGGAAACCCATCGGATCCCTTCGTCCTCGGTCTTCTGGGATTAAAGCTGAAGGGAATAAGGCGCGCTTCGCGCATAGCGTGGAGTGCGGCGAGGGCTTCTTGCGTCCTGCGGAGTGTGCCTAAAAGTAGACTAATGGCGGGCCCTGCGATGTCCGGTCTTCGGCGGATCAGCCGCTGGGTGAGGGTGGTGCTTGGGGCGACGTGCAAAAAACGGAGTTTTCAGCAGCCAAAGATTGATGCATAAGGCCATAACCGGCTTTCGCTGCCTTTGTTGATGCTTTTGCACGACGATTGGGCTTTGGCGACGATTATATATGGCTGGTTTCTCGCCGCATGCTATCCAGATGGGTCGAGTCATGAGGACTATCTACCTTTTGAAAGATTTTTGGCACCAAAATCTTATCCCGCGATGCTGAATACTCGCAAAAATGCACGCTCCGGAGGGTACTACCCAGTTATGGCCAGAAATCCATGCGCCATCTTATGCAATTAATTAACGAATTTATGCAAAATGGCTTACGTGCGTACGTCTCGGGCTAGATGTTTGCCTCGGCGCTGCGTAAATCATCCTGTCTATAGTGTCTTTGACAGGCGGCCGCGGTCCCGTTTGGGGTCGTGGCCGTTTTGCTGTGGGTCAAATATGAACGTTGTGTTAATGAGTCGGTGGACGGTGGTGTTTTTCGGTGAGCGGCGTATCCTTCCAACGGTTTATCTAGTGTGTCAGTTGAAAAGGAAGAGGGCGCTCGTCATTGTTTGAATGTGAACTGCCGTTTGACCACAAGACGTTGCATCTGGAGCTCGAGGATAAGAACTTCGCGGGTGTGATGGAAGGTCATCAAAACGAGTTTAAGACCACGAAATCGCAGGAAGAGCTGGTAGAGGAGTCGCTTGCCAACCCTTATGGCTCGCCGTCGCTCGAGGAGCTTTGTGCTGGCAAGAAGGATATCGTCATCATTAGCTCCGACCATACGCGCCCCGTTCCATCGCGTGTGACGATGCCTATTCTGCTGCATCACATCCATACTGCTGTACCCGAGGCTCGTGTGCGTATTTTGGTTGCTACGGGTATGCATCGTCCGTCGACGCATGAGGAGCTCGTCAACAAGTACGGCGAGGAGATTGTTGCCAACGAGGAAATCGTTATGCACGTCGCGACTGATGACAGCATGATGAAAAAGATCGGCACCCTGCCTTCTGGTGGCGAGTGCATCATCAACAAGATTGCCGCCGATTGCGATCTGCTGCTTGCCGAGGGCTTTATTGAGCCGCACTTCTTTGCTGGTTTCTCTGGTAGCCGCAAGTCCGTCCTGCCTGGTATCGCCAGCTACAAGACCATCATGTACAACCATAACGGTCAGTTTGTGAATGATTCCCACTCGCGTGCCGGCAACCTGTGCCACAACCACGTGAGCGAGGACATGTTTGCCGCTGCCGAGATGGCTCACCTTGCCTTTGTGCTTAACGTGGTGCTCAACGGCAAGCACGAGGTCATCGGCTCCTTTGCCGGCGATATCCACAAGGCGCACGAGGCTGGCTGCGAGTTCGTGAAGAGCCTTGCCGGCGTTGAGCCCGTCGAGTGCGAGATTGCCATCACCACCAACGGCGGCTACCCGCTCGACCAGAACATCTACCAGGCCGTGAAGGGCATGTGCTCTGCCGAGGCCACGCTTCCCGAGGGCGGCGTGATTATCGATGTCGCCGGTTGTGCCGACGGTCACGGTGGCGAGGGCTTCTATCACAACATCGCCGACAACGATCCTGCGGAGTTTGAGCGCGCCTGCATCGACCGTCCTAAGGACGAGACCCTGCCCGACCAGTGGACGAGCCAGATCTTTGCCCGCATCCTGGCGCATCACCCCGTGATCATGGTTACCGACCTGTGCGATCACCAGATGATCAAGGATATGCACATGACGCCGGTCAACACTCTCGATGAGGCGCTCAAGCTCGCCTTTGAGATGAAGGGTGCCGATGCCAAGGTGGCCGTCATTCCCGATGGCCTGGGCGTTGTCGTCGCTCAGCACTAGTACGCGGCCTAAACGAATCGTTTATAACCGACAAGAAAGATAAGGTTTTATGCTTACCAAACTCCTCTGCGAATTCGGCGCAACTGCCCTCATGATCATCTTTGGCGTGGGCGTGCACTGCGATACCGTGCTTAAGGGCACCAAGTATCAGGGCTCCGGCCACATGTTTGCCATCACCACCTGGTCTTTTGGCATCTCGGTCGCCTTGTTTATCTTTGGCGGCGCCGTGTGCATGAACCCCGCCATGGTGCTTGCCCAGTGCATCGTCGGCTTGGTGCCGTGGAGCAGCTGCATCCCCTTCATGATTGCCGATATGCTCGGCGGCTTTGTGGGCGCCGTAATCGCTTGGCTTATGTATGCCGATGAGTTCAAGGCTTCCGAGGGCGTCGTCGACCCCATTGCTCAGCGCAACATCTTCTCGACCAACCCCACCACCGAGGGCACGAACTATGCCCGTAACTTCTTCTGCGAGGCCATCTGCACCTTCGTGTTCATCAGCGCCATCCTTGCTGCTGCTAGCCGCGCCGGCGAGAACGTTCTGATGCTCGCTATCTGCGTCGGTCTGATCGTTTGGGCCGTCGGCATGGGCATGGGCGGCATCACCGGCTTCGCCATGAACCAGGCTCGTGACCTTGGTCCTCGCATGGCCTATCAGGTGCTGCCGATCAAGAACAAGGCCGACAACAACTGGAAGTACGGCCTGCTTGTTCCTGGCATCGCACCGTTTATCGGTGCCGCTCTGGCCGCACTGTTTGTGCATGGTTTCTTGGGCATGTTCTAGTCCAAGACAATTGATATAACGCCCGGGTCCGGCATAGGTTAACTTTTCGCCGCGTCCTCGGACATGCAAGAAGCTCTCGCTGCGCACTTCGTGCGGCGGGAGCTTCTTGCGTCCTGCGGAGTGCGGCGAAAAGTTAACCTATGCCGGACCCTGCGGGAATCCAGTTGTGTTCGAACAAGCAACCAACATATATATCTGAATTTGGATGTGGTGGGCACTTTGTTGTTAGGCGCTTTGAGGTGCGAGTGACACTTTGGGGTGCGTGGCGGCCTGGGTTGGGGCGATGCTTTGGGATGAGCTTCTTACTTAGTTGAAGAGGGGCTTGATGGCTGAGAGGTAGTCTTTGGCTACGTCCTCTTTTGGGGCTTCGAAGTTGTGCCAGGCCCACCATTGGACCATTCCTACGAAGCTTGAGGCTATGTGGTGTAGTAAGAAACTGCGGTCCATGGTGCCAGCGGGGCCTGTGGAGTTGGCGGGGACGGTTTCGGCTGCTCGTGACATGATGGTCTTGCGGAGACAGTCGGCGAAGACGCGGGAGCCGGCGCCGGCTACGAGGGCGCGTACGCCCTGACGGCGCTCCCAGAGGTTGTTGAGGATATGCTTGACCTGCACGAGTGGGTCGTCGAGCGGTGTGCCATCGTCGTCGAGGGCGTGGGTGCAGATGTCGCTCACGAGCTCGGCCAGCAGGTCGTCTTTGCTCTTGAAGAGGCCGTAGAACGTGGCCCGACCCACATGGGCGCGAGCGATGATGTCGCCGACGGTAATCTTGCCGTAGTCCTCTTCGCGTAGCAGCTCAGAGAACGCCGCAACGATGGCAGCGCGGCTTTTTTCTTTGCGGGCATCCATGGCTATGCATCCACGTGAACGAGCAGACAACGGAGCGTGCCGGAGCAACCCTCGTAGGGGCGCTTGCCGGCGCCGTAGCCGACGGCTTCGATGTGGTAGCGTGCCGGCAGGTGCTCGGACGTGCGCAGCGCGGTGACGATGGCAGCGCCCGTGGGCGTCACGAGCTCGCCAGCGACCGGTGCAGGCATGAGGGCGATATTGCCTGCCTGGCACAGGTTGATGACAGCGGGGACGGGAATGGGCATAAGGCCGTGGGCACAGTGGATGGTGCCGTGGCCCTCGGAGAGCGACTCGACGACAATATCCTCGATGCCCAGGTCATCGAGGCAGATGGCGACAGAGCAGACGTCGACGATGGAGTCGACGGCGCCCACCTCGTGGAACATGACGGTCTCGGGCGTTTTGCCGTGAGCCTTGGCCTCGGCCGCGGCGAGTACGGAAAAAATGGCGAGGGCGCGACGCTTGGCGCCATCGCTTAGCTGCGAGCCATCGATGATGGCGGTGACGTCCGCCAAAGAACGGTGGTGATGGTGGTGGGCGTGATGGTGACCCTCGTGACCATGGCCGTGGGCCTCATGGTCACGCTCGTGTGTGTGCTCGTGTTCGTGCTCGCCATGGTCATGATGGTGGTGCTCGTGCTCGTGCGTGTGCTCGGCAGCTGCTTCGTTGCCGTAGAGCCAGGCCATATCGTGATCGTGGTTCTCGAGCTCCTCTGCAAGCTGGACGTCGAAATCGCAGGCGTCGATGCCATGCTTGTTTACGCGCGTCACGGCGATCGAAAAGCCGTCGACCGGCAGCGTGGCGAGCTGTTCGCGCAGGTGCTCCTCGCTGGCGCCCAGGTCGAGCAGGGCCGCGACGGTCATATCGCCGCTGATGCCCGAGGTGCCGTCGATGATAAGCGTGTGCTGATGATTGGACATGGAATGCTCCTTAGCGGGCGCGGGGTGTGCCGGCGCTCAGATGATTGATAAGACTTGCCTGATAGGCGGCGCCAAAGCCGTTGTCGATATTGACGACCGATACGCCGCTGGCACAGGAGTTGAGCATGGCGAGCAGTGCGGCTACGCCACCAAAACTTGCGCCGTAGCCCACGCTGGTGGGAACGGCGATGACCGGACAGCTCACCAGACCGCCGATAACGCTCGCCAACGCGCCCTCCATGCCGGCGATGGCGATGACCACCTGTGCCTGGGCAAGTTCCTCGGCATGCGCGAGTAGGCGGTGCAGGCCGGCGACGCCTACGTCGTAGAGGCGGTCGACCTCGTTGCCATAGAACTCGGCCGTCAACGCGGCTTCCTCGGCGACGGGCAGGTCGCTCGTGCCGGCGCAGGCGACGACGATGCGTCCGTTGCCGGTAGGGGAGGGCTTGCCGCCCACGAGGGCGAGCTGGGCGTCCGGGACATACCCCAGGTCGATGTCGTTGCCGAGAAGCTCAGCGGTGTGCGTGGCTTTTTCGGCATCCAGGCGCGTGACCAGGATGCGCTCCTGACCGGCATCGCGCAGCGCTTCGATAATGGTGGCGATCTGCTCGGCGGTTTTACCGGCACCGTAGACAACCTCGCCGGCTCCCTGGCGTACCCCGCGTGAAAGATCGAGCTGTGCAAAGCCCAAATCGGCGGTTGGCGCCGTCTGGATGCGCGTGAGGGCGACTGCCGGAGTGACTGCTCCGCCGGCAACATCGCTCAGCAATTGCTCAAGATCTTGCTTATCCATCTATGTTCCCTTCGACGGCGCAAAGTCTAGCACTCAAGGGCAAGTTTCCGAACACTAAGACAAAATTGTTCGGAAACTATAGGACAGACTGATTCAATTGTTAGACGGATCGGCTAGTCACGCAGGATGATGTCCATGGCGAGCATCAGGTTGCGCTCGTCGATGGCAAACGGGGCGGCTTCGCGCGTCTTGGGCTTGGCGCAAAACGCGATGCCCGTGCCCGCAGCCTGAATCATGGGGATGTCGTTGGCGCCGTCGCCGATTGCCACGGTATGGGCCATGTCGACACCGCACTCAACTGCCCAGTCCAGCAGCTGGATGAGCTTGGACTCTTTGGTCACAATGTCTGCCGCCAGCTTACCGGTGAGCTTGCCGTCCACGACCTCCAGGCGGTTGGCCAGGCAAAAATCGATGCCCGCGGCGGCCACGATCTTGTCGGCGACCTCGTGGAAGCCGCCACTCACGACGCCGACCTTCCAGCCCTTGCTGTGCGCCGAGCGCACAAGCTCCAGCGCGCCGGGGGTAAACGTCACGCGCTCAAAGGTGCGCTCGAACACACTCTCGTCCAAGCCGGCAAGCAGCCCCACGCGCTCCTCGAGCGCCTGCTTAAAGTCCAGTTCGCCGCGCATGGCACGCTCAGTGATCTTCGCCACTTGCTCGCCTACGCCGGCCTCCTCGCCCAACAGGTCGATGACCTCCTGGTTGATGAGTGTGGAGTCGATATCCATAACGATGAGGCGTGCAGTCATGGCGGGCCTTTCCGAGTGCAGTTGTATTGGGGCACATTGTCGCACGTGGCGCGCCTTGGCGACGGCCACGGTGCGTCAATTGTTTCGTCTCCGTCAAGTCTTTGGGCAAGAGTTACTTTTTCGCGGCACATCGACACAGGTGCGATAAGATAGAACGCCATGTCTGGCTGCGCGGTTTACGCAGGCTGGGCAAATCTGTACGACGCCGCCCGGAACGACACGGGGCGGCACAGATCCATAAAGGAGGATCACTGGTATGAGCCAGACCCGTCCCATTGACGAGCATTCCATGCACACCCGTACCTGCGGCGAGCTTCGCTTCGAGAACGTGGGCGAAGAGGTCACCCTCACCGGTTGGGTGAGCCGTCGCCGCGACCACGGCGGCCTTATCTTCTGCGACCTTCGCGACCGCGAGGGCATCACGCAGCTCACTTTCGACCCCGAGCACTCCGACGGCGATGCCTTTAAGATCGCCGAGACCATGCGTCCCGAGTGGCCCATCAAGATTCACGGCGTCGTGCGCGCTCGTGGCGAGGAGACCACCAACACCAAGCTCGCGACCGGCGAGATCGAGGTCCTGACCGACCACGCCGAGGTGCTCAACACGTCCGTCACCCCGCCGTTCCAGATCGAGGACGGCATCGAGACCAGCGAGGACACCCGCCTGCGCTATCGCTATCTGGACCTCCGCCGTCCCGAGATGATGGCCAACCTCAAGCTGCGCTCCGACTTTACCTTTGCCATTCGCGAGGCGCTGCACAACCGTGAGTTCATGGAGGTCGAGACGCCCTCCCTGTTTAAGTCCACGCCCGAGGGCGCTCGCGACTTCATCGTTCCCAGCCGTATTCAGCCGGGTAACTTCTACGCCCTGCCGCAGTCCCCGCAGCTTCTGAAGCAGCTGCTTATGGTCGGTGGCGTCGAGCGCTACTACCAGGTTGCCAAGTGCTTCCGCGACGAGGACCTGCGTGCCGACCGTCAGCCCGAGTTCACTCAGGTCGATATCGAGATGTCCTTCGTGGACCAGAATGATGTCATGAGCGCGCTCGAAGAGGTCCTGGCCGATGCCTTCGGTCGCATGGGTGTCGAGATGCCTACGCCGCTGCGTCGCATGAACTACTGGGATGCCATGGACACCTATGGCTCCGACAAGCCCGATACCCGCTATGGCATGCACCTGGTCGACCTGACCGACATCTTTGCCAACTCCAAATTTAAGGTCTTCGCGACCGCTGCGAACGAGGAGGGCTCTGTCGTCAAGGCCATCAACGCCAAGGGCGCCGGTGCCTGGGCACGTGCCAAGATCGATAAGCTCGCCGGCGTGGCCTCCACGTTTGGCGCCAAGGGTCTGGCTTGGATCGCCTTCCGCGAGGACGGCTCCATCAACAGCCCCATCGTCAAGTTCTTCTCGGACGAGGAGATGGCGGCTCTGCGCGAGCGCATGGACGTCGAGCCCGGCGACCTTGTGATGTTCGCCGCCGGCCCGCGTCTGCTCTCTGACGAGATCTTGGGCGGCATGCGTTCTCACATGGCCAACGCACTCGAGATCAAGCGCGAGGGCCACGACTTCCTGTGGGTCGTCAACTTCCCGCTGTTCCACTGGGACGAGGACCGCAAGGCCTATGCTGCCGAGCACCAGCCCTTTACCCTGCCGACCGAGACCGACATCGCCAAGATCGAGGCCGATCCGCTGGCAGCCGGTTCGTGCACCTACGACTTTGTCATGGACGGCTTTGAGGCCGGCGGCGGCGGTATGCGTATCCACAACGCCGAGATGCAGATGTCCATGCTCAAGCTCCTGGGCTTTACCGAGGAGCGCGCCGAGTCTCAGTTTGGCTTCCTCATGGAGGCCCTCAAGTTTGGTGCGCCCCCGATGGGCGGTTTCGCTCTGGGCCTGGACCGCGTGTGCATGCTGCTCACCGGTTCCGACTCCATCCGCGACGTCATGGCGTTCCCCAAGACGGCCAGCGGCTCCGACCTCATGTCGGGCGCTCCGAGTGCCGTTAGCGGCGCCCAGCTCAAGGACGTCAGCCTGCGCCTGATGTAGGCGAGCGGCTACATATTGCCCGTAACGAGGGAAGGACGCGTGCCTTCCCTCGTTTTTTATGCGCGGGCGTTGCGAGGGCATAGGTTGACTGGGCGTCGCGGAAAGTGCATCCCGAAATCTGCATCCAGAACGGGTCGCGCTTTCCCAAAGGGGGTCCTCTGGGAAAGCGCGACCCAGAATTCGGCAAAATAATGGGGCACAGTTTCCGGTTGAGCTGTCTAACGGAAACTGTGCCCCAGAATGAGCGCTCAAAACGGGATAGGCTTTCCGCAACAACTGTCTGGCGGAAAGCCCGGCCCAGTTTCCTACAGTGAGTCTCTCTGGATCAGCTGCATGTGCATCACGGAGGTGGTGGGCTCGGCACCCTTGATCATGTCGAGCGCAATGTTGGCGGCCATGTGGCCTTCTTCTCGCAGGGGCTGGCGGACGGTCGTGAGCGCGGGGACGCAGCGCGTCGCAATCTCGTGATCGTCGAAGCCGACGACAGAAACGTCCGCAGGAACGGATAGGCCTGCCTCGTTGAGTGCGGTGATGACGCCAGCCGCGATACGGTCCGATCCGCAGAGCACGCCATCGAAAGCAATCTCGCGCGCGAGGATCTGGTGCATGGCCTGATAGCCGTCTCCGTTGGTCCAGCCGGTATAGATAACGTTTGCGTCTGGGAGGTCTTCGCCCAAGACGGCACGGTAGCCGCGCAGGCGGTCGACAACAGCGGGGTTGTCTTGCGGTCCCAACACGGCGACGATATCTTTGCGCCCGCGTTCCTTCATGGCGAGTGCCGCAAAGTGTCCGCCCTCTTCGTCGTCAGAGTAGACCGTCGAGAACACATCGCGATAGGGGTGGCCCTCGAGCTGGCCGCACAACACGGTGGGTACGCCCAGCTCGCGCAGCACCTCGAGCAGCTCACTGCCCTTGTAGGGGGAGACGTCGATCACGGCGTCGAACGAGCGGCGCTCAAAGTGCTCGCGTGCGCGGTTGCGCTCATGCGTAGAAGACGCCTGTAAGATAACGGGCAGATAGGACGACTCCGACAGTTCCTCGGTAATGCCGCTCAAAAACTCGCTATAGGTGGGGTCGCTGAAGAGTTCACTCAGGGGCTCGGTCACGAGCACGGCGATGATTTCCGTGCGCCCGACAGCGAGCGCTCGGCCACGAGCGTTGGGGACAAAATTGACTTCCTTGGCCGCCGCGCGGACGCGCCTTTTGGTTTCCTCGCTAATGCGGGGCGAATCGTTGAGAGCGCGCGATGCCGTGGAGCGCGACACGCCGGCAGCTGCGGCAACCTCGGCAAGCGTAGGTGCGGTGCGAACTGGTTGGGTCATGGCGTCTCCTGGAGAATGCGGTCGATGTTGTCGCTGATACGGGCTGGTGCGGATACAGCTTACTATAGCGCGTCTGAACAGCGTTCATGATATCCGGTGACCGGTGTCGTTTTGCAACCAAGCCGCAATCGAATACGTCTCGTATGGGTGAGATATCAGCGGGCGTGGCGGTTGCCTACGAGCTTAAGAACGATGTCTTGAGCTGAGTTTCGATACTCAGGGTGACATAAGTGTCGCGGTTGTACAACCGGTTGCACCGTTAACCCGACCAAATCGACCGTTCAGCGGACAACCGGTTGCACAGTTTTTTGCATCGCCCGTAAGATAAGGACAACCGGTTGCACAAGAATCACTACGATGACGAAGGAGCATCACCATGGACACCATTAACGATTGGGAAAACCAAGCGCTCACCCATAGGAACCGCCTGGCACCCCATGCGTACTTTATGGGTTATGAGACCGCCGATCTCGCTGCAACGTACAGCCGCGAGCTGTCGCACGGGTTTGTCCAGCTGTCCGGCTCGTGGCAGTTCCGCCTCTTTGAGGGCCCCGCTGCCGTCTCTAACGAGGAGCTTTCCACGTACGAGCCCGAGTGGGATCACGTGGAGGTTCCGCACCTGTGGCAGGTGGACGGCTATGGCAACCTTGCCTACACCGACGAGGGCTTCCCGTTCCCGGTGGATCAGCCGTTCGTTCCCTCTGACGATCCCACGGGCGTGTACCAGCGCATCGTCAACCTTCCCGCCGTTCCTGCCGGCGCTCGCGAGATCATTCGCTTTGACGGCATCGAGAGCTATGGCGAGCTGTACGTCAACGGTCAGTTTATCGGCATGACCAAGGGTTCGCGCCTGTCTGCCGAGTTCGACGTGACCGACGCGCTCGTCGAGGGCGACAACCTGTTTGCGGTCAAGGTCCTGCAGTACAGCGATGGCAGCTATATCGAGGATCAGGACATGTGGTGGGCCTCGGGCATCTTCCGCGATGTGTACCTTATGCAGCGTCCCGCCGCACGCCTGGTCGACTTTAGGTTCCGCACGCACCGCGAGGGCGATGCCGCTCTGATCACGCTCGATACGGTTGCCGAGGGAGCTACCCGCGTTGTGTTTACGCTCAGTGATGGCGAGAACGTGGTGGCTACGGGTGAGTGCGTCGACGGCCATGCCGAGTGCAGCGTGACCGATGCCCACTTCTGGAATCCCGAGGATCCCTTCCTCTATGACCTTACGTTTGAGGTCTACGACGGTGACCAGGTCAGCGAATACGTCCCGCATCGCCAGGGTCTTGCCGAGGTGACGGTCGAGGGCAATCATATCTACCTCAACGGCACTTACTTTAAGATGCATGGCGTCAACCGCCACGATCACGACGATCACAAGGGCCGCGCCGTGGGCCTCGATCGCATGCGCCGCGACCTGGAGCTCATGAAGCAGCACAACATCAACGCGGTGCGCACGTCCCACTACGCCAACGACCCGCGCTTTTACGAGCTGTGCGACGAGTACGGCATCATGCTGGTCGCCGAGACCGATATGGAGAGCCACGGCTTCGAGAATATCGGCAATATCGCCCTGGTCACCGACGACCCGGCATGGGAGCCGGCCTACGTCGACCGCATTGAGCGCCTGGTGATGCAGGAGCGCAACCACGCCTGCATCATTATGTGGTCGATGGGCAACGAGAGCGGCTATGGCTGCAACATCCGCGCGATGTACGCCAAGGCTCACGAGCTCGATGGTCGTCCGGTCCATTACGAGGAGGACCGCAACGCCGATACCGTCGACGTTATCTCCACCATGTACTCCCGTGTGTCGCAGATGAACGACTTTGGTGAGCATCCATTCCCCAAGCCGCGCATCAACTGCGAGTACGGTCACTCCATGGGCAACGGCCCCGGAGGCCTGTCCGAGTATCAGGAGGTCTTCGATCGCTGGGATTGCATCCAAGGCCAGTTTATCTGGGAATGGTGCGACCACGGTTTGGCTGCTGTGACCGAGGACGGCGTTGCCTACGATATGTATGGTGGCGACAACGGCGATTACCCCAACAACAGCAACTTCTGCATCGATGGCATGGTGTTCCCTTGGCAGCAGCCGAGCCCGGGCCTCACTGAGTATGGTCAGGTCATCTGCCCGGTTCGCATGGCTTACGACGACGAGGCGGGCGAGCTGACCGTCACCAACAAGCGTTGGTTTACCACCCTCGAGGATGTCTGCCTGTCGGCGGAGACCCTGGTGGACGGCGACGTGGTCTGCCGCAAGACGCTCATGCCCGGTGCGGTTGCCCCCGGCGAGTCCGTCCAGCTTCCGCTAGTGATTCACGAGGCCGCGGTAGGCGAGACCCTGCTGACCGTGCGCGCCTACACCATGGCCGCTCACGTCTGGTGCGAGCCGATGTTCCAACTGGGTGCAAGCCAGTTTGCCATCGCCAACCATTCGGCGCCGGCCATCGCTGCCCCCGCTCGTCCTGAGCTTACGGTCGAGGAGACCGAGCAGGAGATCCACATTCACTCCCTCAACGGCGAGCTGACCTTCAGCAAGGTCAACGGTACCGTGAGCGAGTGGAAGGCATCCGGCCGCGACGTCATGGCCTCCGGTCCCCAGGTTGGTTTTTGGCATCCGCTCGTCGACAACCACGCTCAGGAGTATGACTCCCTGTGGAAGGACAACTTCATCGATGTGATGCAGACGTCTACCCGCAAGGTTTCTTGGAAGCAGGACGGCAATGTGGTCGTCGTTACCGTGAGCCAGCGTATCGCTCCTCCCGTCCGCGCGTTCGGCATGCGCGTCGAGCTCGTCTACACCGTGCTTCCGAGCGGTCGCGTCGACCTCAAGGTTTCCGGCGAGCCCTACGGTGACTATTCGGACATCATCCCGCGCATCGGTATCTCCTTCGAGGTCCCCGGTTGCGATCGCGCCGTCGAGTGGTATGGCCACGGCCCGGGCGAGAACTATCCGGACTCGCTGCGCGCCAACCCGGTCGGTCATTACCGCACCACGGTCGACGATATGTTCACGCCCTACGTTATGCCTCAGGACTGCGCCAACCGCGAGGGTACCCGCTGGGTTGCCCTGCGCTCTAGCCACGGTGACGGCGTACTGGTGACTCGTCCGGCTGACGCTGCCTCCAACCCGTTCTCGTTCTCGGCATGGCCCTATAGCTGCGAGGTCATCGATAACGCCAAGCACGTCTACGATCTTGTCCCGGGCGACACGGTTACGGTCAACATCAACGACCAGCTGCTCGGCCTTGGCTCGAACTCTTGGGGTTCCGAGGTGCTCGATTCCTATCGCACCCGTTTTGAGAGCTTCAGCTTTGAGGTGTCCCTGCGACCGCTGACGTCTGCCGATCTGGCTCAGGCGCTGGCACCCATTAAGGAGGCATAAGTCATGCATATCTTTAACTCGCGTGCCGATTTCGACGCCCAGATGAAGTCCGTCAAGAAGTGGATGCGTACCGGTCAGGCACTCGACGGCGTTTCTGAACTGCAGCACGATGTGGCGTACTCTATCGGCGACTCGCTGGTGTATTGGTGGGTGAACGCCCACGAGGCGGCTACTGCCGATCTGGTCGGTCACCGTCGCTACCATGCCGTGCTCGCCCCGCTCGACGGCAATCTGACCGTTGAGGTGGCTTCCAAGGCCGATCTTACCTGTACGCGCGCCTACAGCGATATCGATGATCGCGAGCGCTTTGAGGGTACGGGGGAGACCGTGACGATTCCCACCGGCGGCGTCGCCGTCGTCGAAATTGACGAGGCCTACCGTGTCGTGGCCGATGCCGCGGATCCCCGCGTCGTGGTACTGCACGTGACAGTCGAAGGTTATTCCTTCCCCAACAAGTAGTATTCGTCCGCCTGGGCGTTTGCTTCGCGCCGTTAAGGGGGATGGCTTTGTTGACTCCCTTTTCCCCATTCCCCTTAGCAGGTGCGCCGTCCGTGTTTGCACTTGCAGCTCGGACGGGTTTAGATGACATTTAACAGATGATTGGGAGGGCTTATGAGCTCTGAAAAACGAGGAACGATTGGTTCGTTCGCTCTGCTGGGCATGACGGTCGCCGCCGTGTTCGGTATCAAGAACATCATCAACAACAACGCGGCCATCGGCTTGGCAGCTGCGCCGTCGTTCTTCTTCGCCACGCTTTTGTACTTTGTCCCCTATACCCTGGTTACCGCCGAGTTCGTCGGCCTCAACAAGGACTCCGAGTCTGGCGTGTACGCATGGGTTAAGACCTCGATGGGTGGTCGCTGGGCGTTCCTGACGGCATTTAGCTACTGGTTCGTTAACCTGTTCTTCTTTGCGTCCGTCCTGCCCAACGTCATCATCTACGCGAGCTACGTGTTCTTTGGTGCCAACGCCGAGCTTTCGCAGCTGTGGATCACCATTATCGAGATCGTCGTCTTTGCTATCGCCACGTGGGTTTCGACCAAGGGCGCTAAGTGGATCGGCTCCATTTCCTCCTTCGGTTCGACCGCGGCTCTCGGCCTGACCGCCGTGTTCATCCTGCTGTCCCTGGCTGCTGCCTTTGGCGGCGTTGAGTTCGCTACGGCTCCTACTCCCGCTAACATGGCTCCCGACATGAGCAACTTCGCAACTGCGTGGGGCTTCTTCGGTACGCTTGCCTGGATCATCCAGGGCGTTGGCGGCGCTGAGTCTGTCGGCGTGTTCCTTAACGACCTTAAGGGTGGCGTCAAGGCCTTCGTGCGCACCGTCGTTATCGCCGGCCTGACCATCGGCCTTCTGTATGCAGGCGCTTCGCTGCTGGTTAACCTGTTCATCCCCGAGGGCGGCGTTGCCATCTCCACCGGTATCTTCGACGTATTCGGCGCTGTCTTTGCCCACTTTGGCATTCCCATGGAAGTGTCTACGCGCGCCATCGGCTTGATCCTTCTCGCCGCCACGCTGGGCTCCCTCATGATGTGGACCTCTGCTCCCATCAAGGTTTTCTTCACCGAGATCCCCAAGGGCGTTTTTGGTAGCAAGATCGTCGAGCTCAACGAGCACGGCATTCCTGCCCGCGCTGCCTGGCTGCAGTTCGCCATCGTCGTTCCCATCCTGATCATCCCGGCCCTGGGCTCCGGCAACCTCGACGACCTGCTCATGATCGTCACCAACATGACGGCTGCCACCGCTCTGCTCCCGCCGCTGCTGATCCTGCTTGCCTACTTTATGCTGCGCAAGAACTTCGATGCTGCTCCCCGTGGCTTCCGCATGGGCTCGCGCAGCTTTGGCCTGGTCGTTGCCGCCTTCCTGCTCGTGGTCTTCTGCTTCGTGCTTATCTGCGGCACCATTCCGCTTGATCAGCCGCTGTGGCTGACGCTGGTCTACAACGTTGGCGGCGTGGTTGTCTTCTTGGGCCTTGCCGTGATGTGGTACAACCGCTACATCAACCGCCTGCGCGAGACCGATCCCGAGGCTGCCGAGAGCGAGCTGCGCCCCTCCGTCCTCGACATGATGGAGTAGCGGCTAGGATTAATCTGCGGCTGTGGAATAAATCGATCCCCTTTCCTAGGGAGGGGCCTTACGAGGCCCCTCCTTTTGTGTTTTGGGGCATGGTTTTGGACCCTGTGGGCAAAAAATGCCAAATATGAGTACTGCTGCAAAAGAGGTGTCATATTTTTCGGCCTATTCTGAGCAAAATGGGCTCAAAATCAATTTATCTAACCCCCTTTGAAGGGCGTTTGACGGCTTTCAACCTCTTCGAATCGCTCAAAGTAGGCAATTTGCTCTCGATTTTGCTGCTACTAAATTGGTGACAGTACTCATATTTGCCACTTTTTGACCACGAGGTGTTCAGAGGGGCTCTCGACAAGCATCTAACGCTACAATATCTACCACGTGGCTGGGTTTTGCCGGCCGAATGTGCGATGTCGTGGGAGGGGACATGGTCGAGTTTACAAAGACGATTAAAGATCCGTTGGGATTGCATGCCCGCCCGGTTGCGCTGCTCTATGACATTATCGCCAAGCATCGTAGCGACGTGTCGGTTTCGATTGGCAATCGTCATGTCGATGGCCGCGACGTTATAGGGCTCATGGCACTCTGTGGCGAATGTGGCGAGGACATCGTGTTCCGCGTTTCGGGCGTGGATGAGGCCTCGTGCGTCACGTCGATTAGAAACCTCTCGCTTTAAGCATGACGGGACGCGGCAAAGGACAGCTCTTTGCCGCGCCTTTTTGTTTCGTATAGGAAACTTTTTCGAAAACTGAATAGAGACCCTTTCCAAAAAGTTAACCACGTGCTAGTTTACTAAAGCGAACATAGACGTGGTTAACTTTTATCACGTCGATGTTGAGGACGAACTGACGTTAGGAGCAACTCATGTCTTGCGGACCGCAGATGCCGGCCATACCGCTTTCGATGGTAAAAGCGGGCGAAACCGTGCGCGTGTCTCGTGTAAAGGGCAATGAGGACATGAAACACCACCTCAAGGACCTCGGCTTTGTCGAGGGCAACGAAATCCACGTGGTGAGCTCGAGTGGCGCCAATATCATCGTCACGGTGCTGGGCGCACGCTTTGGCATCGATTCCAAGGTTGCCATGCACATCATGACCGTCGGTTAGTCTGCAGCATTTCATAAAAACCGAAAGGGGGACAAGAGGATGAAGACGTTGGGTGACGTTAAGGTGGGCGAGAGCTCCACCATCGTCAAGCTTCACGGTGAGGGTGCGCTTCGCCGCCACCTTATGGACCTGGGGCTCATCAAGGGCACTTCGTTCAAGGTCGTGAAGGTTGCACCGCTCGGTGATCCGGTCGAGATCAACGTGCGCGGCTACGAGCTTTCCATCCGCAAGGAGGAGGCCGCCGTCGTCGAGGTCCAATAAGGGCTCGCGGCGTATATTTCTGCAGATAAAGTTAGGTATTTCTAACTTAATGCAGCATTTTTGAAGCACATTATCCAGCCCGTGCGGAGAAAGCAGCGCGGGCACACAAGGAAGAAGGATTGAATGGCGGATTCTCAGATCCATGTCGCGCTGGCGGGTAACCCCAACTGCGGCAAGACCACGCTTTTCAACCTGATCACCGGCGCCAACGGCTACGTTGGCAACTGGCCCGGCGTCACGGTTGAGAAAAAGGAGGCCAAGCTCCTAAGCGACAAGAACGTTACCATCACGGACCTCCCCGGCATCTACTCGCTTTCCCCCTACAGCCCCGAGGAGCAGTGCTCGCGCGATTACCTCATGAGCGGCGAGCCCGATGTGGTCGTCCAGGTTGTCGACGCCACCAACCTCGAGCGCAACCTGTACCTGGCGCTTCAGGTCATCGAGACCGGCCTGCCCGTGGTCGTCGCCCTCAACATGGCCGACTTGGTCGAGAAGAACGGCGACAAGATCGACACGGACAAGCTCTCCAAGAAGCTCGGCTGCCCGGTCATGATGATCTCGGCCCTTAAGAACAAGGGCATCACGGAGCTGTTCGAGCAGGTCAAAAAGTCCGCTGCCTCCAAGGGCCAGGTGCCGGAGCACAAGTTCGACTCCTCCATCGAGGACGTTCTGACGCACATCGAGAACAACCTTCCGGCGAGCGTTCCCGCCAACAAGCGTCGCTACTACACCGTCAAACTGTTTGAGCGCGACGCGGACGCCTGCAAGCTCATCAACCTCACCAAGGAGAAGGCCGCTCGCGTGGAGCAGCTGGTCGCCCAGTGCGAGCAGGACTGCGACGATGACGCCGAGTCCATCATCACCGGTGAGCGCTACGGCGTGATCGCACACATCATCGACGAGTGCCTCACCAAGGCCCCGGCCAAGATGAGCACCTCCGAGAAGATCGACCGTGTGGTTACCAACCGTATCCTGGGCCTGCCGATCTTTGTGGTCATCATGTTCTGCGTGTACTACATCGCCGTTTCCACCCTGGGCGGAACGGTGACCGACTTCACCAACGATCAGCTCTTTGGCACCGACGGTTGGTATGTGCTCGGTCAGGGCCGCGATGCTTACGATGAGGCTGTCGAGGCCGCGGGTGACGACGCCGACTCGGTCGACCCGGCACAGTACGGCCCCTATGTCCCGGGTATCACCACCATGGTGCACGACGCCCTCGTGGCGGGTGGCACCGAGGACGGTGGCCTGGTCGATTCGCTGGTCTGCGACGGTATCGTTGGCGGCCTGGGCGCCATCTTCGGCTTTGTGCCGCAGATGTTCCTGCTGTTCGTGATGCTGTCTTTCCTGGAGGACTGCGGCTACATGGCTCGCGTCGCCTTCATCATGGACCGCGTGTTCCGCCGCTTCGGCCTGTCCGGTAAGTCCTTTATCCCCATGCTCGTGTCCTCGGGCTGCGGTGTCCCCGGCGTCATGGCCACCAAGACCATCGAGAACGAGAAGGACCGCCGCATGACGGTCATGACCACCACGTTCATTCCCTGTGGCGCCAAGCTGCCGATCATCGCCCTGCTCATGGGCTCCATCATCGGCGATTCTTCCACCACCGCCGCGTGGATCAGCCCGCTCTTCTACTTCCTGGGCGTCTTTGCCGTCATCGCCTCGGGCCTCATGCTCAAGAAGACCAAGCTCTTCGCCGGTCGCCCGACGCCGTTCGTTATGGAGCTCCCCGCTTACCACTTCCCGGCGATCCGCTCTTGGGCGCTGCACGTGTGGGAGCGCTGCTGGGCCTTTATCAAGAAGGCCGGTACGGTCATCTTCGCGTCCACTGTCGTGGTTTGGTTCCTGTCCAACTTTGGTAGCTACAACGGTTCCTTTGGCTTCCTGCCTGCGATGGACGGCATCCCCGAGGAGTTTATGGACTACTCCGTGCTTGCCATGCTGGGCAACCTGGTCGCTTGGATCTTCGCCCCGCTCGGCTTTAGCACCTGGCAGGCCACCGCGCTGACTGTCTCTGGCCTCGTCGCCAAGGAGAACGTCGTCGCCACCGCCGGCTCGCTGCTGTCCGTCGCCGACGCGGGCGAGACCGACCCGAGCCTGTGGACCGCGTTTGCCGGCATGTTCCCCACCATGGGCGCTTGCGTTGCCTTCGGCGCCTTCAACCTGCTGTGCGCTCCGTGCTTTGCCGCCATTGGCACCATCCGCAACCAGATGGATTCCGGCAAGTGGACTGCGATCGCCATCGGTTACGAGTGCGCCTTCGCTTGGGTGATCGGCCTGTTCATCAACCAGTTCTACAACTTGCTTGTTCTTGGACAATTTGGTATCTGGACGATTGTGGCCATTGTGCTGCTGGTTGCGATGCTCTTCCAGATCTTCCGCCCCATGCCCAAACATGCATGGACCGACGAGGACGAGACCAACACTGCTTCCGCCGCAGTTTCCGCTTAAGTCCGAATAAGGATTAGCCCCTTTTCACGAGCCCGGGTGTCCCAGCGACACTCGGGCTTTTTGGTGGGGGAGATGTGGCGTTTCCGCAGATAAAACCGACCAAAATAAACCTGTCCCTTTTTGGTAGGTGGAGGATGGGGTAAAGTAAGTGGTGGTTAACTAGAGGAGGCTTGCTATGGCACCTATCGATATTGTTGTACTGGCTGTTATCGGCGTTGCGTTTGTCGCGGTATGCGTGCGCATCTACCGCAAGGGCACCTGCGCTGACTGCGCTCAGGGTGGCGTTTGCACGGGGCATTGCTCCAACAAAAAAACGTGCGCCGCACTTAAGGGCGTAGACAAAATCGCCGAAGACTTGGGCCGCGGTATTCATTAGCCGACCGGCGTTTGGGCATGTTTGACTGCGGACACGGCAGTTGCTGATACGATAAGTACGTTAGCAACTGCCGCCGAGCGGCTCAAACGAAAGGAACCCTGTATGGAGTCCTCCGCCTATCCGATGCTCTTTAGCCCGATCAAGGTCGGTACGACCGAGGTCAAGAACCGCGTCTTTATGCCGCCGGTGTCCACGAACCTGGCCGATCATGGCTATGTGACCGACGACTTGGTCGATCATTACCGTGCCCGTGCCAAGGGCGGCGTTGGCCTGATCATCACCGAGGTCGTGACGGTCGAGCCTACCTATACCTATCTGCCGGGTGACATGTGCTGCTACGACGACACGTTTATCCCTGGCTGGGAAAAGCTCGCTGCGGCCGTCCACGAGTATGGCTGCAAGATCATGCCGCAGCTCTTCCACCCCGCCTACATGGCCTTTAACATTCCGGGCACGCCGCGCCTGATCGCTCCGTCCTTTGTGGGCCCGTCCTATGCCCGCGAGGCGCCGCGCCCCATCACGGTCGACGAGATTCACGAGCTCACGCATCAGTTTGGCGACGCTGCCGTGCGTATGCAGAAGGCCGGTGTCGATGGCGTCGAGGTCCATGCGGCACACGCCCACGGCATGCTCGGCGGCTTTTTGACCCCGCTCTACAACAAGCGCACCGACGAGTACGGCGGCTCGCTCGACGCTCGCATGCGCTTCTTGCTCGAGGTCATCGCCGAGATTCGCGAGCGCTGCGGCAAGGACTTTATCATCGACGTCCGCATCTCGGGCGATGAGTACACCGATGGCGGTCTGACCCTCAACGACATGATTTATGTCTCGCGTCGCCTGGAGAAGGCCGGCGTCGACATGATTCATGTGTCGGGCGGCACCACCATCAAGCGCGGCTCCGCGATTCCCGCCGCCGGCACGCAGCAGGCCTCGCACGCCGCCTGCTCGCGCGAGATCAAAAAGCACGTCAACATTCCCGTCGCCACCGTCGGACGTATCAACGAGGCCTGGATCGCCGAGGAGCTGATCGAGGACGGCGCTGCCGACATCTGCATGATGGGCCGCGCCAATCTGTGCGATGCCGAGTTCTGCAACAAGGCCGCTGCCGGCAACGCCGACGACATCCGCCCCTGCATCGGCTGCCTGCGCTGCCTGAACGGCATCATGTTCGGCAAGCGCATCTCCTGCACCGTTAACCCGGACGTGGAGCGCGACGAGGCCGGCTACGAGCCTGCCGCCGAGGCCAAGAACGTGCTGGTTGTGGGTGCCGGTCCTGCGGGCATGGAGGCGGCCTACATTGCCGCCAAGCGCGGCCACAACGTGGTGCTCGTGGATAAGCAGGACGAGCCGGGCGGCGAGATGCGCATCGCGGCCGTTCCGCCGGCAAAGCAGGAACTCACCCGCGTGATCAAGTACCAGTATCGCCGTCTTGCTGAGGCGGGCGTGAAGTGCGTCTTTGGTACCGAGCTTTCGGCCGAGGACATTCAGCGCGACTACGCCGGCTACGAGGTTGTCCTGGCTTATGGCGCCGAGCCCATCGCTCCGGCCTTCATGCAGGGCTTTAAGCAGGTTATGACGGCTGACGACCTGCTGGGCGGCAAGGCTTTCCCGGGCAAGAAGATCGTCATCGTGGGCGGCGGCACCGTTGGCTGCGAGACGGCCGATTATCTGGCTCCGCTGGTCAACGACCTGTCGCCGGCCAATCGCGATGTCACCGTCATCGAGATGACCAAGACGCTCGCCGCCAACGAGGGCGGTGCCGGTCGCGCGGTGCTCATCACGCGCATGCTCTCCAAGGGCGTCCACGTGCTGACCGAGGCCAAGGTGACCGAGATCACCGAGGACACCATCAGCTACGAGAAGGATGGCGAGATCCACACCATCACCGGTGCCGATACGCTGGTGCTTGCCATGGGCTATCGTCCCAATACCAAGCTGGCCGACGACCTGGCTGCAGCCGGTGTTGCCACCCACGTGCCGGGCGACGCCAACAAGTGCGGCAACATCCGCGACGCCATCGGCGATGGCTATAAGGTTGCCTGCGAGCTCTAGTCAACCCCTTTGCACCAATCGATTGCAAAAAGCGGCGGCTGCCCTGTGTGTTGGGC
>ENA-ORSO01000745-ORSO01000745.1-human-gut-metagenome-genome-assembly--contig:-NODE-745-length-24808-cov-4.720357_pt1 | contig 24808 bp, 21 predicted proteins | sample MGYA00241902_ERZ509168 | MGnify/ENA primary metagenome ERZ509168 (study PRJEB26280, sample SAMEA2338806) | human gut metagenome | biome: human gut; feature: human-associated habitat; material: faeces... | reverse complement strand
GGCATCGACCTGCGCCGATGCCCCCAACGTGGACACACATTTTGTCCTATAAGCCGGCTTTTACTTCAGCGTCTAAGTTGTTTCGTATTTACAGGACGCAGTCCTCAGGCACTTCGTCCTTGTACGGCTCTCCGTCTTTGAGCGCCTTCTCGACAGCGGCGACAATGTGATCGTCATCCATTGTCGAAAGCCCCCACGGGATGAAGCCGAACCGCTCCATATGGGCCTCGAGCGCATCCTCGGCGGTCATTTTCTCGGAATCCCTCATCGTGCCAGCCTCTCTACAAGCTCGTCAAACTTTGCAAGCGACTCACCGTTGGTGTCTAGTAGACCGCTTCGGGTTCAGGCTTGAGCTTGGATGGCTTGCCGGTCTTCAGGCACTTCTCTATTTCGGCGATAGGGTCGCGCATGCAGTAGGCGTGGCATCTCTCATGGAAGGTCTGCTTGTACTCACGCATGAGGCGGTCCAGCTTCTCGCTGTCCTCCTTGCTTAGGTAGATGTACATGTCAGCCCCTTCCCAACTCGTCGAGCATCTCATCGAATATCTTACCCGATTCCGGGAAATAGCGTCTCAACCGCTCGGCTGATTCCGGGCTTGTGAAGTGGGCGCTGAAAAAATCGGCGAACGCCTCCCTCGCGATGAGGTCCTCGTTCCAATCGTAATCAGGATGCCACACTCCGTCCTTGCAGTGGCTGTCGGTGACGCCGGAGAAGATGTCCGATACGTCGGCGCCGGCCCTTACACCAAGTGCCGCGATCTTGCCGTTGACCCTCTTGCAAACGAGGTCGTCGCTGTTCCTCGCGCATGCGGGGATGATCTCGCGTGGCCGGCGGTGAGCTCGTCCCACTTAGCGCTCTTCACGGGGTCGGCGGCTACGGCGGCGGGTTTCTCGAGGGGCATCCGCCGCCTCCTATTGGCATAAAAAGCCGCCCCGAAGGACGGCTTGCGCGGCGGTAGGATTTGCACCTACGTCTCCTCAATCAAGGGCACTCCTCGTACTGTGCTACTTTCCGCGATTTCTATTTTCCCTTACGCTGGCAACCTTATCAAGTTTTGGATCAGTGCCGATCTAACTGGTAATCAAACATCGAGCGCAATATAAGAAAGGCAGTGCGGCAGTTCGAAAAGGTGGAAGGTGGGCCGGTAAGCCCCTCTATTGTCGTGCTTAACTGCGAGGAAGTCCCTGTGACAAGAGAGGACGCGCTGAAGCGCGTGCGGCTTGAGATGTCGAGGCATGACATCGACCGCGTTATCTTGTTGACCAGGGCGGGGCCATAGACGACATAAAGAAATGAGCCCCAGGTTAGCTATCCAGCACGCCCAGGGCTTTTCAAATCAGATTATACACACCTGGGTAGCGCAATGTCAGTGCGGCGGTCTCCAAAACTGCTTACCGGGGTTCGATTCCTCGGCCAGGTGCCATCGGGGCGTGGCGGAATTGATAGACGCGCGTGCCTCAGGAGCACGTGGGCTTCGCCCGTGCGGGTTCGAGTCCAGCCGGCCTGACCAAACGTTGAACCAGGCCATCCGCACGGGTGGCCTGGTTCATGCCGAAAAGCGCCCCGCACGGGACAGGACGATGCCTCACACGGGGCAGAAATGGAGGGAGCATGGCCCAGGAGACCACGCCCGCCGAGACCGAGCCGACCGAACCTGCACAGGGCGGAGACACCGGCCAGGACCCCGACTACAAGGCGCTCTACGAGAGCGCGCTGAAGGAATCGCGAAAAGACCCTCGCAGCCGCGCGCAGCGTCGACCTCTCCACGATGCCTCCCGGCCTGTTTCTGCTGTCAGCGCGCCCTAAAACAAGCAGCCCTCAATCAACTCTTTGCCTCGCAAGGCGTTGACCCACTCCTGCGGAATTGCGTCCATGCCGTATGCTGTGCCGGCAAGGGCGCCTGCGACGGCTGCGGTGGTGTCGGTGTCGTCGCCCAGATTGACGGCGGCAAGGACGCAATCTTCGTAGCTGTTAGTGTTGACGAAGCACCAGGTGGCTGCCTTAAGCGTGTCGCGCACGAAGCCGCCGGACCTGATTTCCTGCTCAGGCACACCTTTCAGATGAAGCGCCCACGAGGGAAGCGTGCCGTTCATCACGCCCCTCATCAGCTCGACAAATATGACGCATGCATCGGTCGACGTTCTGTGGGCGTGCGTTATCGCGGAGACCTCGCAGATCTCGTCGTCAGTCGCGTCGACAAACGCCAGGGGCGCGATGCGCATGAGTGAACCGTTGCCGTTGTCGCGTTCGCCGGAGCCGCCTTTGCCGGTGTGCAGGGCGCGGGCGGTCGTGCCGCCATAATCGAAAACGCCGTCGATCGTATACTCGCCACGGGCAATCCAGCTTACGAACTTGTCGCGCATGTCCGCGGTGTCGATGTGCCCGAGCTCCCTAATCGAGTCACAGGTAGCAAGCGTCATGGACGTGTCGTCGCTCCAGGTGCCGTCGGGCTGCCCATGCGTGCCGTAGCCGGTCATGTCCGTGCATTTGAACGTGCCGCGGGGCCTAAACTCGTAAGGAACGCCCAGCGCGTCGCCGACGGCAAGCCCATAGATGCAGTCGCGCAGTGTCGTTTTCGGTCTGTCTGTCATGGAGCGCTCCTCTTATGTCGGGGGATATGAAACGCCGTCGGGGGTATCGGTCGCAACGTGCTGCTACCCTTGCGCTTCGCCATTAGTCGCTTCGTTGATGGCGCGGTACTCGGCACTCAGCTCGCGCGCCAGCTCTTCCTTGCTTGGAAGATACGGCAAGTATTTGGCGGCAAACACTTGGTCGTTGTCTTCGGGCAGCGTGTACTCGACAATCGAGTCGCTTTTGTCCGCGCGGAGCACGATGCCTATAGGCGGATTGTCGCCTTCGTTCATGAGTTCGCGCGTGTAGTAGTTCACGTACATTTGCATCTGGCCCAGGTCCTGATGCGTAAGGTCATCGGTCTTAAGGTCGATGAGCACGAAGCAGCGCATCAGATAGTTGTAAAACACAAGGTCAATATAGAAATGGCGCCCATCAAAGGTGATGCGCTTTTGGCGCGCCTCGAAAGCGAAACCACGGCCAAGCTCCAGCAGGAACTTCTGAAGATGCGTGATGAGCGCCTGCTCTAGATCGCTCTCGCGAAACGCAGTATCGTCCGAGAAACCTAAAAACTCCAGTACATATGGGTCACGGATGATATCCTCGGGGCGACGAGCCGGGGCGCTCTTTTGGATTTCCTGGGTGACGGCCTCCTTGTCCTTGCTGGCAAGCAGGCGCTCGCGGAACATGGTGTTGATCTGGCGCTCGAGCTGACGCGTGCTCCAACGAGAATCGGCGCATTCGTTCATGTACCAGGCGCGAGCATCAGGGTCGGGAATGCGCATCAACCTGCGGTAATGAGTCCAGCTCAATTCGCTACGCAGTGCGTCGCGAATTGGAAACGCAAGAAAGAACTGACGCATATTGCGAAGGTTTGCGATGCCAAAGCCTCTTCCGAAATCCGCGGTAAGCCTTCTGGAGAGGCCTGCAATCAATGCCTCTCCATATGCTGCGCGCTCCTCTCCGCCCTGTTCATCAACAATGCTCTTGCCGATCTCCCAATACGCCTCAACCATCGCAAAGTTAACGGCGGTATAGGCCTTGTCGCGAGCGGCGTTGAGAATCGAGGAAACCTGCTTGTAAAAAACTTCTGGCACGATTGCCGATTCTCCACGGTTTACCAGTTCGCCCATCATTGTCGCCCCACTTTCATCTTGTGGAATGCATCTTTATCGCATTTAGTTTAAAGCCTCGCGCGGACACGAATTGCTGTGCTGTCTGGCACCTTCGCATGGGAGCCTTTCGGTGACTAAAATGTGACCATAGAGACAGTTTTATCGAACCTCATAGGGGTGGCGCTTATGGACAACAACACTTTGCTGTTCCAGGACAAAGGTTCGGGCAGGTTTAAAGACGTCAAGATCTACCCTAACCGCATCGAGGTGCTCAAGAAGGGCACTTTCGGCGGCAAGCATATCGAGATTGTCTACCTTAAGGACATCACGGGCGTTAACAGGATCAAGGGCCGCAATGTTTTTCTGCGCAACAGGTTGTTGACTGCCTGTGTCTTTTGCTTGAGCAGCCGCTCCCGGGCTCAGGAATTCGTCAACGTGCTCAATATGGTGATGTGACCGGGCGCTTTCGAACACAAAAAGCCGGGATGCAAGGAGTCACACCTTGCATCCCGGCTGAGCTAAAACGGCGCTGCTGCATGCCGTTGGAGCTTTAGCGCTTGATCTCGATATCCTCGAGCTTAACGTCCATGGCCTCGGTCTTGGCTTTGGCGATGTCGTCGGCAAATTCCAGAGACTCCATCATGGTCTCGACGGCGTCCTTGTGTTCCTCGACGTTGTCGATGCGCACGTACACGCTGCCGCCGTCAACGTCGGTGAAGTACTCGGTCGTCACGCCGCCCGAGTGCGTAAAGTAGGCGCTGCGCCAGGTCTTGCCGTTGTACTTAACGGGATCGCTCTCGGTCCATCCGGAGTTGGCCTTCCACTTTGCCTCGTAGTCAAACAGTTCATCGGCCTTCTTGTCAGGATCGAAGACGGGGATGAAGCGGTCGCTGGCGTGTTCGCTCTCGGTGAACTTAAACTGGGCCCTGTCGGCCGTGTCGCCGGCAACGTCGGTAATCTCGACGCCCTCGGGAACCTCGACCTTAAACCAAATGAAGTCGGTCCTCATATCCACGGCTGGCTTTTCAGCTCCGCCGCCACCGCCACTTCCGGTAGCGCCGCCGCTGCCACCGCAGCCCACCAGGGCAACTGCGGCAAAGAGGCTGATGCAGAGGGTGAGAATCGCAAAGGCCTTCTTTTTCATGGTCGTGTCCTCCTCGATCTGTAACCGCCTATGGATTACCTGTCTTTACTGTACGCGCGAGCGGCTCGTTCGGGTGGGCCATGTGTCCCATTCTGAGGGCCGGATTTGCGCCGACAAGTGGCAATATGCCCGAGCGTAAAAGAGGGGAGGGCCGGCCGATCCGATCCTCCCCTGGCTGGGCGTCCGATCATTTAATGACTGCGCATGCGATGCTGCGTGCGATCCCCTAATGCTTGATCTCGATGCTCGAAATCTCGACTTCGCGTGCCTCGGCAACTGCCTTCGCCATGTCATCGGGAAACTCGATGGAGTTGAGGAGCGCCTCGGCTTCTTTCTTATGCAGATCGAAGTTCGAGATGAGGACGTATACCTTCCCGGCTCAACGTCGGTAAAGAGGAGGGTTGAGACGCCGCTGTTGTCCTCGTACGTTCCGACGAGCCACGTCCTGCCGTTATACTCGACGGACCCGCCATCCTTCCACTGGAACGTATCACCTTTCTTTTCTGCCTGGTCGGCGTGGGATTCCTCTGCCGTCAGCGCTTTTTTCCAAACGGGGATAAAGCGATCGGCCGAACCGTTCTCGTCTTCGGGGAAGGTGAGCTGGACCCTGTCGGCGTTCTTGCCGGCGGAGTCGCTTACGCCAACGCTCTCGGGCATCTCGATCTTAAACCAGATAAAGTCGGTCTTCTTGGCGACGGGAGCTTTTTCCTTGCCCTCGCTCTTGGATGCGCTGCTGCCCCCGCCCGATCCGCTCTCGCCGCAGCCGACAAGGGCGAGTGCGGCAAAGAGGGCGATGCACAGGGAAAGGATCGATAGGGTCTTTTTCTTCATGGTGGCGTCCTCCTTGTCTGCCGATGACATCACGGCGCCGCATGCTGTTGGGGTACTGATTGCGCTGGCGGCGGATGTCTCTGTGTACTGTGCGGCTTATGCCTCCGTTCATCGCTTGTGGCCGTTGCGCGGCCGTGCCCCAACGGGTTCCTTACTTATAGATATGCCCCAGTCTGTGACGTCCGGAAGTCTCGAAAGGTGGGCCATGTGTCCCATGTTTGCGGCGCCGACGCCTATCGTTCGTCATAGAAATCCGCGATGGCCAGGTGTGCTGACGCTCATGTGCTTATGGGCTAGACTTAGCATCATTACGTGTTTGATGCGGTTGGTCGGCGGTTGCCGCCCGACCGATCTATATGACTTGAAGGTGCATGCGTATGAGCCAAGAGATGATGGACAAGACCTGCCGTGGGTTTGCCGAGGCACTTGCCGCGCGCGAGCCGGTTCCCGGCGGCGGCAGCGCGAGTGCCTTTGTGGGCGCGCTGGGAGCCTCGCTTTGCGGGATGGTCGCTCGCTACGGGGCAACTAATCCCGCGCTTGCCGATCGCGTAGACGATCTGAAGCACGCATTTGCCCAGGCAGACGAGTTGGCGCAGGAACTTGTGGGCCTGGTCGCCGAGGATGTTCGTGCGTACGGCCAGGTGTCCGCTGCGTACGGTATTCCGCGCGAGAACCCGGCTCGACCGGCTGCGATTCAGGATGCGTTGCACGTGGCCGCCATGCCGCCGTACCGCATTATGGACGCCTGTGGGCGCGCGTTGGCGCTGCTCGAGGACATGGCAGACAAAGGCTCGCGCCAACTGCTGTCCGACGTGGCGTGCGGTGCCGTGTTCTGCCGCGCCGCCATGCAGGGTGCGAGTCTGACGCTCTTTGCCAACACCACATCTATGAAAGACCGGGCGCGCGCCGAGGAGCTCGAGGCGGCGTGCGATGAGCTGCTGGATACGTGGCTGCCGCGCGCCGATGCTCTGGCGCGCCGCGCCGCCGATGCCGCAAGGAAGAGGGGATAGCCATGGCAGAGCTGCTCAAAGGGGCTCACGTTGCCCGTGCTTTGACCGAGGAGCTTGCTGCTCGCTGCGCCGCCCTGCGCGAACAGAGCATCGTGCCGACGCTGGCCATCGTTCGTGTGGGCGAGCGCGAGGACGACCTGTCCTACGAGCGTGGCGCCCTCAAGCGCTGCGAGAAGGTTGGCATTGAGACTCGCCGCGTTTTGCTTCCCGCCGATGTTTCGCAGGACGAGCTGTTGGCGGCCATCGAGGACATCAATGCCGACCCCGCTGTTCATGGCTGCCTGCTGTTCCGCCCGTTGCCCGCTGGGCTTGACGAGGATGCGGTTGCCGCGGCACTCGATCCCGCCAAGGATGTTGACTCCATGACACCGGCCTCGCTGCTCACCACGCTTTCGGGTCGTGGCGAGGGCTTTGCTCCTTGCACGGCCGAGGCCGTGTTGGCGTTGCTGGACCATTACGGCATTGAGCTGGATGGGGCCAAGGTCGCGGTCGTCGGTCGGTCGCTGGTGATTGGTCGCCCCGTTGCCGCCATGCTTACGGCCCGCAATGCCACGGTGACGACGTGCCATACGCATACGCGTGACTTGGCTGCCGAGTGCCGTGCGGCTGATATTGTGGTTGCAGCCGTTGGACGCGCGCGCGCGATTGGCGCGGATGCGGTTCGCGATGGCCAGACGATCATCGATGTTGGCATTAATTGGGACGAGGCTGCCGGAAAACTGGTCGGCGACGTCGATTTTGATGCTGCGGAGCCGGTCGTTAACGCCATCACACCCGTGCCGGGCGGCGTGGGGGCTGTGACCACCGCGATTCTCGCCAAACACGTGATTGAGGCGGCGGAGCGCGCATCGAAATAGGCGTTTTTGTCCACAGGGGCTGCCGAGGCCGTGGTTTCGCCCTTTTCGTGCCGAAGCGATACACTGTTGCCGTTTGATTTCTTCGCTCAAGGAGGATGCGCATGCCGTGCACAACGATTTTGGTTGGTAAGAACGCGAGCTACGACGGGTCGACGCTTGTCGCCCGCAACGAGGACTCGTCCAACGGGGTATTTGAGCCCAAGCGCATGCGCGTGGTGCACCCCGACGAGCAGCCGCGTGTCTACACGAGTGTCCTGAGCCACTTGACCGTTGAGCTGCCCGACAACCCCATGCGTTACACAAGCGTCCCCGACGTTGTCCCAGGTCATGGCATTTGGGCCGAGGCCGGCTTCAACGAGCTTAATGTTGGCATGTCCGCAACCGAGACGCTCACCACCAACGAGCGCGTCCGCGGCGCCGATCCGCTCGTGGACTTCGTGCCCGCCAAGGGCAACGAGGGCGAGGACGGCTATGTTCCGGCGCAGCCCGGTGGTTTGGGCGAGGAGGATATGGTGACCCTGGTGCTGCCGTACGCCAAGTCCGCCCGCGACGGTGTGCGCATCCTGGGCGACCTGCTCGAGCGCTACGGCACCTACGAGAACAACGGCATCGCCTTTAGTGACGTTGACGAGATCTGGTGGCTCGAGACCATCGGCGGCCACCACTGGATCGCCAAGCGCGTGCCCGACGACGCCTATGTGACCATGCCCAACCAGCTGGGTATCGATAGCTTTGACCTGGACGACGCCGAGGGCGCCCAAGCAGATCATATGTGCTCTGCCGACCTGCGCTCCTGGATGGCCGAGTGGCATCTGGACCTGACGCTGGGTGTTAAGGGCGACGGTCCCGCCGCGGTCTTCAACCCGCGTGAGGCCTTTGGCTCGCACAGTGACAGCGACCACGTCTACAACACGCCGCGCGCCTGGTATATGCAGCGCTGCCTCAACCCCAGTGATGTGTGGGACGGTCCCGACGCCGACTACACGCCCGAGAGCGACGACATCCCCTGGAGCCGCGTGCCCGAGCGCAAGGTGACTATCGAGGACATCAAGTACGTGCTTTCGAGCCACTACCAGGGCACGGAGTACGACTGCTACGGCAGCAAGGGTACGCCCGCCACGCGCGGCGCCTATCGTCCCATCGGCATCAACCGCAACAGTCAACTCGCCGTGCTGCAGCTGCGCCCCTATGCACAGCCGGCGTATCGCGCCGTGCAGTGGATGGCGTTTGGCTCCAACTCGTTTAACGCGCTCGTGCCGCTGTACGCCAATGTCGAGACCATGCCCGAGTACTATGCCGACACGCAGGCCCGCGTGACGTCCGAGAATTTCTATTGGGCAAATCGCCTGATCGGTGCCTTGGCCGATGTTCGCTTCCACGAGTGCGGTCGCGCGGTCGAGGATTATCAGGAGAAGGTCGGCGGCATGGGTCACAAGCAGATTCACGACGTTGACGCTGCCGTTGCCGCCCTGCCCGAGGCCGAGGTGCCCGCCGAGCTCGCCCGCGCCAACGAGGCCTTTGCCGAGCTTGTGCGCGTGGAGACCGATGCTCTGTTGGGCAAGGTGCTCTACACCACGAGCTGTGCCATGAAGAACTCCTTCGCGATGAATGACAACGTAAGGTAAAGACGGCCTTGCGGCGAACGAGCGGGACAAACGCCGTCAAAGGCTTCGCCCCGCTCGATTTCTATCTTGGTGATAAAACGATTTTGTGTCGTTCACCCAATCTTGGGTACAAGAACGCCAATGCAGTTGTTCATGATTGGAGCCAACCATGGTTATGAAATTCGATCAGCTTGTTAACGGTGCCATCAACGTGGGCTTCGGCGCCGCTGCCGTTGCCGTTGAGGGCGGCAAGAAGGTCCTTGACGACCTCAATACTAAGGGCGAGCAGGTCCGCAAGGACGCCGGCACCCCCGATATCGCCCGCAGCGTGTCCGATATGTTCGAGCAGGCCGGCGGCACCATTTCCGACCTGACCGAGCGCCTGGGCATGCAGGGCGAGACTGCGGCGCAGCGCGTGCTCGACGAGCTCATCCTGGCTCGCGTCCGGGTTATGACCGCCCCCGAGCGCACGGCCTTTTTGGCCCATGTGCGCGACATCGTCGACTCGGTCGAGGACAACGTGACTTCGGTGCCCGTCGAGTCCGTTGAGCCCGACGATGCAGAGGACACCGAAGAGGCCGAGTAGCAGCGCAGATGGCAGATTCCACCACCGATTACAACAATCTAGATCCCTTGGGTGACGAGACGGCGGTTGTCGATGAGGTTGAGGCCGCCGTCTCGGGCGCTCGTAAGAAGCCACGCGCTGTCGATATGGTCCCCGAGGAGCCCGACGCGATGGCGCCGGACGAGGAGTATCAGCTCACACCGGCAGGTCGTCGTGAGCGCATTGGGCAGATCGTTCGCCTGATCAAAAAGTACCGCGTATGGGATAACCTCACGCCGGTGCGTCTGCGTCGTCTGCTCGAAGAGCTCGGTCCCATGTTCGTCAAGATGGGGCAGATTCTGGCTAACCGCTCCGAGATTTTGCCGCAGCGGTTTTGCGACGAGCTCCGTCGCCTGCGCTCCGACGTAGAGCCGGTGCCATATGAGGTAGTGCTCCGCTGTCTGGAAGAGGAATACGGCCAGCGCCTGGGGCAGATGTTCGACGCGATCGACCCCAACCCGCTCGGAAGCGCGTCGCTCGCGCAGGTGCACCGCGCCCGTCTGGTGACCGGCGAGGACGTAGCCGTTAAGGTGCAGCGCCCCGGCGCGCAACAGGTCATGGCACAGGACATCGACATCATCCGTTCGGTGGTGCGCATCGTTTCCAAGTTCGTCAACACCGATCAGTTTGTTGACCTGCACGGTGTGGTCGAAGAGCTGTGGACCTCATTTCGCGAGGAGACCAACTTTTTGGCCGAGGCCAAAAACCTCAACGATTTCTATGACTTCCACAAAAGCGTGCACGGCGTTTCGTGTCCCAAATCCTACCTGGACCTTTGCACCGAACACGTCGTGGTCATGGACTACATCGACGGCATCTCCATTGCCGATCCCGAGCGCCTGGTGGCCGAGGGCTATGACCTGGAAAAGATCGGCTCGGCGATCGTCGAGGACTATTCGACGCAGGTGCTCGACGACGGCTTTTTCCATGCCGACCCGCATGCGGGAAACATCATCCTCAAAGACGGCATTGTCTACTTTATTGACCTGGGCATGGTCGGGCGCATGTCGAGCCACGACCGCGGTATCGTCAAGGATATGATTTTCGCCGTGGCCGAGGGCGATGTGCCCAAGCTCAAGGATTCGCTCATGCGTTTTGCCGTGACGCGCGGTGATTCGGCCGAGCTCGATCATTCGGCCTTTTTGTCCGATTTGGACTTTATCGTAGCCGACTTTGCAGGACTCGATCTTAAGGACCTGGATATCGGCGAGTTTTTGACCTCGTTGCTAAACCTGGCGCGCAAAAACGACGTTGAGCTGCCGAGCGTGGTGACGATGTTCGCCCGCGGCATGGTGACGCTCGAGGGTCTGCTGACCGAGTACATGCCCAACGTCAACATGATCCAGATCATCCAAGCGCACATCAAAAACGAGAAGAGCGCCTATGCGCGCGTCCGCGAAATGGGGCGCGACTTTGCGGCGAGCAGCTATCGCGCGGCAAAAGGCTCGCTCGAGGCGGCCGAGTATCTGGGCTTGGCGTCGCGTATGCTCACGCGCGGTCAGCTTAAGGTAAACACGCAGATCATGAGCAGCGATAAGGCGCTGCGACAGCTGGGTGGAATTATCGACCGCATGTCGATGGCAATTGTGATTGCCGGCCTGTTTATCGGCTCGTCGGTGGTGTACTACGCGCGCATCGAGCCGGTTGTGTTCGGTATCCCGGTCATTGGCTTTATGGGCTACGTGAGCGCGCTGGTGCTGGCGCTGATGCTGGGCCGCGAGATTTGGCGCAACAGTCACGGCGGCAAGCGGTAACGATTTCGCGGGATCAGAGGAAGACGGATCCTTTTGCTCGGCATTCCATCCTCACCCTTTTCTATCGCAAACCATAGCTTTTACCTTGGGCTTCGCCTGTGTGCGGGGCCCTTTTGCGTGCTACCATATCGACAGTAATAATCGATGGCCTAGATGGTGGTGCGGAGACGCACGAATGCGCGGTTTTCCTGCGTGTTTGGGAGAATCGGGGTGCAAGTCCCCGGCTGTACCAGTAACCGTAATTCCTCTTGGCCCGGGATGTTCGCGTCGCAGATCGGACGACGCGCCCGGGTCGGTAAGGTTAAGTCGGATCGCCTCCCATCTTGCACGCGGGCGCGGCGCATGCCGCCGGTACGCGTTGGGCTCTGGAGGGAAGGGGGACCCCGATGGGGGTACTCAAGCGCAATATGCGCGATGATGTGGGGCAGCCGCTGGGCAATGCTCCCAGTGCAGACAGTAGGAGACAAATGGATATGTTTGAGGACGAGTGCCAGCGTGCCTCGCTTCGTCGCCGTGGCGTAATCGCGCGCGGCGTGGCAAAGCGCTGCCTGGTGGCATTCCTGGCCTTCGCGATGGCCTTTGGCACCACGCCGGCTCAGCTGTGGGCCGAGGGTGCCGAGGGCATTACCGACGCTGTGGCTCAGGCTACGACGCCAGGCGAGGACGCAGCGCTTGCGGGCGGTACCGCTGAGCAGAGCGGCGCCGAGGTTTCGGATTCCGGGAGCGCGCCTGCAGCTAGTGCCGCCACTACAGGGGCAGCAACTGGCGACGAAGGCTCGGCGACGGGGGAGAGCCCTGCCACGAGCGAGCGGTCTTCGACGGCATCCGCTGGCCAAGCAGGATCTGCCGCCGCGGCTGCCGTCCAGACAGAGAACCCGACAGAAACCCGCGATGTCGTCAAGAAGCAAATCGAGGTCTCGTTCTCGATTATCGGCACCGATGCCGACGGCAAGGCTCAGACCTGGGTGGCGCCTACGCAGCTCAAGCTCGACGAGGGCGCGACGGCTGCGGATGCCTTCATTAAGCTGCAGGAGAAGACGGGCTTCAAGGCGAAGTACGATCCGAACACGGCATACGGTTTCTACCTCGAAAGCATCACCTCCCCGAGCGATGGCCGCACGCTTGCCTACGATCCGGCGACTCATGCCTACTGGCAGCTGTTCGTCGACGGCGCGTCTTCCTCGGTTGGCGCGAGCAGCGTCAAACTCACCCAGGGCCAGAAGATTGAGTTTGCCTTTACGGGTGGTAGCGCGTCCCCTGTCGTTAAGGACCAGCTTGCTGCGAATGTGACCGTCATTGGTCGCGATGCCCAGGGCAAGACTCAGACCTGGGTCGACAACGCGCAGTATGTGGTGACGTCCGGTTCGAGCGCGCTTGATCTTACGAAGGTCGCGCTTGAGGCGAATGATATTGACGCCGTTGCTGCGGGCTCCTTCATTCTGAGCCTTAAGTACAACGGTGTTGAGCTGGGTACGCCCCAAGATTATTCGACCTATTGGCAGCTGTTTATCAACGGCAAGTCGAGTGACTATACGGCGGACAATGTCACCATCCATGCTGGCGATACCGTCACGTGGTTCTACGGTGGCTGGGGCGACCAGTTGCCGTCCGATTCTGTCCATGCTTCCGTTCAGGTGCTTGGCAAGGACAAGGACGGCAAGCAGCAGGTTTGGGCTTCGACGGGCCAGACGAGCCTCAAGGCAGGCTCCACTGCTAAGGATCTCCTTGAGCAGACCGGCCTTACTCTCGATGCTGGCGAATCGCCTTGGGGCTGGTTCCTCAACGGCATTACTTCGCCGTTCGATGGTAAGTCCTATGGCTGGGATGCTGCGACCAATAGCTATTGGCGCTTCTACGTAAATGGCAAGTTCGCCGACGTTGGCGCCGGTGCCTACGAGCTCCAAGAGGGTGACGCCGTCACCTTTATGTATGGTGCTGACGCCGGTGCCCTTCCTGGCCAGGTTCTTGGTTCTGTCGATGTTATCGGTCCCGATGTCAACGGGAACAATACGCGTTGGGGCACGGCAAGCAATGTTTCTCTGCCCGAAGGCTCCACGGCCCAGAACCTTATTGAGGCAGTTCTGAAGGCCAAGGGCGTTGCGTACAACGGCTCCCAGAGTGGTGAGTACTGGTTCCTGAATTCCATTACTTCGCCGTTTGATCACAAACCGTATGGTTGGGATGCTGCGACCAATAAATATTGGCATCTGTATATCAACGGAGAGCCCTCCTTACTTTGCGCCAATCAGATTACGCTCAAGAGCGGCGATAAGGTCACGCTTGCCTATACCACCGAAAATTCGCCCATGCCCGATCCCGACAAGATTGTCGTGGATCCGAGCGCGACGACTCCTGATTGGGATGCCGAGTGGGCCGGCTACGGCAACAGTGGCAACGGCTCGACCGTAACGGATGCCAAGACGCCTGCGCAGGCCGCCGGTCTTAAGTGGGCCTTCGATTGGAAGGCCGAGTCTGGTCAGCAGTATGCCAACTGCAGCGAGCCTGTCATTGCTAACGGCTTTGTGTACATCGCGACCGAGAACGAGCTCATTAAGATCGATTCGTCCACGGGCAAAAAGGTTGCCTCTGCGCCGCTTGCCTCCAAGGTGAGCTATACCTCTCGTCCGATCTATACCAATGGCCTTATCATCGTTCCGCTCAACGGCGGTGCGGTCCAGGCGATTACTGCAGACAAGCTGATCTGCAAGTGGCTGACGCCCGGTTTGACGGACTTGACGCAGAGCTCCTGCACCGTCGTTTCGGACGGCGAGTACGTCTATGTTGGTACGGTCGATATTTCGTATGACGAGAATTACAACGCGACCTACGGCAACGGCTCCCTTTCGCGCATTAAGATTGCCACGGGCGAAGTTTCTTGGCAGAACATCGACCCTGCCGAGGGCTATTACTGGACTGGTGCGGCTTTGACGGATAAGTATGCCATTGTTCCTACGAGCGCGGGCACGCTTAAGTGCATTGATAAGACGACGGGCGATGTCGTTTCGACCATGAAGCTCGGCGCTCTCGCGAACGCCGACTGTGTCGCCGATCCGTCCAATGGTTCGACCTTCTATCAGATGACGCACGATGGAAAGCTCCATGTGATTTCGCTTTCGGCGAAGGGCGTACTGAGCGAGCAGAAGACGGTCGACCTGGGTCTTACGAATAACATGAGCGCACCGGCGGTGGCTGGCGAAAACTTGATTGTCGGCGGACAGACGGCTACTGGCTCTGCTCTGGCTTTCTATAATCTGAAGACCGGTAAAACCACGATGGTCACCGCTGCTGACGGTAAAGAACTGCCGGCCGGATTTAACGGTATTGCTGCTACTCCGCTGGTGAGTGTTCAGGGCGGCAAGACCTATGTGTACTTCACCGTTAACAGCGCGGATAGCAAGGATTACGTTAACTACTCTGCTGGTGGTGGCGTGTATCGCTATACGCTCGGCGATGCAGAGGCGACGCAGATTTATGATGCGGCTGGCCATTACCAGCACTGCGACTCTCCGGTCATTACCGATGCATCTGGCAACCTGTACTACATCAATGATTCGGGTACTCTGTTCAAGCTGGGGGCTGTCGAGTCTTGGACGGTTGCCTTTAATTCCAACGGCGGGTCTGCTTGCGACACTAAGTTTGTTGCTACGGCCGACGGCAAGCTGGTCAAGCCGGCCGATCCGACGCGCGATGGCTACACTTTCGGCGGTTGGTATACCGATGAGACTTGCACGCAGGCGTATGACTTCAGTACGCCGGTGACGGCCGACCTGACGCTGTATGCCAAGTGGACTAAGAATGCCGTTAACCCTGGCGGTAATGGCGGTTCAGGCTCCAATGGCGGCAATGGCGGCGTTGGTTCGAATGGCGGCGGCGGTTCTAGTACCGGTACTGGTTCCGGCACTGACGCTGGCACGGGTTCTGGCTCCGGCTCGAAGGGCGGCGCTATTGCCCCGGGCAAGAAGCCGGTGACCAAGACGACGGTGTCGACCAAGACCGAGACCAAGGACAACAAGTCCGACAAGAAGTCCGACAAGAAGGACAACAAGTCCGACAAGAAGTCCGATTCCAAGTCCGATACGGGTGCTGCTTCCATGACCACTGCTAAGAAGTCCTCTAGTGCTTCCGAGCAGGAGACGGGCACCAACCCGCTCGCCATTGTTGGCGTTGCCGCCGGCGTCATCGGTCTCGCCATCGTCGGCGTGTTCGTGTTCACCAAACGTCGGTAGGTGAGGGCTGTGTCCAATAAATCCAAGGACGCTGACCCCAAGCAACCAGATTCCTCGTTCATTCAGCTCGATGATCCAAAGCAAAAGGGCGCCGCTTCGGCGGCGTCCACCTCTCGTCGCAAGGCGCTCCTCGGCGTTCTGACTGCTGCATGCACCATTCTGATCGTCGTCTCGCTGGGTTTCGTCCATCCTTCCACAAGCGGTGCCTGGTCCATCGACTGGATCATTCAGTCCGTGACGGGGGAGAGCGTCGTTTCCAAGGATGACAATGGGTCTGGCTCGTCTACCGCTTCGGGCGAGGCCAGTTCCAAGGATTCCAAATCTTCGGATGCTGCAAAAGATGAGTCCAAGGGCTCGAACGACGCCAAAGATGATTCCGAGTCTTCGGACAAGGAATCGGACAAAAACTCGGATAGCAAGAAGTCCGAGGACCAGGACGGCAAGAAGTCTGGCGATAAATCCGCTGCCCAGAATACGGGAGCCGGCGATACTTCCAAGGTGTCTGGTGGTGCTTCTTCGGGCGGTGGCCAGTCGTCTAATGGAGCCTCATCCTCTAATGGTGGAAACGCCTCCTCGGGCGGTCAGAGCGGCTCGCAGGAGTCCAACTACGTTACGGTGACGGTTTCGGTCACATCGAGCGCCGTGGGCAATCTTGTGTCCTCTGGTGGCACCTTTACCTTTAACGAAGGCGCTACCGTCTACGATGCCCTGTGCGCGCTGGGCCTTTCTGTCAACGCACATGGCTCGTCGTACGGCACGTATGTCTCCGCGATTGGTGGTTTGGCCGAGAAACAGTACGGCGGCACGAGCGGCTGGATGTACTCCGTCAACGGCACAACGCCCATGACGGCCTGCAGCAACTACGTTCTCTCCAATGGCGACAACGTTGTTTGGTATTACGTAACGGGCTAGAGGCCTCGACATAGCGCGCCAGACGGGCGGTTCGGACAAACATCCGGGCTGCCCGTTTTTCATGCGTAGAGGACTGGGTCGCCGGGTCTCTCGGCAAACAAAAAACCGGTTGGAACGGGAATTCCAACCGGTTATACATTCAAGCAAATAGTGAATCGACTACGACCGTGCACCCTCGAGGAAGAAGCGGCGGCTGAAGTAGTTGTACCAGGTGACGAGGAACGTTGCGATGGCCTTCATGGCCTGGTAGCCGATGCTCAAAAACGTGACGCCCACAAACATGTACAGGTCGTTGAGGCCCAGACCGATTACCGACAGGATGGTGAAGATCGTGAACTCGCGCTTGCGGCTCATGCCCTCGCGATGGTCGAACACGTACTTCATGCTGAGCCAGTAGTTAACCACGACGGACGTGGTAAACGAGACCGTCGTGCTCATCAAAAAGTCGAGGTGGAACAGCTCGACGAGCGCAATGAGCATGCCCCAGTCGATGCCAAAGGAGATAAGACCCACGACGGCGAACTTGAGGAACTGCTTGGTATGAGGTTGTGCCAGTGCCTTGCGCACGTAATCACATCCAATGCGTTGATGAATCGAGCAGAGGATACTTTAGAGCTTTTGCAAGGGAAACGTAAGGTCTTTGGAAAGAACTATACGAACTCGCCAAATATTCAAGAGGTAATCCGCAAACGTTGCAAATCTTCCCGTAAACGAGCAAAGCCCACGAACAACGCAGCGCTCGACGCGCGTCATCCATGGGCATCGTGAGGCTGTAAGGTTGCGAGCTACTTGGTCTCGTCGCCCTCCAGGAAGATTTTTCGGGTCACAAAGTTGTAGACCATGACAAGCGCGGTGGCGCAGATCTTGGCGATATTGGCCTCGAGTCCCAGGCCGGCGTTGAGCGCCAGCACGATGCCGTCGTTGAGCACCAAACCGATCACGGACAGCACGACAAAGATGATGAACTCGCGGCGGCGGCTCATGCCTTCCTTGTGCGCAAACACGTACTTCATGCTTGCGAGGTAGTTAAAGATGAGTGAGATGATAAAGCCGCTGGTGTTGGCGATTAGGATGTTGAGGCCCAGACCGTAGTGGAGCAGATTCATAATGCCAAAGTCGATAACCGTGGCAATGACACCGACGACGCCAAATTTCATGATCTGCGCAAGGAGCTTTTGCATGGTACCTGCCTTAGGGTGGCGCGGGGACGCCGTGGGGATGACAAACTCAGCAAGTTTAGCCAATCCCCGCGGGTGGGGCTAGACGCGCTCTTCGATAGCACCGTTTCTATATGCATCGAGCAGCTGGCGCAGATCCTGGATCTGGCTGCGAATCTTGGCGCCAGTATCGGTGTCGCTCACCATGCGGCGACGGTCTGCTTGGTCAAAACGGTTGGTCTCGCTTTCGATGTCCACGTTGCGCGTGAGTGCCTCGGCAACCGTCGTAAAGGCCCGGTGCGACTTGAGGCGGCAGCCGCGCGAGCTCGAGATGAGCGTATAGCCGGCGATGCCCGTCTTGGGATGGTAAGCGCGGCAGAAGCCGCCATCGATGACCAGCAGCTTGCCCTCGGCGCGGATGGGCTGCTCGCCCTTGGTGGTTTTAACGGGCGTGTGGCCGTTGATGATGTGGCCGGTCGGCGAGCATGCCATGGGCGCGACGCCAAACTCGCGCATGATATCATCGCAGACCGAGGGCGACTTGGTAAGCGTAAAGTACGGGTCCATCGGCTCGACCCAGGTGCTCTTATCGGCGATATAGGCGCGCTCAAAGGTACGCACCAGGCGTCCGCTGGCGGGTGAGTTAAAGCCGATCCACAGGTACCACATCCAGTCGAGGGCATCGCGGTCGCCCACGCGCCACGCGCGGCGGGCGATGTGGTCGCAAAAATCGAGATAATCGCGGCCAGCGTGCCAGGTGCCCAGGCAGTTCATGCTGCTAAAGGTGCCGTCTTCGTTGAGCGGAACGCAGCCGTGGAAGAGCAGGTTGCCGTTGGCGACCTTGTACATCGAGCCGTGGGTGTAGAGGAAATCGATATGGCGATGCAGGTGATCGGCGGTTACAAACTCGGACACGAGCTTGTCGATGATGTGCTGCTCCTGAGACGTGAGCGTGTAGGGGTCCGCCGGGTCGACGGTGGGGAAGTCGTTGGTCGTGAGCGGCCACACGCTGCCGTCGGCGAGCGTGACCGTGCCGGTGTCGTGGTCGATCTTGTCGAGTAACAGGCGGTCGGTCATATCGAACTCGGGGTGGCGCTGGATAATCTGGCCCTCGAGCTTAAAGAGCAGCACGTTGATGGCCTTGATCAGCGGGGTGATGGACTCACCGGCGGTGTAGGTGGCATCGGCAAAGGCGACAAGCTCACGCAGCGAGATGCCGTAGTCGTTCTCCAGGATCTCGTAGTTGTCGTAGCGTAGGTTGTTGCGCAACACCGTGGCGATGCAGGCGGGCTCACCGGCCGCAGCGCCCATCCACAGCAGGTCGTGGTTGCCCCACTGGATGTCGAGTGAATGGTAGGTGAGCAGACGGTCCATAATTTTGGCCGCGCCGCCGCCGCGGTCGAAGATGTCGCCCACCAGGTGCAAGTGGTCGACGGCCAGGCGCTTGATGAGCGAGGCGAGCGACTCGATAAAGTCGTCGGCGCTGGCGGTCTCTAGGATGGACTCCACGATGCGCTCGTGATAGCGCACGCGATAGTTGTTCTCGTCCGGGTGCGTGTGCAACAACTCGTCGATGATGTAGGCGTAGTCGCGCGGGATGGCCTTACGCACCTTGGAGCGCGTGTAGCGGCTTGAAAGTGAGCGAGCGACCATGATGAGCTGGTCAAGCATCGTCTTGTACCAGGTTGGCGAGTCCTCGCGCCGGCTGCGGACCAGGTCGATCTTCTCGCGCGGGTAGTAGATGAGCGTACACAGCTCGCCCTTTTCGTCAAAGGAGAGCGTGTCGCCAAAGATCTCGTCGACATGTTCGCGCACGACGCCCGAGCAGTTGTTGAGGATGTGCATAAAGGCTTCGTACTCACCATGCACGTCGCTCATAAAATGCTCGGTGCCCTTGGGTAGGTTGAGGATGGCCGAGAGGTTGATAATTTCGGTAAATGCGGATTGTTCGGTGGGGAACTGTCTCGACAGCAGGCGCAGATACTTGAAGTCTTGCGGGTTGCGATCGAATGCGACCATGAAACACCTTCCGATGGGGCTGGTAAAACTGATAAACAGCGTCAAACGTTTACCAGTATGCGCCGCTTTTGTTTCGATTTTGCGCCAGCGGCTGAATTGTCGGCTGAACGGTTTGGTAAATCGATTTAGTGAAGGTAGATGTGTTGGTCGGGTGGAGACGACAGAGGGTGTTTTCTCAGATATTTATGCGTCGGGTCGGTGGAGACGATGGTGGTAAAGATGTTCACTATTTTTGGTTCGATTTGGTAAATAGTGGACATATGTACCGCATGTAGGCTCACTGTGCGATAATTTGCGCAGCAATGAGTAAGGAGCCTCATATGAGTGATTTTGTCCTGACCTGTGAATCCGCCGCCGATCGAACCCGTGAGTTCTTTGCGTCGCGCAATATCCCTGTCGTGTGTTTTCATTACGAGATCGACGATGTTGTCTATACGGACGATCTGTATCAGTCGATTACGCCGGACGAGTTTTTTGCCCAGATTGCCGCGGGCGCCATGCCCAAGACGTCTCAGGTGAGCGTGGGTGAGTACGAGGAGTTTTGGGAGCCGTTTGTTGCCGAGGGTAAAGACGTGCTGCACCTGACGTTGTCGTCGGGTATTTCGGGCACGTATGGATCGGCCTGCGTCGCGGCGCAGATGCTTGCGGATCGCTATCCCGAGGGCGGCAAGGTGCGCGTCATCGATTCGCTGGCGGCGTCTTCGGGCTTTGGCCTGTTGTTGGAATATGCCGCCGATGTGCGCGATAGTGGGTCTTCACTCGACGAGACGGCTGCCTGGATCGAGGAGCACAAGCTCAACCTGCACCACTGGTTCTTCTCGACCGATCTGTCGAGCTACCTGCGCGGCGGTCGCATTTCGGCCGCGAGCGCGATCATCGGCACGGCGCTTAAGATTTGCCCGCTTATGACGGTCGATTGCGAAGGTAAGCTGTCGCCACGTGAGAAGATTCGCACTAAGAAGCGCGCGATTTCCGAGATGGCTAAGACCATGATGGCACACGTACAGGACGGTGCAGATTATTCGGGTAAGTGCATCATGTCGCAGTCGGCGTGCCGCGAGGATGCCGAGGCGGTCGCGGCGCTGATTGAGGAACAGGTTCCGCAGCTTAAAGGCAAGATTGAGATCAATGACATCGGTACTCTGATTGGCTCGCATACCGGACCTGGTACGGTGGCGCTCTTCTTTATGGGCGACAAGCGCGTGGATTAACGTTCGTGGGCTGGCTGACAGTTTTAACCGCTGCGCCTGTCCCTCCTGACATTCGATAACAGAAAGGGCCCGTTCCGTTGTTTGTGGAGCGGGCCTTGCTGTTGCGGCTAGCGTTTCTTTCCGCGGAAGAAAAAGCCGTGCAGTGACGGCTTGAGGCCGCGGTTGGCGCGATGCTCCTCGACGCGCTCGTGGATCGAAGCGACGCGCTCGATGACTTCGTCGGGAATCGGCACATCGGGATTCATGTTCTCGACTTGGCTGACCTCGGCGGCGGCGACCTGGTCGATAATGGGCACATCGTCGCGCGAGATGACGGGCGTGGCGTCTTCCTTCATCTTGCGATAGCGCTGCATCATGTCGGTCTGAAGCTGCTGGGCCGAAGGCGGCGTCCAGATGATGGCATTGGCGCCGGCAGCGATGGTCTCACGGATGCTCTCGGGCGTCTTGCCGCCCGGTGCGATGAGCGGCAGGTTGGGATAGTGCTCGCGCAGTTCACGCAGGACCTGCGGCGTGTTCTTGCCGGCCGCGATGTTGAGGATCTTGGCTCCGGCGCGCACCTTGGCGTGAGCATCGTCGTCGCAGCGAACGACCGTGGCGATGACGGGGATGTCGGCGATGTTGGTGATGTGCTCGACCATCTCGGCGGTAGCGGGGGAATTGACCACGCAGCCCGCCGCGCCCTGCATCTCGGAGACGGCCGCCATCTGCACGGAGCGCTTACCGGTGGTGGTGCCGCCGCCAACGCCCACAAAGACCGGGCACTCGGCAACGGTCAGCAACGCCTGCGTAATGGCGGGCTGCGGCGTGAAGGGGTAGACGGCAAACACGGCGTCGGCATTGGAGTTGCGGATGACCGCCACGTCGGTGGTGTAGATGAGCGATTTGATGCGGCGGCCAAAGAGCGTAAAGCCGCTGGCCTCCTCGATCTCATCGGGCATACGGAGGGCTGCCTTGCGCAGACGCCCGTCGATGGGCAGCGGCTCCATGGGCAAGAGGCCGTTGGGAGTTACGGCCACCTGGGGCTCGGTAAATTCGTCTGCAAGCTCAACCTCGGAGAAGTCGACCGAGGCGACGATGTCCTCGTGAACCTCGGCGGGAACATCGATGGGGGCTTGGTCGTTCGTCGCGGCAGGCGTCTCGAAGGAGCTGGTGCCGACAAAGGCGTCGACGCGCTCGTTCAAATCGTTGAGAGAATCCATGGCGGTCCGTTTCTATGCTGTGCGGTCGGCAGTGTACGACCGGCGTTGCGAGTGCTAAATCGTTTGACGAGTTGATTTTTCCCCGCTGCGCCATCCGTTAGACTGAAGGGCTGGCGAACGTGAAGGAGCTGTGGTGGCGGGAATCGAGGTGCTATCTTGAATGTCCCGTATACAAAAGAGAGGTGACGCGGTATGGAATTCTCGGCAATGTTGGGCTCGATTGGCCTATGCGTGGGCGCAATCGTTGCCGCCGCGGTCATCTACTTTGCGGTCACGGCCATTAAGGGCAAAAAGGCTGAGCGCAAGGAGCGCGAAGCGCTTGCGCGGCATAAGGACCAGCAGGACAGGCGCGCACGGCGATAGCTTGTTGAGTTTTGAATCCGTGCGCTAGCTGCGTTTTCGGACCAGGGCGATATAGAAGCCCTCAAAGTCGCGACTGGGCGGAATGGTCAGCGTGCCGGGCATGCCGTTGGCAATGGCCGAGACGTGGCCTTCGGCAATGGCTTCGGTAAGGGCGTTGCACTCGATATGCGGATCCTCGCCGGCACCCTGGGCGCGACGCGCTTCGCTTTCGCTTGGCGTGCCGTCGAGGGGGATGAGCTCGCAGTCCATGTGCTTGTCGAGGGCCTCTTGCAGGGCATCCTCGTTTTCCTGCGGCAAGATCGAACAGGTCGAATAGACGAGCGTGCCGCCCGGTTTGAGGGCCCCCATGGCGCGGTCCAGAAGCGCGCGCTGCGAGCGGGCGCACTTAACGAGCAACTGTTCGGTGAGGCCGCGCAGGCTCTTTTCGTTGCCGCTGATGACGGTGCCCGTGCCGGTGCAGGGGGCGTCGAGCAGGATACGGTCAAAGCGGAAGAACTCGTCGAGCTCGCGTGCGTCAATGCGCATGACGGGCACGTTTTTGGCGCCCTGGCGGCCCAAGTTTGCCTCGAGCTTTTCGGCGCGGGGAATGCTCATCTCACAGGCGGTGAGGTGCGCCTGTCCCTGGGTGAGGGCGGCGATCTGCGTCGTCTTGCCGCCGGGGGCCGCGCACATGTCCAGGATGTCCTCGCCGGCACGTGCGCCCAGCACCAAAGGCGGCATCATGGACGACAAGCTCTGCAGATAGATTTTGCCGTCACGGTAGATGTCGAGATCCCACAGATCGGAAACCTGGGCCTGGGGCAAGATGAACGCGTCCGGGTACCACGCGACGGAGCGGTGGGCGATCCCGGCGGCGTCGAGTGCCGCGGCAATGTCCTCGGCGGTCGCCTTGAGCGTGTTGGCGCGCAGCGTGACCGGGCGTGTGGCCGCGGCGCCGAAGCCCTCGATCATGAGCTCGGCATCGGCAGGCGTATAGGCACCGGCAACCGTGTCGACCATAAAGCGCGGCAGGTCGGCGGCGCAGGGAAGGGCGGCAAGCCGGTCGGAAAGCTCGGTAGCGGCAAACTGCCTAAGCTTGAGCTCGGGCTTAACCTGCTTTTTCTGCTTACGACGACGCGGCTTGGACATCCGTCTTTCCTTCCCGTCCCAAATTGACTACTTTCCGGGCACGCTGCTGCCGGCGTGCTTTAGTACTGGCTCTCGTGCTTGCTAAAGAAGTCGAAGCGCGGGGGCAGCGGCTTCACGCGGTGCTCGCCGGGCTTCTCGCCCAGGCTCTCCATAAACTCGTCCGTAGAGGCAAAGATGTTGTCCCAGCTAAAGAAGGCGACCGGATCGACGTCGAAGTACTCGCAGATGAGCTCGCAGCCGGCCGGGACGATGCCGTGCATGAGCACGGTCGCCACGCGCAGCTCGGTAAAGGCGTCGACCAGGGCCTGCTTCATGGCGGCGTTGGCTGGTTCGCCCTCGAGCTTGTTGGCGGCCTTGGAGGCGTCGCTCCAGCGCTTGTTGGCGGCGCGCAGGTAGTCGTCGCACACGGCGAGCGCACGGTGCGTCTCGAACTTGTACATGGCCTGCTCAAAGGCAAGGGCGGCCTGCTCGGCAGCCTCGACCACGGCGGCAGAGGCGGCACCGGCGGGGATGCAACCGTTGCGGTACGGGCTCTCGTCGCCCTCCTTGACGGCGACGCCGTAGAAGCAGCTGCGGGCCAGGCGGTTGAACACGCCGGTCAAAAGAGCGCTCTCCTTAAGGGCAGGATCGATGACGCGCTTGTCGTCGCAGGCGCGCACCTCGTTGCCGTCCTTGTCCTTGCCGGTCACGCGCGTGTCATATGCCTTGGGGCTAAAGCTCACCGGCTTCTCGGACAGACCGAGCGACAGCCAATGCGCGCGCATCTGCTCGCAGGTGTAGTGGTTGAGCAAGTCGTCTGCCGGCGGGGGAGGCGTCTGCGAGGACGAGCTGGCCTTTTTGCCCATGTAGAGCAGGTGGTAACAGGCGCTGACGGTGCTCTGCGTGAGGTTCCAACCCAGGGCCTCCCACATGGCGGTCTGCGCGATGCAGTAGAAGTAGATGTTGTCCTGGCCGATGAACTGGTAGATCTGCGCGTCGTCAGAGCACCACCAGTCGCGCCAGTCGAGCGAGCTGTGCTGGTAGGCGGGTGCGGGTACCTGCGTGGAATCGGCGGCGGGCTCGCCCATGAGGGCGGCGTCCTGGGCGGCGACACCCTCAGTTA
>ENA-ORSO01000716-ORSO01000716.1-human-gut-metagenome-genome-assembly--contig:-NODE-716-length-25641-cov-23.615141_pt1 | contig 25641 bp, 25 predicted proteins | sample MGYA00241902_ERZ509168 | MGnify/ENA primary metagenome ERZ509168 (study PRJEB26280, sample SAMEA2338806) | human gut metagenome | biome: human gut; feature: human-associated habitat; material: faeces... | reverse complement strand
GTTCCTTGCGTTCTGACGTATCAATGCCATAATAGCAGGAATTCATGACCGGTGGGGAACTGATGCAGACATGGACCTGTTTGGCCCCGGCGTCGCGCAGGAGCTGAACAATCTTGCCGCTCGTTGTACCGCGGACTATCGAGTCATCAACCATGACGACAGACTTACCCGCCACCAAACTACGGTTGGCATTGAGCTTCAGCCGCACCGCGTTGAGGCGCTGCTTCTGCGTCGGCTGGATAAAAGTCCTTCCAATATATTTATTCTTTGTCAGTCCTTCGAGGAAAGGAATTCCCTTTTCAAGACCATAGCCAATGGCGGCCGGCGTCCCTGAATCAGGAACGGAAATGACGATATCCGCCTTGATATCCTTGGTTTCACGGGCAAGGATGCGTCCCATATTGACCCGGGCCATATAAATGCTTTCCCCATCCATAATGGAATCAGGACGGGCAAAATAAACGAACTCGAAGATGCAGTGGGCACGGTGTGCCGGTTGATGCTGGGCATACATGATGCTTGTCGGCTCTTTATCGGCATCATCGATGACAATCATCTCGCCCGGTTTGACGTCCCGAACATAATGGGCACCTACCAAATCAAGGGCACAGGTTTCACTTGCCACAACCCAGCCATGATCGAGGCGGCCCAAACAAAGGGGACGGAAGCCATAAGGATCACGGAACGCAATCAGCTTATCGTTGCTCATGATGAGGATGGCAAAGGCGCCCTTGATTGCGTTGGCGGCTTCCGCCACGCGCTCTTCCAAAGTCTTTTTGCGGGAACGGGCAATCAGGGACAGGACGACCTCACTGTCAACCGTAGTCTGGAAGACATGTCCCTCCTTGGCAAGCTCCTGCCGCAGGCTGGCCGCATTTGTCAGGTTTCCGTTATGGGACAGGCAGAGATTGCCCCCATCATAGAACACTTTCAAAGGCTGGACATTGTAGGTCATACTGCTGCCCGTCGTGGAATAACGGACATGACCAATGCCGATATACCCGTCAAGACCCTGGAGTCCCGATTTGAAAACATCGGATACCAGGCCCATATTCTTTTTCACATGGACGTTCTGTCCATCGCTGACAACAATCCCCGCACTTTCCTGACCGCGGTGCTGCAGTGCAAAAAGCCCCCAATACGTATTAAGTGCTACATCGTCTTTGTGGGAATAGATACCGAATACACCGCATTCTTCATGCAGCTTATCCGCTTCGTAGAAAAGGTCCCGCATAGTTCCTCCTTACATGGCAATCAATTAGTGAGAAGCCCGGGCAGCTGCCAGCTTCTCACCTTTGGCTTTGACTTCTTCTTTCATCTTGGCACGGTAAGCTGCAAGCTTCTGGACCAGTTCCGGATACTTAAGGGAAAGGATCTGAACAGCAAAAATGGCTGCGTTCTTGGCCCCGTCAATGGCCATAGTGGCAACTGGAATCCCGCTTGGCATCTGGACCGTGCTTAAAAGGGCATCCATTCCATTAAGGGCCGTCGCATTGATGGGCACCCCAATGACAGGAAGCGTGGTATAGGAAGCCACGACACCACCCAAGTGAGCAGCAGCGCCGGCAGCAGAGATGATGACTTCAACACCGCGGTCCCGAGCTCCTTCGGCAAAGTCCTTGACGAGTTCCGGCGTACGATGGGCACTGGCAACCGTAACTTCAAGGTCAACGCCAAATTCCTGAAAGACTTGTTCAGCACTCTCCAGTTTAGGCCAATCAGAATTGCTTCCCATGATCATTGCAACTTTCATCTTAAGCACCTCCGAATAAAAAAGACCCAGAGCCTACCATGAATCGATTACCATGAAACTTCTCTAGGGTCAATTGAATAAACACACGAATGCTGATTACATTCTATCAATCTGCAGCCTTCATGTCAATTATAATTCGAACTTTTATATCATATGTTACAAAATCGTTCATGCATAGGTGAGGCTTTTTCGACCCTGACAAGAGACTTTCCTCCCCTAACAAAAGGGATAGTAAAAGAGCTGCCCGTGGGCAGCTCACAAAAAATCAGACGTTAGGCAAAGCGTTTTTCCCATCCCGATTTCCGGTAGTAGAGATAAAGCAGGAAACTGCACATCATCCACCCTAATGGATAACCAAAAGCCATGAGATGAGGCTCATTTTGGATATGGGAAACAATAAAAAGATAGATTTGCCTAAAAAAGACAAAGGAAAAGAGCATGATGACCATCGGTGCCCGGGCATCGCCAATGCCCCGCAGGACACCCGCGTAGACCTGGTTCAGACAGGCAAAGAGGGCAAACCAACAGTTCGTTCGTATGAAGAGTGTGCCGTAATGAACAACGTCCGGATCTGTATTGAAAATCCGAACAATCTCCGGGGCAAAACAAAGTGCCGGCAGGGCCAGGATCAGCGTCCCGAGCTCCGCCATCTTCAAAGCGACCTTATGACCTTCCTTGATGCGGGAAAGATTCCGAGCCCCTGCATTCTGCCCGGTAAAGGTTGTAACAGCTAAAGCAACGGTCATCATAGGCATGAGGATAAAGGCATCAATTCGAAAATAGACACCCCACCCCGTGGTGCTCGCCGCTCCAAAAAAATTGATATATGCTTGGACAAAAACATTGGAAAAACTGGTGAGGGCCTGTTGAAACCCTGCTGGCATGCCGACATCGATGATCTGCTTGAAAACAAAGCCATGGATCTTCATGTCCCTGAAACGGATCTGATAGACATCAGGGGATCGATAGAGGACAAAAAGGATAAATAGTGCCGAAACATATTGGCTAATGACGGTTGCAAAGGCTGCGCCGGCAACACTCATCTTGAGGGAAACCACAAAATAAAGGTCCAGCACCACATTAAGAAGGCTCGTAAAGATCAGGAAATAGAGCGGCCGCTTCGAGTCCCCGACGGCCCGTAAGACGGCAGATCCCATATTATAAAGCATGGTACTTGTGGAGCCCGTCAAAAGAATGCGAAGATACGCCGTCGCAAGGGGCGTAATGGAAGGCGCCGTCCGCATAAAACGGACCATATAGGGAGCTCCCACATAACCAATTGCATCAAAAAGAAGGGAAAGGATAAAGGTCCCCAACAAGGATGTGTGGATTGCTTTCTTCAGCATATCCGGGTCATGGGCGCCAAAGTATTGGGAAATGATGACACTGGCCCCGGTACTGATTCCCATAAAAAGACCGATCAGCGTGTTGACGGCAGGCATCATGCTTGTTACCGCGCCCAGAGCGTCAGCGCCCACAAAATTTCCCACGACAAGACTGTCAACCGTGCTGTAAAGCTGCTGAAAAAGGTTGCCCAGCAAAAGCGGAAGCGAAAAAAGGAAAAGGCTCTTCCAGATACTCCCCTTCGTCATATCCATAGTGGTTGAGGAATGGGTCATAGCGTCAGCTCCTTTGCATGAAGAAAAGGAAGCGCCGCCAGGGGCTCTTCCTTTTCGGATGATTCAGTTCAATGACAGGAAAACACTCCCCGCTTTTTATTTCAGGAGGCTGCGGTCCTCAAAATAATTGATCCGCATGGACCGACGAACCTCAGCGAGGGTTTCCCCTGCCTTTTGGGCAGCTTTCTTGCTTCCCGCTTCAAGGATGTCATATACATCGTCCGGATGTGCTTCCCACGATCTGCGGCGTGTACGGATTGGCTCAAGGAAGGTCTCCATGACCTTATTGAGAAATTTCTTGATTTTTACATCTCCCAAGCCGCCGCGACGATAGTGGTCCTTCAGTTCATCAAGATTCTTATACTCCGGCAGGAACTGCGCAAAATGTTCTGGTCTGGAAAATGCATCAAGATAGGTAAAGACCGTATTGCCTTCCACATGCCCTGGATCGGAAACCTGAATATGGGTGGGATCCGTATACATGGACATGATTTTCTTTTTCACGTCTTCAGCATCATCAGAAAGATAGATACAGTTGCCCAAGGATTTGCTCATCTTGGCTTTGCCATCAATCCCCGGCAAACGATAACAAGCTTTGTTGGGAGGCAGATAGATATCCGGTTCCGTCAGGGTTTCCCCGTAAACGGAATTGAACTTGCGGACAATCTCCCGGCATTGTTCAAGCATGGGTTCCTGGTCTTCCCCAACGGGAACATGGGTGGCATGGAAAGCCGTAATATCAGCGGCTTGACTTACAGGGTAGCAGAAAAAGCCGAGCGGCACGCTGTTTTCAAAGTTCTTCTGCTGGATTTCCGCTTTGACGGTCGGATTACGCTGTACTCGTGAAACTGTGACAAGATCCATGTAATAAGCGGTCAGTTCATAAAGGGCTGGAACCATGGACTGGATAAAAATCGTGGCCTTTTCAGGATCGATGCCTACAGCCAGATAGTCGAGGGCAACTTGCAGTACATTCTGACGGACTTTTTCGGGATTTTCAGCATTATCCGTGAGTGCCTGGGAATCGGCAATCATAAAATAGATTTCATCAAAATCGCCTGAATTCTGCAGCATCACACGATTTTGCAAGGAACCAACATAATGACCAACATGAAGATGGCCCGTAGGACGATCCCCTGTTAAAATAATTTTTTTCATAAACTGATACTCCTTCTTAGGATATTCTTTCGTATTGACCGGCCATTTCACAAAAAAGGAGACCGGAACGCTTCTTTCCATGTATAACTATACTATGATTCTGTTTATTTTTCAAACAGCTGGCAGATCTTTTGAGATAGTTCCGGAATAGATCCTTTTGTCCCCAAAAGCAGTCCTTTTATCATCAAAAACTTCCCTTTTATCCAATCCCCCTTTTATATCCGTTCTATTTAGGGCATAATAAAGGACATGAACCCATTACACACCAATCCATAATGAAGGAGACACGACACATGATCTATTACCAACAACACGAAGATTGGGAAAACAGAAGCCTTGCCGCCACTATGAGGCGGTCCATGAATGAAGCCGAATGTCATCTTTGGTTTGACTTCATGCGGCCCTATCCCCTCCGTTTCGGCCGCAAGAAATGCATTTTTGGCTTCATTGCCGACTTTTACTGTGCCAAGGCAAAGCTGCTCATCGTCATAGACGGAAATCCCAATAATCCTACAACCCCCATAGATGATACAGCCGAAGGCAAGAAAAAGCTTTGGCGCTATGGCTATGAGATCCTTCACCTGACAAAGGACGATATCATGGATCATTTTGAGGATGTTTGCCTAGAAATTGAAGAACGGATTGAAGAGGCAACAGGCGTTCTCTCCTAGCGTGACGATAATAAGAAATGGCCTGTCCAAGCTCCAGCACTTGTGGCGGGCCTTTTTTCAAAAAAATCTGTTCAGGCGTCACTTATCACCGGCCAACTGATTGGCTCCCCCTTTTCCATATCGGGAATGGAAAGCTGATTATATCAGAATAAGCGGATTGCAGATTACAAGTTTTAGTTATATTATCGAATTTAATTCTCTATTGTAACGACATCCTTTTTTCATGAATTTATCAAAAACTATTGTACTTGAAATACGAAACGAGTATACTAAAAGAATCTTATTTTCAATTGTTCCAATCATGAAAGAAAGGGAGTTTGCCATGAATCCGCTTGTCACCTTTGTAAAGAAAGTCCCCCTCATCGAACAGATTGCCATTGGGCTCGTCATTGGCATCGTGCTCGCCGTCTTTGTACCCTCTGCGGTCCCCTTTGTCAGCATCTTCGGCGATTTATTCGTCAGCGCCCTTAAAGGCGTAGCTCCAGTTCTTGTCTTTATTCTCGTTATGAACGCCATGATGCAGCGCAAAAGTGATGGCGATACCAGCATGAAACCTATCGTCACACTTTATATCCTAGGCACTTTTGCCGCTTCTCTTGTTGGCGTAACGCTTTCCTTTCTCTTTCCTGTAACCCTGGAGCTATCGATTGGAAACAGTGAAATCAACCCGCCCAGCGGGATTGCTCAAGTCCTTCATACACTGATCATGAACGTTGTGGATAACCCGGTCAATGCCCTTTTGCGGGCCAACTATATTGGGATTCTCGCCTGGGCCGTCATCATTGGCCTTGCCATGCATGCAGTCGCCAAAGAGGAAACGAAGAAAGTCTTTGATGACCTTTCCAAGGGCATCACCATTGTCGTAAGCTGGGTCATCCGTTTTGCCCCGATCGGCATCATGGGGCTTGTGACGCAGTCCATTTCTGCAAGCGGCCTTTCCGCCCTGCTCTCCTACGTGAAGCTGCTTGGGGTCCTTATTGCTTCTTATGCCCTTGTGGCCCTTGTCATGAACCCGCTTATCGTTTTTGCGAAAATTCACCGCAATCCCTATCCCCTTGTCCTTGCCACGATCCGTGAATCCGGCATCTATGCTTTCTTTACTAGAAGTTCAGCTGCAAATATCCCAGTCAATCTGTCCCTTTGCAAACGCCTGGGTCTCAACCCGGATACCTATACCATTTCCATTCCTCTTGGTGCCACAATCAATATGGCAGGAGCTTCGATCACGATTTCCGTCCTTGCATTGGCCGCAGCCAACACCTTAGGTATCCAAGTTGACCTTTTGACAGCCCTCCTTCTATGCCTCATCTCCACCGTCGGTGCCTGTGGGGCTTCCGGTGTAGCCGGTGGTTCCCTGCTCCTGATTCCTGTAGCCTGTGCTTCCTTTGGAATCTCCAACGACCTTGCCATGCAGGTTGTAGGCGTTGGATTCATCATCTCCGTTTTGGAAGACGCCTGTGAAACAGCCCTTAACAGCAGCAGTGACGTCCTGTTTACGGCAACGGCCGAATTTGCGGAACGGGCCAAGCGCGGTGAATTAAAAGCTGAGGATCTTGTTCCCAGCAAAGATTGATTGTTCAACACATGAAAGGGACTGCACCACAACAGGGGCAGTCCCTTTTTATAAGGAGTGATAGCGTTGTCTTTTTCCGAATCCCCCGCTCATCCATCCATCCTGAAGGCTTTCAAAGAAGCTTTTACAGCAACCCTTCCTATTGCAGCCGGATTTCTTTTTATCGGGGCAGCCTATGGCTTTTATATGCAGCGCATGGGATTTTCCTTTTGGTATCCCATGCTGATGGCCATGATCATCTTTGGCGGCTCCTTGGAGTTTGTCACTGTGACCATGCTGCTTTCCCCCTTTGCCCCGCTCCAGGCTTTTCTCATGGCTCTCATGATCCAGGCGCGTCACCTATTTTATGGCATTGCCATGCTGGACCGCTATAAAGGAATGGGCTGGAAAAAACCATTTCTGATTTACGGCATGTGTGATGAAACCTTCGCCCTGATTTTTGCCAAAGAGCCCGGGTCCAGCGTTGATCCAGGCTGGTATATGCTCTTTGTTACGCTGCTTGATTACACGTACTGGTTTATGAGTGCAGCCCTCGGCGGCATTTTTGGGTCCCTCGTTCCCTTTGACACAAAAGGTATCGACTTTGTCATGACAAGCATGTTCATTGTTATTTTTGTTGAACAGGTCCGTCAGCAAAAAACGCCGCTTACTGCAGCCATTGGCCTATGTTCTGCTGTTATCTGCCGGCTCCTATTTGGCCCCGACCATTTCCTGATTCCCACCATGATCGCGATCCTCTTTCTCGTAACAGGACTGCGGAAACAAATTTCCCAAAAAGGAGGCTTTTCTTCATGACCTTTTTAGAAGAAGCCATTACGATTGGAGTCTGTGCCGCGGCAACTGTCCTGACCCGCTTCCTTCCTTTTTTGGTTTTTTCATCCAAGCGCCCCACGCCGCCCTTCATGACCTATCTGGGAAAAGCCCTGCCTCCCGCCATTTTTGCTATGCTCTGCGTCTATTGCCTGCGCCATGTAACTTTTCTTGCTTCGCCCTACGGCCTACCTGAATTATGTGCGTCAGCCGTCACCGTTATCCTGCAGCTAAAAAAGCGCAGCATGATGCTTTCCATGGTTGTTGGAACGGCTTGCTATATGGTGCTGATCAGGCTCTGATGATGTATTCGGCACGCTCATGGCGCCAATCGGGAAACATGTTAAAAAGTATTTTTTAGGAAAGGCCTTCCAGAAGCAGGGGGATTTCCTTTTTGGCAGGAGAAAAGCAAAAGGACCCGGTTCCCCGAGTCCTTTTGCCCGCATCCGGAACCCCTGCTCACAGAGAGGGCCGACCCGGCAATTGATTATTTTTTTGAAAGACAACCCATTCACCGATATTGGTTCCATGGTCTGCCATGCGTTCAATATATTTGATGATGAGTACGTAATCCACATAGGCACCTATGCTTGCCCGATCTTCCCGATTCTCGATTTTATTGGAAAGGTCAAAAAGCAATTGGTTGAAGCGGGCATCGATAACATCATCTTTATCCTTGATCAGTTCCGCGGTCTTGGAATCCCCGCTTAGCCAGCAGTCAAATGCAGTCGTAACAAGGCCTTCCATATCTTCATACAGATGATCGACCCCTTTCGGCAGCGGAAGGGGATTTTTCATTCCCGCAATACGGAGCACATAGCTGCTGATATCGGAACAATGATCCGCAATCCGCTCCATGTCCCCCAGCATCTTGAAAGTTCCGACAAGGCTCCGCCAATCACCGGCAACAGGCGACTGCAGGACCTGGATATTGAGGTCTTTGTGCATGATGTCACGGATCATATTATCAAAGGCCTCATCCCCATCACGGATTTCCCTTGCCATATCGACATCCATGCTGAGCATGGCTTCTCCTGTCCGTTTGATGGTATCCTTGAGTGCGCAAATAAGCTTTTCCACGTCTTTGTGCATTTCTTCAAGGGACTCTACATAGGCATCCCGCATGTTCATTCCTCCTTTTGGCATCAGCCGAACCGACCTGTAATGTAAGATTCCGTACGAGGTTCGTCAGGATTGGTGAAGAGTTTTTCGGTCCGGTCCATTTCCACCAATTCCCCCAAGTAGAAGAACGCTGTCCAGTCGGAAATTCGTTTGGCCTGCTGCATATTATGGGTCACGATGACAATCGTATATTGTTTCTTGAGTTCCAAGGCAAGGTCCTCAATTTTCTGTGTGGAAATCGGATCAAGGGCACTCGTCGGTTCATCCATGAGGATGACAGAAGGCTGCGCAGCAAGTGTCCTTGCAATGCAAAGGCGCTGCTGCTGCCCGCCGGAAAGGCCCAGAGCACTCATGTTGAGTCGATCCTTGAGTTCATCCCAAATGGCGGCTTGCTTTAAACTGGTCTCCACGAGACCGTCAAGGACGGACTGACTCGTAATACCCTGGACGCGCGGCCCATAGGCCACATTATCATAAATGCTCTTTGGAAAGGGAGAGGGCTGCTGAAAAACCATGCCCACTCGATAGCGCAGGAGCAAGGGATCGATTTCCGTAAAAATATCTTGTCCCTCAAACTTGATAGAGCCTTCAACGCGACAGCCTTCAACAAAGTCATTCATGCGGTTGAGCGTCTTAAGGAGCGTGGACTTCCCGCATCCGCTCGGCCCAATGAGGGCAGTAATCTCATTTTTGCGAACCTGCATAGAAATATCCTTCAAGGCTTGATTCTTTCCATAGAAAAGATTCACGTGCTGAATATCAAATGTCAGGTCCTCCGATCTTGCATCTTGTTTTTCCATGGATCAAATTCCTCCCATTTTCTTTTCCATGCGCCAGCTGATATAGCGGGCAGCCGCATTGAAAATGACAATAACCAGCATGAGGATAGCGCTTGTGACTCCCGCGATTTCTGCTGCATTGGGATCAAGAGCTTCCGTCCGAAGCGCCCAAATATGAAGAGCCAAGGTTTCCCCCGGTCTAAAGGGATTCAGCGGACAGGAGCGGCTTAAAAGATTCCAGTTGAACCAATCGATGTCCGTACTCATTCCCGCCGTAAACATCAGGGCAGCCGCTTCCCCAAAACCACGGCCGGCTGCAAGAATGAGACCCGTCATGATGCGTGGGAAACAAGCAGGCAGCTGAACGTGGACCAGCGTCTGTATCCGGGACGCCCCAAGACCCAGACTGCCCAGTTTATAATAGGGCGGCAGTCCTTCAAGGGCGTCTTCCGTAACAGAGGCGAGCATGGGCAAGGTAATGATGGAAACGGACAGGGCCCCGGCCATTAGGTTCCATTGAGAACCGGTCATGACGATAAAGACCAGATAGCCAAATAGGCCAACAACAATCGAAGGAAGGGACGCCAAGGTTTCAATTGCCATCCGGACCCATTGTGTCACTTTTCCATGACCGGCATATTCAGCAAGAAAGATTCCTGCAGGAATCCCCCATAAGGCGCTGAAAAACAGGGCCATGACCACAAGATAGAGCGTATTGAAAAAGATGTCGGAAAGAGAATCAAGGATATCGGAACTCACCGCTAGAATCCCCTGCCCAATGACAAACCCAACAAAGACAATGAGCAGCAAGGCCGCGCCAAAAGCCCCAGCATAAAAGATACCGGTCATGATGGACGATATTTTTCTTTTTCGCTTGATGCGTTTTAGCCCTTCTTTCTTTGATGGCGCATCATGGCAAGGAAGCGAAAAGGTTTCTTTGATCATCAGGCAGCCTCCCTTGAGCGATTTTTTCCTACGTGATGGATGACAAAAATCAGGATAAACGATATAGCAAAAAGCAGAAATGCCAGTGTCCAAAGTGCGGCATTATATTCGCCGCCTTCCATGGCGCTTCCCATATCAGACGCAATCACTGTTGTCATGGCCGTTGCCGGCATAAATAGGGAAGTTGGGAAAACCTTCATCTGACCTACCACCATGGCCACGGCGAGGGCTTCGCCCAAGGCGCGGGCAAGACCTAAGACGATTCCCGTGAAGATTCCCGTTCGGGCAGAAGGAAAAACAACGGTACGGATTGTTTCCCAGCGTGTCGCACCAAGGCCGTACGCTGCATCACGCAGGCTCTTGGGAACAGCCAACATCGCATCGGAAGCCATCATGGTGATCACAGGAAAAATCATGGCTGCAAGAACCAAAGCGGCAGCCAAGACAGAAAAACCAAAAGGCATCGTGAAAAATTTCCGCAAAAAAGGAATCAATACTGTAAGGCCAATCCAGCCATAGATGACAGAGGGAATCCCCGTAAAAAGTTCTATAAAAGGCTGGACCCGGCGCCGTGCCGAAGCAGATGCGATTTCCGTCATATAAATGGCTGCCGCAAGACTGACAGGCAGGGCAAATAAAAGTGCAAGGAGGCAGATGACAAGGGAGCCCGAGATAAACATGGCAGCCCCTACCTGCCCTCCGCCGGACGCCGTATCAGAAGGGGCCCACTGACCGCTGAAAAGAAATTCCTGTAACGAGTGACCAAAGACCAGAAATGTTTCACTGCCGCGCATGAAAAGGAACAGGCCTATACAAAACGGAAGCAAAGCCGCGGTAAATCCGCATAACTTTACTCCCGTCGTTGCAAGGAGCTCCCTGTGATGGACGGTTGCTGCATGCTGCAGCATCGCTTCTTCCTCCATAGAAAATCTCCTTTTCTCAAGGTTTTAAAGATGGAATTAATCGTGGTTTGGATCCTTCATCTGCATCTTGCTGCTGACGCCGTAACCAAGTTCTTCAATCCGTTTGCCGTAATCAGCCGAACTAATGAATTCGAGGAAAGCTTTCACCGCCGGTTTTGGATCTTTTGCTGTGTAGATATGTTCAAATCCGAAGACGTTATACTTACCGCTGTAGGTATTTTCCAAGGTCGGGGCGACGCCGTCAATGGCTATGGCTGCGACCGTATCATTCTTTACAAGGTAAGGCAGGGCTACATATCCAATGGCTCCTTTGTTCTGGGCGACACTCTGGAGCAAAAGTCCGGAGTTATCGGTCTCAAGGGACTTATTGGATACTTCTTCCGCTCCGCCCAATGCATATTTCGTAAAGAGGGAACGCGTACCGGAAGTCTTCGGACGGGTAATCAGGACAATCGGTTCATCTGGCCCGCCCACTTCTTTCCAGTTCTTGATTTTTGTTGTAAAGATATCTTTTAGCTGCTGGCTTGTCAGATTCTTGACAGTTGATGCCACATCCTTATTGACAATGGTCGCTACAGTCATGACACAAATCTTGTGGTCAAGGAGCTTTTCTGCTTTTTCCTTAGGCAGTTTTGCCACAGCCGGAACATCGGAGTTACCCATATCGACAGAGCCTTCCGAGACCTGTTTAAGACCAGTGCCGCTTCCTCCTGCGTTAAGGCTGATGGATACATCTTTATGGTTTTTCTTGAAGGCTTCTGCGGCATCTTTGACAAGCGGCAGGAGAGCCGATGAACCAGAACCCGTAATGCTTCCAGAAAGGGCCTTTTCATCCCCCGTCGTTACGGCCTTCTTACCGCCGCAGCCAGCAATCCCAACAATCATCATGGCAGCTAACCCCATCAGCAATCCTTTTCTTACTACGCTTTTTACTTTCATCAATGATCCATCCTTTCTTACGCAATCCATTTCACAATAAGCTATACTGGTTTTGCTTTATGAATAGCCTATCCTACTTCTGTAAAGATTGACCTTTTCTTCCTGTAAAAGTTTCGTAAAATCTAGCCTTCCAAAATTGCACCTCATCATGGACAGACTTACCCAGCGCGGCAAAGAGCAAAAACATTTGGAAAATGGACAAAGCCGCAGGTGATATGGTCAATTTATTACAGATTCAGTCCTTGAAAATGAGCCCTTGGTGTCACCATTTCAATTGCATCTGAACCGTGATATGATGAACCTGTAAGCTAAATAGAAGGTCATATCATGCAGCGATTGACTCTTCCAAGAGATATCTGTAATGGCTATGTTTCCATGGAAATCCTCAATAACTTAACAGGAAAACGGGCATCATCCGTACCGGCTGAGGTCCCAGCTGTAGGAACGGTTTCCTTGGATAAAGCTGAAGCCGACCTCAAGGAGGCGGTAGGGACGTTAAAATCTATGAAGGCATCAAATCCAATCATTTCGTCGAAACTGTCCTTAAACACGTCAAGGTCATGCAGGAATCTGGTCCTCAATGAATCATCGCCATTGGCGGCGGTTCCCCCCATTGATGCCGAAAAAGCCATGTGAATCAACTATGAATACCCCGCCATCACCTTTGATAAAATGCGCAAATTCTTTGGCCTTCCTAGGCTAAGACGCAAAGCCCATTTCATCACGATTTCATCCACATCGGGCACGGACATGGAAATCAACAGCTTTTCCATCATCACGGATGATAAAAGCGGAATCAAGTAATCGATTGCGGACTTTGGGATTGCACCGGACATTGCCATCATTGATTGCGAATTGGCTCGCGGCATGCCCCCAAAACTCGTGGCACATACCGGCATGGATGCCTTCACATTGTCCAATCCTCGTAAGCCGACGGAAAGCAAAATGAAAAAGCTGTTCCAGGCCTCTTACTACGATAGGGATATCGATTTTTGAGACCAGAGGCAACCCCTTTTAGACACGCCAAAAAGCTCCAGTCCTCCTTCAAAGGAGGCTGGAGCTTTTCTTTTAAGCGTGAGTAATGGATGAAATAGGAAAATCAAACGGGGAGAACTGGCAAGGCCTTCACTCATGGATTTTCAGCTGGTGAAGGGCCTGAACAAATTGGGGATCAAAGTGATTCACAATGTCGCTGCGCCCCCGGTCAAGGACTGCAATGGCGCTGTGGTCTTCTGCTGAAAGGGTAAAATCAAAAAAATCGAGATTTTCCTTCATCCGTTCCAGATGGGTCGATTTAGGGATTACGATGACGCCGCGATCAAGATTCCAGCGCAGAGCCACTTGGGCGGCGGACTTGCCATACTTTTTCCCGATTTCCGTAAGGACCGGGTGGGTAAAAAGACCGTGTTTTCCTTCTGCAAAAGGACCCCAAGCTTCCGGTTTCACGCCATAGTGTTTCATAAGAGCCAAGGCATTTTCCTGCTGAAAGAAGGGATGTAGCTCGACTTGGTCGATGGCGGGCATGACGCGAACGGTCTCACAAAAATCAGCAAGGACATGGGGATAGAAATTGCAGACTCCAATAGCCCGAAGAAGCCCCTTATCATGCGCTTCTTCCATGGCCCGATAGGCGCCATAATAATCCCCCATGGGCTGATGGATCAAGTAAAGGTCCAGATAATCCAGTCCAAGCTTATCCAGGGATACCTTCACGGCTTCCTTGGCCTTTTCATAAGAAGCATCCTGAACCCATAGTTTCGTCGTTATAAAGAGCTCTTTTCGAGGGATTCCGCTTTCCTTGATTGCCTGTCCTACAGCTTTTTCATTGAAATAAGCAGCAGCCGTATCAATGAGCCGATACCCTGTTTCAAGGGCCATAAGGACACTTTCCCTGCAAATCTTTTCGTCGGGAACCTGAAAGACGCCAAAGCCTAGTTGGGGCATCTTGATTCCCTGATTAAGAGTCACTTCCTGCATAAGGATTCCACCTTTCTACTTTTCTATCATATCATTTCTCAAAATAATGACTGAAGAAGAAAATCTTTCTTATACTATAGCGAGAAATCCGTATCTTGTACATTTATATTATGGTATACTTGTATTTATAAATTAAATAGTGGAGGTTCGTATGATTGAGTTTGAGCACCTTTTTCAATTCGTTGCCTTTGGTGCGTATGGCACCCTTTCAAAAGCAGCGGAATACCTACACGTTTCGCAGCCGACATTGACAAGGAACATGAAACTCCTGGAACAGGAATTTGGGGTTATGTTATTTACGCGTTCAAAAAATCACATCGCCCTCAATGAAAATGGACTGCTTGCCTTGAAAGAAGCAAAAAAGGTCCTTTCCGAATTGGATGCCATGACGGACAAAGTCCGCCAGCTTGACCGCTCAAGGCACACCTTGGCGCTAGGAAGCTGTGCTCCCTATCCTGTCATGGACTTTGTACGGCTGGCAACAGAACTCTATCCCGCGCAGTCCCTGACAACGGAACTACGCGGGACGAGCCCTCTCCTCCAAGGATTGCGGGAAGGGCGATATCAGGTCATCATCCTGCCTTTTACGCCAACCGACACTGCGCTCATCTCCTTTCCCTTCGGCAAGGAATCACTGTACTTTAACCTTCCTAAAGGGCATCCCCGGGAAAAATGCCCCTCCCTTTCTTTTTCCGATTTGGACGGAACGACCATGATCGTTTATTCCCATATCGGGTTCTGGAAGGATCTGATCAAGGAAACCATGCCCCATTCCCGATTCCTGCTTCAAGAACAGAGGGATGACTTTTTTGAATTGGAAAAGGCTTCTACCCTGCCTTCCTTCATTACGGACCGTGTCCTAAGTGAAGAGACCCTCAAAGATCGGACGTCCGTCCCAATCGCGGACCAATCGGCCCACATCGAGTACTGCCTTGTCATGACAAAAAAGATGAGCCAACGCTATCCCCTCTTTGCAAAAAGGCTGAACCAAAAATAAAAGAAAAATCGGATCTTCCTTTGGGAAGACCCGATTTTTTATTTAGACGGAAAGGGACGACAGGACAGAGGCCTTTGTAACAATGCCGCGGAAGACATCATGTTCATCCACTACAGCAAGGGGATACTGCGTCTTTGCCGCCAAAGGGACAATCGAGGAAACGGGGGCATCAAGATTGCGTACAAAAGGAACCTCCCGAATGATGGCTTCTTCAAAGGTCTTTCTCCCATCCCGCACGGAAAGGGCCCCTTCCAGGGTAATGATCCCGTCAAAATGCATATAGTCACTCACCACATAGGCACTTGAAACGCCGCTCGTGCGCATGCTGTTAAGTGCCACATTGGCTCCGTCAGTCTTTTTTATCACGGACCCGGGAACGGTCATAATATGCTTGACCGTAAGCACCTTTGTTGTATCAACACTGTCAATAAAGCGCCGGACATAATCATTGGCCGGTGCGCTCAGCATTTTTTCCGGTGTATCAAGCTGGACCATGCGTCCGTCACGCAGGATGCCCACGCGGCTGCCCAGCTTAAAGGCTTCATTGATATCATGGGTGATGAAAATGATGGTCTTTCCCGTCTGTTCCTGGATGCGCAGGAGTTCAAACTGGAGGTCATTTTTCACAAGGGGATCAAGAGCAGAAAAGGCTTCATCCATGAGCAGGATGTCCGGGTCGCTTGCTAGGGCCCGAGCGATACCGACGCGCTGCCGCATCCCGCCGGAAAGACTGTCAAGACGGTCCCGCTCGTGTCCTTCAAGGCCCACCATACGAATCATTTCGAGGGCCCTGGCCTCGCGTTCTTCCTTCTTGACTCCGCGGATTTCAAGGCCATAGCCCACATTGCCCATGACATCCCGATGCGCCAACAGTCCGCCATTTTGGAAAACCATGGAAATCTTGGTCCGCCGCAATTCCTGCAGTTTCGCTTCATCGTATGCAGTGATATCTTCCCCATCAATGAGAACTTCTCCCCGGCTGGGGCGATGCAGCATATTGAGGCAGCGCACAAGGGTCGATTTACCGCTTCCTGATAAGCCAATGAGTACAAAGATTTCACCTTTTTCTACCTGAAAGGACACGTCCGTCACGGCCGCCGTCATCCCGGTTGCTTCAAAAACATCCTGTCTTGTGGCCCCAAGTTCCAGCAGCTTATAGGCCATTTTCTTCTCACCACGAAAGTCCAAAGGCGCAAAGATTTTATAGAGGTGCCGGACCTCGAGAATGGGCGTTTTTGTCATTAGGATTCCTCCTTTCGAATCACGCTTTGGGTCAGACGGTCAAGCAGGATGGCAATGATGACAATACTGAGTCCTGCCGACAGTCCGCGCCCTGATTCCATACGGTTGATGGCAATGAGGACTTCCATGCCAAGGCCGTTGGCACCAATCATGGAACTTGTAACGACCATAGCAACAGCCATCATCATGGTCTGATTGATTCCCGTCATGATTGTAGGCAGAGCCTGAGGAATCTGCACCTTGACGAGGGTCTGGAAGCGTGAGGCCCCAAATGAACGGGATGCTTCTACAACTTCTGGATCGACTTGCTTGATGCCGTGACTCGTCAGCCGAATGACAGGAACGACTGCATATACGACGGTTGCAAGGACGGCCGGCACCTTCCCCGGCCCTAGAAGCATGACCGCAGGAATCATATAGACAAAGGTCGGCATCGTCTGCATGGCATCAAGAAAAGGTCGGATCAAGGGATCTGCCCGCTTGATGGAAGCAAGAAGGACGCCAATGGGGAGGCCAATCAAAAGGGAAAAGAATACAGCCGCAAGGACGATGGAAAGGGTTTCGCACATCATCTGCCAGTAGCCCAAAAGACCGATAAAAAAGAGCAATCCGCCAAAAAAGGCTCCTTTGCGGTAACTATCCATCAGCCTGCCGCCGCCATAGGCCACGGCAAGGATCAAGATCCACCAAGGAATTGCGTCAAGGCCGCTGTTAAGGGCCCCAACAAAGGCACCGATAAGACGCTTGAAAGAGACAAAAAAAGCTCCATAGTGAATATTGATATAGCGGACAAAGGAATCGACGGGCTCAGCCACATTGATGTGAAGGTTCGGAAACGTTGTAAGGAAGTTGATCATAAAGGCTCCTTTCCCAATTAAAGTGCTTCTCGCAATTTAGCCGCTTCATCAGGCGCTAGCCAAGTATCGACAAGGTTCCCATGCTTTTTGAGGAACCAGCGGGCCGTCTCCTCATAGGAAGCCTTCGTATCTGCCATATAGGCCAAGGCTTCTGCCGTAAGGGCGCTCGACGTGTGATACCGGCTGAGGAACTTTGAAAAATCAGGTTCCCGGTTAGGGAAACGGGAATTGGCCGCGATAACAACCTTCACGGCAGGCGCTTCTGTAAGTCCCTCTTCAAAAGCGGCTTTTTCATAAGGGGCATCTTCCAGCAGGACAAGGTCAAGTTTACCCGAAAGCCAAGTCGGTTCCCATTGATACCCTACAACAGGAAGTCCCTTCTCATAGGCGGTCAAAAAAGCCGTAGACAGCGTAGCTTCGCTGCCGGGCCGAAAATAGACATAGCTCCGATCAAGACCATAGGCTTTATACTTCTTATAGAGGATGGCATCGATGTTCCATCCTGGGATGGCCCCATATAAGCGTCCTTTTGACGGTTCCTCCTCATCCTTAAAAAGCGCCGCATATCGACTCAGGTCCTTGACGGATTTGAGGTCCGGCGCCATAGGGGAAATACCGCGTTCAGCATCGCCTTCAATGACATAGCGCGGAACATAAAAACCTTGTCGGTTATCAGCATAGTTGATGCCCAGATCCACGATCCCACCGGCGGCCTTATCTGCTTCATAGGTAGGAACGTTATCCGTCCACAGCTCCATATTGACATCCGCATCGCCGCGTACAAGGGCAGCCTGCGTAATGGGCGTTGAACCATAAAGGATTTCTGTCTTGAGGCCATAGACCTTTTCGGCAATAATCTGGGCCACGGCATTATGGAACCGGACGCTGTCCCATCCGGGATCTGCAAAAACGACAGGACGCTTTCCGTCAGGGGAACACCCTGAAAGAATCCCCAATAAGACGAGGAGGGCGGTCAGGATCATTAACTTGATTGCTTTCATGAAACCATCCTTTCTTTAGTATGTTTATGCAAAATGTTTGTTCATAATATTAATTTTACATGTTATGAAATACTCCGTCAAATATTTTACAATTTATTCATAAAATTGAGCATATTTTTATAAGGCTAATTTACAATGTTTTATCTTTATATACTGTCCCGTTTTATTCTCATTATTTTAATTATTAGTACGTAAATATTCCTTTTCTCAGAAAAAATAAAACCTCCCCCATCAAAATTGACAGGAGAGGTGCATAAATTGCTTTTTTAAATGGAGACATCAAGAAAATTCCCGTCCATCATGACCGCAAGGGGATCTTGAATCGAGACAAAGGGTTTTTCGTTAAAAAGGACCAGATCGGCATCCTTCCCTATTTCAAGGCTCCCTACCCGGCCTTCAACGCCCATGACACGGGCCGCATTGATGGTAACTGCTTCAAGGGCTTGTTCATAGGCCATGCCTTTACTGATGGCAAGACCGACACAAATGGGCAAATACTGCAGCGGAATTACGGGCGCATCCGTAATGATGCAGATATGGCGGCCTTCAGCTAATGCCGCCACACTGTCAAACCCTTTCCCGTGAAGTTCTACCTTGCCTCGGCTTCCCAAGCTTGGACCTACGAGAAGCGGGATTTCCGGACGTTTGCGTAAGAATTCCAAGATATCCGTTCCGCAAGTCACATGGTCCAAGGTAAACCGTAGATGGAATTCATCACAAATGCGGATTGCCGTCACAATATCAAGAGCCTCGTGGCAGTGGATCTTGAGCGTTTTTTCGCCGCGCATAATAGGCACCATAGGTTCCAGTTTCCGGTCATAATCACGGACGGGTGTTTCCGCATAAACCTTGGCCGTAAGGAGAAATTCCCGAAGTGTTGCAGCAATCCCCATACGGGTTGTTTCATATCCCTTTTTAGGATTTTCCCCTAAGGCGCATTTCATAGCAAAATAAGGGTCAAGGACCATCTCGTCAATAATCTTGCCCCGCGTCTTGATGGCAGCATACTGACCGCCAATCACATTCAGCGAACCAGGGCCGCTGGCGCAGCAAGTAATACCGGCATTTCGTGCTTCCTCAAAGGTCCGATCGAGAGGATTTATGGCATCAATGGCCCGCATCTCTGGGGAAAGGATCATCTTCTTCTCGTTATGGTCGGCGTAGAATTCACCCAGCGAATCTGCTTTGAGCCCAAGATGGGTGTGAGCATCAATGAGGCCGGGCGTCACATAGGCCCCGCCAGCGTCCCGAACGGATTCACCTTCTGCCGAAAGGGATTCCCCCACTTCGGCAATTTTCCCGTCAAGGACCCTAATATCGTAGACCCCCTCTGTCACATGGGGGCTGAGTACATAAGCATTTTTAATCAGCATTGCTGTCCCTCCTTCATTGAGTTTTCTTACAGTATATCACATCAATCATAAATACATGGAAACCCCTGGCCCAATTGGCAGGTCAAGCAGGAGCCAAAGAATCATCATGACCGTCATGGTTGACAGAAGGACCAGAGAATAAGGAATTGTAAGGGAGAAAATGGTTCCAATCCCCAGTTCCCGCTGCGTCATTTCGCCGGGGCGCAGGGGAATCTTCCCTTCGGCCTGGTATTCCGTGAGGAGCCCTATAATGATGGGCAGAGCCGAATGAAGGGGTGAGCAGATATTGGTGCACGAATCCCCAATGCGAAAGGCCAGCTGGGCATAAGCCGGATGGACATTAAGAAGTGTGAACATAGGTACAATCATGGGAGCGATAAGAAGCCACTTCGAGGATCCGCTTGTCATGAAAGGATTGATGATTGCCGTTACAACAACAATCATCAGGCACAAAGGGATGAGCCCCACATCGGCCCCTTTCAGGACTTCTGCTCCAACAATGGCAACAACCTTGAATATATTGGACTTGTTCATCATGTCAATGAATAGGGAAGCAATCAAAGTTGTTGTCAAAAGAGGAATGGCTTGCTGCAGACCCGCAGATACAAGGCGGGGAATATCCCGCATCTCCTTGATTGTTCCCGTCGCTGCCGCATAAGGAATGCCCGTTGCCACAAAAGCAAACCCGATAATGACGATGATGCCCTCAAAGAGTGGGGATTTCGGAAGAAATCCGCCTTTGGCATTGCGCAGGAGTGCTCCATCTGGGATCGTGAGAAGTCCCATAATCAAAAGGAAGAAAAGAAAACCATAAAAAGCCCAGCGCAGGCCTTTTTCCTGATCTGCTGTCAGGCGATGCTTTTCAATGAGGCTCTCATCAAGTGTCCCGTCCCCATCGCCCACCATACGACAAACAACTTTTTCCGTAAAAAGAGTCATCGTCACGGAAAGGATAAAAGTGGCTGCTGCCATGAAAAAATAGTTGACTGCAGGATTAATCGGTACGGAAAGTCCCATTTCATTGACAATACTTTCCGTTATCCCCGCAAGCAGCGCATCCGTCCCAGCAAGAAAGAGATTGGCAGTAAAACCGCCGCTGGCGCTGGCATAGCCCAGGATGACCCCAATAAGGGGATTGCGGCCCAAGGCGGCAAAAATGACACCGCCCATGGTAAAGGAAAAAATCGTCCCCGCGTCACTCATAAGATTGGCATTGATTCCCACAAAGACCACAGCAAAAGTAATTAAACTGCGCGGTGCCTTGAGCAGATATTTTTTCATGAAGGTCTCAAAAAAGCCCGTTTTTTCGATGAAGGCGCTGGCTGCCATCATGACAAGGACCAGTTTTAGCGGTGGATAAGAAACAAAAATTTCCGGAAATTTCGTGATGATGTAGCGTAGGTTATCTCCAGAAAGAAGATTAACAACAGAAACTGTCACAAGTTTTTCCGATTCGCCTGGAATCTTTGATGCACTCATGTAGGAGATGCTGACACCCATGCGGGCAAGAAGACAGGAAATGATCAGGGTAGCAAGGAGCATACCGCCAAAGAGCATAAAAGGATGAGGTAATTTATTGCCCCAATACTCAATGGTATCAATGAATCGATTGAGGAAGCTTTTCTTTGTTTTCATGATGATTGTTCTCCGTTTACAAAAGGGGAGACTTCAGATAGAGCCTCTCCAGAAGGATATTCACCGCGATGGATTTCCGCTGATTCTACAAATCCCCCAGCAGCCGCAAAGCTGCCGGGGGATTGACCATCGTGGTCGCTATCCTTCTTAAGGGGGACAAAATCAAGGAAGCTGTAACCTTACTGAATATGCATGGGAATGCCAGGTCCAATTGGTAGGCCAAAGGTAAGCCAAACAATGAGCATGGCCGTCATGGTTAGCAGGATAACCATGGCATAGGGAATGGTCAAAGAGAAAATCGTACCAATCCCAATCTTGCGATGTTCCGTTTCACCGGGGCGCAGAGGGATTTTCCCTTCTTCTTGATATTGCGTCAGCATGCCGATGATCACGGGCAGAAGTTCCTGCAAGGGGGAGCAGATATTCGTGGCCGAGTCGCCAATGCGGTACGCAAGCTGGGCATAAGCAGGATGCACATTCAGCATGGTGAACATAGGTACAATCATGGGCGCGATGATGAGCCATTTGGAGGAGCCGCTCGTCATGAACGGGTTGATAATGGTGGTCACGACTATGATCATCAAACAAAGCGGCAAAAGACCGATATTAGCTCCACGCAGGGCTTCTGCACCAGCAACGGCGACCATTTTAAAGATATTGGATTTATTCATCATGTCAATGAAGACCGCAGCCATCATAGTCGTCGTCAAGAGGGGAATCGCTTCCCGCAGACCGGCGGAAACAAGGCGCGGAATATCCTTCCACTTCTTGATTTCCCCTGTTGCCACACCATAAGGCAAGCCCGTGGAAACAAAGAAGAAGGCAATGAGGGTAATGATGCCGGCAAAGAACGGAGATTTCGGCAGGAAACCGCCCTTTGCGTTGCGCAAGATGGCCCAGGAAGGAACAGTGAGGGCTGCCATGACGGCAAGGAAGAAGAGGAATCCATAAAAAGCCCAACGCAGTCCCTTTTCCTGCTCTGCCGTCAGTTTATGTTCCTCAAGCATGGCCATATTGACCTTTCCATCCCCATCGCCGACCATGCGGCAGACAACCTTTTCTGTAAAAAGGGTGAGCGTCACTGAAAGGAAGAAGGTCGCTGAAGCCATAAAGAAGTAGTTCATGGCGGGATTGATATCGACAGCAACGCCCATCTCCTTGACAACACCTTCCGTGATGCCTGCAAGCAGGGCATCCGTACCAGCAAGGAATAGGTTCGCCGTAAAGCCACCGCTCGAACTTGCCCAGCCAAGAATAACACCTATCAAGGGATTTCGGCCCAAAGCAGCGAAGATGATTCCGCCCATGGTCAAGGCAAAAAGGGTCCCGGCATCACTCATCAAGTTGGAGTTGACGCCGACGAAGACAACAGCAAAAGTCACGAGGCTCCGAGGTGCGCGGAGCAGATACTTTTTCATAAAAGTCCCAAAAAAACCAGTCTTTTCGATAAAGGCCGTAGCAGCCATCATTACAAGAACAAGTTTCATGGGTGGATACCCAATGAAAATATCAGGATACTTTGTAATCAGGTAACGTAGGTTGTCACCGGAAAGCAGGTTGGTAACGGCAATGGTCACTTCCTTTTCCGGTTCCCCCGGTGTTCGTGAAGCCGCCATATAGGTGATGCTGCAGCCCGCCTGGGAGAGGATCCAGGACCCAATAAGGGTAATGACGACGAGCATCCCAAAAAGGATAAAAGGATGGGGCAATTTATTTCCCCAATACTCAATGGTGTCGATGAATTGATTCATCCACGACTTCTTTCTGACAGATGTTTGCATGCGATTTGCTGCCTCCTTTTGTTTGATTGGATTCCGTTCATGCTGAAAGCGCCTGCCGGTTTGTAAGCCGGCTATCCGAGCCGCGGCTGATTGGACCGCTGCCGTCCCCTTCGATAGAAAAAACGGCGCTTTGAGAAAAATGATTGCATCTTTATTATACCGAAACTAAGGAAAGAATGCTAGTTATTTTCTGAAAATATAAAATTTTTCAAAAATAATAACGAGTCATCCACTTAATGCGGTCAAATAGGGTATTGTCTTTATGGATCCATTACATTTTGAATCAGTATATGTCAATATTTTGCTTCTAATGCTCCATGTAGCCAAACGGCAAGTTAACTTATCCACTCCAAGAGGCCATTTTTGCACCCCCATTCTTTTTCCTTACCGGTCATCATTTTTGCCAATATTGTCCTTGTCTCTGTAACGAAGCCTTTCATCGGCTATTATTCGGTCTGTGTATCCCTTCCCTATTTGGTCCCCCTTTGGTGTTTTTCTCTGTGGGTTCAGCCGTTCAGCCATGACCTTTACCCAAAATGATTGGTTCATCCTCGTTTTACCCATGCTGAGCGGATTGGGCAGCAGCCTCTTCCATCCCGAAGCGGCTTGTCTTGTTGACGCCATTTCAGGCACTCAAAAAGGTAAGGCCATGGGAACCTTTTTTCTCGGCAGCCATGCATGCTTTACCGTTGGTTCCATGGCGGCAGGAAAAAGAAAACAGCCTAAGGACACAGCTCGGCCGCAAAATAATTGGAACGCCTTTGGGAAACTTAGTTTTATTATTTTTGCGCGGTCAATTGACTTGACCATCCTGAACTTCTTTATCCCGATTTACTGGATCAGCGTTCCTGGCCGTCTGCAAATAGCGGCAGCCTTACCCTTTCCCTGCTTTTTTCCAGGGGAGTTGTCATGACCTTTGGGGACAGTATCCCAGCAAATCAGATCGGGCCTATCGAGGTCATGCAGATGTCCTTTCTCGTCATGATCCCTGCCCTCTTTTTTTCACAAACAGTACCACCCAAATGACAGCGACGCTACTCCACTGCTCCTGGTATCGACGCCTTTTCCCTTTTTGCGCCTTATAGTCCCATGGTCATCTTGGGACAGTCCTACTTTGCCCGCAACATTGGATTTGCGTCCGGCGTGACCTTGGGAATCAGTGCCAGTGTGGACGGCCTAATTTCGCCCTTGGTCGGATGGAATACCGACCGCTGGAATGTCGGTCCTAGCCTTTGGAATCTCTGGATTATGACTGCCATTGTCACCGCTTCGCCTTTCTCGTTCCCGTTCCGCCTTTCATAAAAAGGAAACAGCCTAAAAAAGATCCCGACTGGTATCATGTCCAGCCGGGACCTTTTCTTTTTATCGTTATAAAATTATATTTTGGATGATTTCGCCGTCTTCGTCCTGTTGATATTGGACCTTGAATGAATAGCCTTCGGGATTTCCGCTTTTTGTATAAAAACCGCGGATTTCAAAATATTCTTCATTGGAAACAGCGTAGGCTTCCGCAAGGTCCCCCAAATAAGCAGCCAAGGACTGGGCCGACCCATCAAAAGTCTTTAGGACAGAGGCAAGCCACTGGGCAAAGTGGTCCACATTCCGGTAGATGGTGTTTTCATTTTGAAAATCCTGGTCACGAAACGTCATCAAAACGCCTCCCTTACAAGGTGCATGGTGAATCAATCGATCAGGAAACCCTTTATTCAGATCAGGGTCTTTACTGCAGCAAGGACACCATCAAAGTTAATGGCGTGGGTAACTTCCGGAACATATTCCACATAGGTGACCTTATCATTTTTATCAATGACAACAACACCGCGGGCTTCAAGACGCAGCCCTTCCATGAGGAACCCATAGTTCGTCCCAAAAGAGGCATCACGATGATCAGAAAGGGTGACAACATTCTTCACCCCAGCAGCCCCGCACCAACGAGCCTGGGCAAAAGGCAGGTCCATGGAAACCGTAAGGACCACAACATCGGAAGAAAGACCGGTTACGTCCTTATTGAACCAGCGGGTCTGAGCATCACAGACACCCGTATCAAGGGACGGTACAACGGAAATAACCTTGATTTTGCCTTCATAGTCCTTCAAAGTCTTTTCAGCAAGGCTATTATCAAGCAGCTTGAAATCAGGAGCTTTTTCTCCCACTTTCACTTCAGGACCAACAAGGGTTACAGGGCCGCCAGCAAAAGTAACTGCGCCAGAACGTTTTTCCATAATTTATTCCTCCTATATCATAGCAAAATGGATGATCCATATGATTCATTCATATGATAGATATACTATATCACTTTAATAATGATTCGTAAATAGTTATTTTAATCATCTGCAAAAATGTTACAGCATGAAAAAACGTCCCTATGGAAGCACTCCACAGGGACGTTTCAGGCACTTTACGGTGCTTATGCGATTTTTTAAGGATAAAGGGAGCCTACCTGCGGCACAACTCCCGATTCATCTTACATCATGCCAGGCATGCCA
>ENA-ORSO01000696-ORSO01000696.1-human-gut-metagenome-genome-assembly--contig:-NODE-696-length-26246-cov-27.790004_pt1 | contig 26246 bp, 28 predicted proteins | sample MGYA00241902_ERZ509168 | MGnify/ENA primary metagenome ERZ509168 (study PRJEB26280, sample SAMEA2338806) | human gut metagenome | biome: human gut; feature: human-associated habitat; material: faeces... | reverse complement strand
TATGTGCACCATTGGGCTTTCAGCCCGTCCTTGCTAAATCCGAAACTTCAGTAATTTAATTACTCCCAGCCCAGTGCACTAGCACCGAGTACGGCAGCTTCGCTACCATTGAGGGCCGAAACGAGGAGTTTCGCTTCTCCCTTGTAGAGATGGAGTACATTCTCATCGTAAGCTTCACGAAGAGGCTTCATCAGATAGTCGCCTGCCTTAGTCAAGCCACCGAAGAACACGAAAGCTTCGGGCGAACAGATCGTAGCAAAATCGGCACAAGCAGTTCCGAGGATATGTCCCGTATAGTTAAAAATGTCAAGAGCTATTTGATCGCCCTTCTCTGCAGCTTTGAACACATCATAAGATGTAATACTCTCGGGATCAAGTTCACGAAGAATACTTGACTCCGTGCTCTTTTCTAAGAACTCACGAGCTGTACGAGCCACACCCGTAGCCGAAGTATACGCCTCCAAGCAGCCCTTACGACCGCAACCACAAGGACGACCATTCTCTGAATGATCTATTACAAAGTGACCTAGCTCTCCTGCAAAGCCATCACTTCCATAGACTACACGACCATCGATAACGATACCCGAACCTACACCCGTACCGAGCGTAATCATGATAAAGTTTTTCATTCCGCGAGCCACGCCATAAGTCATTTCACCCACAGCAGCAGCATTGGCATCATTGGTCACACGCACAGGAATACCAAAGACTTCTTCAAAAATCTGTGCACAAGGAATCACGCCCTTCCATGCTAAATTCGCAGGGTTTTCAATGTTTCCCGTATAATAATTGGCATCAGGAGCACCCACACCCATGGCGCGAATGTTTTGAATGCCGCCCACTTGATCGAGAGCTGGCTGAAGAGCTTCAAACGAAGCCTTCACATAATCGCGAAAGTCTGGGTAAGCTTTGGTTGATATAACTGTCTGAGACTTGATATTACCGCGTTGATCTACAATACCAAACACTGAGTTTGTTCCGCCCATATCAAGGCCGATTACATAAGGCTTTTCAATATCCATTTCCATGGCCAAAGATTTTATATCAGAACGCATTTAGCTTTTTCGCGACCAAGAATGGGCTTCACAGAGAAAGCTAAGAGTGTTCTACGTTGATTGATTGTTAATATTATTTCCGAGCGCAAATATAAATAATACTTCTGATATACACCCATTCTCTATGTCACAAAAAGCCTATTTTGCCCCATAGATTTCGCAAAAACACATCATTCGATGCGCAAACTTGGTAAGTTTGACAAAAGTTCGTAACTTTGCACAACTTATAATTATCACCCGTTGTCGGATTTAAAGTTCAACGAAACAGAAAGCTGACAAACAGAGGTGGCGGCAGGAACTATTCTATATGCTAAATTTTAAAGCATGTAAGAAATGACGATAAGCAAGCCTCTCTCTCCTATCAGCAAGTAGCCAATCTATCACTTCACTTATCCGCCACTGCATAAGCATAGTTTTTAAGAAATGAACCATATATTTGCCGAATTTGCCAGTCTTCCTCTTCTCATCCTCAAAGGGCTTCTTGTGGGCATTATCGCTTCCGCACCTATGGGGCCTGTAGGAATATTATGCATTCAAAGGACAATTCAGAAAGGACGCCCTTATGGCATTGTAACTGGAGCTGGCGCCGCGCTGAGTGATATTTTCTACGCGCTCATCACAGGTCTAGGCATGTCATTTGTAATGGATTTTATCGGCGAAAAGCAAAACATCTTTTGGCTGAAGCTAGCGGGTAGTGTAATGCTTTTTATCTTTGGCTTGTACATGTTTCGCACTGAATCCAATGACGTAAAGAAAGTTCATCCCGCTTCGGGCAAAAAAGGCACGCTGATTCACAACTTCACAACAGCTTTTTTAGTAACCCTATCCAATCCGTTAATCATCTTCCTATTTATAGCCCTTTTCAACATGCTAACCTTTGTCATCCCTGGCAATTGGTACGGACAATGCATTGGCTACCTATCTATCGTAGCTGGAGCCATGCTTTGGTGGCTAGGCTTAACCTATGTGATTAACAAAATGCGCAACAACTTCGGCCCGAAAGGTATCAAAAGACTAAACCGTACAATCGGAACGATAGTGCTCACAGCCTCTATTATCTATGCAGGCATGACGCTATTCAACCTTTCACTATATTAAAAAAGGAGTTGAGAAGTTGAAGAGTTGGAAAGTTAAGACTATAGCGTTTCTCTAAAGAGAGCGTGTGTATACAAACGACAAAGCTTAGGCAACCTCATAAACTTTTAAACTCAAAACTCTTCAACTTACATATATATACGACAACATGATTATTGCAGACAAGCTAAAGCAAACCAACCGCGCTGAATACCTGCTTTACATGTGGCAGGTGGAGGATCTCATCCGTGCTTATAATTGCGACGCCGAAAGAATTGGCAAAGAATATGTGGCGCGCTTCAACCTTCCCGAGGAAAAGCGAAAAGAAACGGAGCAATGGTATGCAAATCTATGCGAGATGATGCGTAGCGAGGGCAAAGTTGCACAAGGACACTTACAAATTTGCCAAAACATCTTAGCAGAACTGACTGAACTCAACGAGAAGTTGCTTCATTCACCGAAATTTCCCTATTACAGAGAAATGTACTATAAGGTGTTGCCCTACATTGTAGAACTTCGAAGCAAGAACAAGCAAGTTCAAGCCTCGAATGAAGAGGCAGAAGAACCAGAATTAGAAACATGCTTTGATATTCTCTACGGCGTCATGATACTTCGCCTACAGAAGAAGACAGTATCAGAAGGCACAGAAAAGGCTGTCAAAGATATCTCCACCCTGCTCGGTCAGCTTTCAGACTACTATCTCAAAGACAAGAAGGAACCCATAGACTTTGACTAGCGACACAATAAAAAGCAGCAAACTAGAAATGACAGACACCATGCTGACTGTCTGAAGCTTCACTTCCTTTACAGCATATACCTTATTATATATATAAGTAAGAATGAAACAAATACTCGTGACCGGATGTAATGGTCAACTCGGTAACGAAATTCAACTCTTAGCGTCTAAATATGAAGATGACTGCGAGTTTCATTTCACCGACAAAGAAGAACTCGACATTACCGACCGCAAGGCCGTGTACAATTTTATAGAACAGCACCACATCAGCGTAGTGATTAATTGTGCCGCATTCACCGCCGTAGACAAGGCCGAAGAGAATGAGGAACTCTGTGATTTGCTCAACAACAAAGCCCCAGGCTATCTAGCTGAAGCCGTAGCATCGGTAGGAGGTTCCATGATTCAAGTGTCAACCGACTACGTGTTTGATGGTAGTGCTTGCATTCCCTACAAAGAAGAGGATACCACCCATCCGCAAACTGTATATGGCCGAACCAAGTTGGCAGGCGAAGAAAGCGTGATTCGTTCGTGCGCAGGTTCAATGGTAATCCGTACTGCTTGGCTTTATTCTACCTTTGGCAACAACTTTGTAAAGACGATGATTCGACTGGGCAAAGAGCGCGACCAACTTGGTGTGGTGTTCGATCAAATAGGTTCGCCTACATACGCCCGCGACTTAGCCCGTGTCATTATGCAGATTGTAGAACAAGGCATTGTACCAGGCGTATACCACTTCACCAACGAAGGCGTTTGTTCTTGGTACGACTTCACCAAGGCCATCCACAAGATTGAAGGCATCGACCATTGTAATGTTCAGCCCATCCATACAGAAGAATACCCTGTTCCAGCTAAGCGACCCCATTTTTCCGTACTTGATAAATCAAAGATAAAGAAGACTTTCGGCATAGACATTCGATGGTGGGAGGATGCACTCAAGGAATGTATCAAAGAATTGTAACTTCTCCCTTTGACATAACTGGCGGTTAGTGATAAGACGAACCAACGAGCAAGCATATTCTCGCTGTCCGTCATAGGATATTTTGAAAGTGACTAATTCGAACTAAGCAGACCTACCCATTTCCCGTCAGCTTCCCAACACACTCAATTATATGAACCAAGAAATTGCACGCAGACGCACCTTTGCCATTATCTCACACCCTGATGCTGGTAAAACTACACTGACAGAAAAACTTCTATTGTTTGGTGGACAGATTCAAGTAGCTGGTGCTGTCAAGAACAATAAAATTAAAAAGACAGCCACATCCGACTGGATGGAAATAGAGAAGCAACGTGGTATCTCTGTCACTACCTCTGTGATGGAATTCGACTACGAAGGCTACAAAGTCAATATTCTCGACACACCAGGCCACCAAGACTTTGCAGAAGACACTTTCCGCACACTGACAGCCGTAGATTCTGCCATCATCGTAGTGGATAGTGCCAAAGGTGTAGAGGCACAAACAAGAAAGTTGATGACAGTATGCCGTATGCGCAAGACTCCTGTGATCATTTTCATCAATAAGATGGATCGCGAGGGAAAGAATCCGTTTGATCTTCTTGATGAGCTAGAGCAAGAGCTTCAGATAAAAGTGCGCCCCCTTTCTTGGCCAATCAACCAGGGTTCACGTTTTAAGGGAGTATATAATATCTACGAGCAACAACTCAACCTCTTTGCTGCCGACAAGCAAAAGGTAACGGAGAAAGTAGCTGTAGACATCAATAGCGAAGAACTTGAAAGTCACGTAGGTGACAGTGATGCCGCTCAGCTACGCGAAGACTTGGAGCTTGTAGATGGAGTATATCCCGAATTCAATCAAGATGATTATTTGAATGCTGATGTTGCCCCCGTATTCTTCGGTTCAGCACTCAACAACTTCGGTGTAAAAGAACTGCTTGACTGCTTCGTAAAGATTGCTCCTTACCCTCGCCCCACCATGGCTGAAGAACGTATGGTAAATCCCGATGAGCCCAAGTTTACAGGATTTATCTTCAAAATTACAGCAAACATTGACCCCAACCACCGCTCGTGCATTGCTTTCTGCAAAGTATGCTCTGGCAAGTTTGAGCGCAATAAGCCCTACTTACATGTGCGCAATGGTAAAACAGTTCGCTTCTCCTCTCCCACACAATTTATGGCACAACGCAAGAGTACCATCGACGAGGCTTGGGCAGGCGACATTGTGGGTTTGCCGGACAATGGTATCTTCAAAATAGGCGACACGCTGACGGAAGGAGAGCAACTTCACTTCCGCGGATTGCCCTCGTTCTCACCCGAGATGTTTAAATACATCGAAAATGCCGATCCCATGAAGACAAAGCAACTCAACAAGGGCATTGAGCAACTAATGGACGAAGGCGTGGCACAGCTTTTTATCAACCAGTTCAACGGCCGAAAAATTATCGGCACCGTAGGACAACTACAGTTTGAAGTTATTCAGTATCGTCTTGAAAATGAATACAATGCCAAATGTCGTTGGGAGCCTATTCATCTCTACAAAGCTTGCTGGATTGAGAGCGACAATGAAGCAGAACTCGAGAATTTCAAAAAACGTAAATATCAATACATGGCTAAAGACCGCGACGGCCGCGACGTATTCCTCGCCGACTCTGGCTACGTATTACAAATGGCTCAGCAAGACTTTGAGCACATTAAGTTCCACTTCACTAGCGAGTTCTAAAATGTTCAAGATGGGAAAATCAATATGCCCCATCTCATACAAACGGACCAACCTAAATATTCAACAAGGACTAAGCTAACGCTTAGTCCTTGTTGAATATTTTGATCTATACGCCGAATAAATTAGCGTAAATTTCAATAAAAACCGATGGAACGTTGTGGTAGTCATGAGATTATTTTATAACTTTGCATCCAAATTTGGATTATGAAGAAGATACACCTCATCCTATTTTGCTGCATAGCATTGTTCTCCGCGTCGTGTGCCGACTACAACCGAGTAGTAAAGACGCAAGACTATGTATATAAATATGAATGCGCAAAACAATACTATGCAGAAGGACAATACAATCGTGCTGCTCAATTACTGCAAGACGTATTGTCGGTGCTTAAAGGTACAGAACAGGGAGAAGAGTCACTCTATCTCTCGGGCATGTGCAACATGAAAGCTCATGCCTATAATGCCGCCTCTACCATCTTCAAGAAATACTACCAAACCTATCCAAGGGGCAAGTACGTAGAGGAAGCCCGATTCAACTGCGGATTATCCTTGTATGAAACCACACCCGAGCCCAAACTTGACCAAACGGACACTTTCGAAGCTGTAACGGAATTTCAAAACTTTATCGAGACTTTCCCTAGTAGTCGTTTGCGTCCGAGAGCACAGGAATTGATATTCAAGTTGCAGGACAAACTCGTTGAAAAGGAATATCTTTCAGCGAAGCTCTATTACAATTTAGGAACTTACATCGGCAATGGCACCAATGGCAATTACGGTGCTTGCATCGTAACAGCCGAAAATGCCATCAAGGATTATCCCTACACCACGAGACGAGAAGACTTTGCCATCTTGATTCTGCGTGCTAAGTTCCAATTAGCACAATTCAGCGTAGAATCCAAGAAGGAAGAAAGATTCCACAACGCTATCGATGAATATTATGGTTTCGTGACGGAATATCCCGAATCAAAGTATATGAAGGAAGCAAAGAGCCTATTCGCAAAAGCACAAAAATACGTAACTCCAACAGATGGAGATACAACACTTCCCGCTGAAAGCGAAAGCAAATAAGCCTTTCCAAACGAAGACATTCATTTTTAAAACAATCAAACATTACATACAATGGATTACAAGAAGAGCAAAGCACCTACCAACACAGTTACCCACAACTTGATGGACTTCTGCGAAGGAACCAATAACATCTACGAAAGCGTGGTAATTATGTCGAAGCGTGCCAACCAAATTGCCGTACAGATGAAAGACGACCTTTCAAAGAAACTGAAAGAATTTGCTTCGACCAACGACAACTTGGAAGAGACTTTCGAAAATCGCGAACAGATTGAAATCTCACGCTACTACGAAAAGCTCCCAAAACCCACGCTCATCGCTGCCGACGAGTTTCTGCACCACAATATTTACTTCCGTAATCCTGCGAAAAGCAAGGACAATCTCGACACTGAAGCATGATACAGCGGATTCAAAGCATCTACCTTGCATTAGCTGCCATATTCTCAGTATTCCCGTTTTTCGTGCCATTGGTTTTGTTTACCGACGAAAACAAATGGATCTCGATGAACAATATAGGCTATGATGGCTCACAGATTGCAGAGATGGCAGGCCGACACCCTTATGGCTTGGCTGTATGGGGTATCGTAGTCGTCATACTTCCCCTTATCAGTATTTTTGCTTTTAAAAATCGCAAAAAACAAATCAGATGGGCGAATTGGGCCATGGTTGCCAACATACTTTGGTACGTGGCACTTGCTGCCTATGCATTCTCGGTAAAGTCACGAACAAACACCGATCTCCATTTCGAGATGGGGTGTCTATTCCCTCTTGTGTCACTAATCACTCTATTCTTGGCCAAGAAAGCTATCAAGCACGACGAAGCATTGGTTAAAGCAGCTGACCGCATTAGATAAGAACCATAGGTAGGACTTCTCTTGATGGATCATGGTGGATTGAGTTGACATCTCAATAGTTGATAAGCCCCCCAATCGATTTAGTGCTTTTATAATAGCTTGCGATAGCTAAAGAGACTTACTTGACCATCCATATTCGTACAAGCTCTAAAACTACAAATTATGTCGCTAAACAAAGTAATGCTTATTGGCAACGTGGGCAAAGACCCTGAAGTTCGCTATATAGACAGTGGAGTATGTACGGCTCAAATAGCCTTAGCCACAAGTACTCCTGGATATACTTTACCTAATGGTACGAACGTTCCCGAAAGAACAGAATGGCACAACATTTGTCTTTGGAGAAGATTGGCAGAAGTGGCCGAACGGTATGTACACAAAGGCGACAAATTGTATATTGAAGGAGAACTTCGTTACAGAAGTTATACCGACAAGAAAGGATTAACCCACAAAGTAGCTGAGATTTGGGCAACCAACATGGAGATGCTAACCCCACGTAATCCCAATACAGTACCTTCGCAATCCGCAACTCAAAGTGCATCTCAGCCTACTCCATCATCCCCCTTCCCTCCATCGGAGAATAATGCAGGAGCAACAAATACCCCAGTTAATGGGAATGCTTCAAAATGTCCTTTTTAAGAGATACAAAGACGTGTAAACACGACGTGCTAAGAAAGTTCAGCGTGTTACACGTCTTTTTAATGACACACTATGCTCAAGCTGGCTATTTCCTCAGAAAATAATCTTCACCTCTCGCCCTATTCTCCACAAAGCCATACACATATATATATATGGCAACACCATTTGAATGCGGAAGCACTAGATAGACTTTACCAATCGACCATTCTGAATGGACATCTAGACGAGAGCCTCAGCCTTTTTCACGGGAAAAGATACACAGAACGCATCTCTGTTAGAATCATGCTCCAACAACTACTAGGCACTGAGAGCACTCTTGATTATTTAAAGACAGGACGCCCACAACTCAACTCTGGCATAGCCGAGATTAGTATTTCCCATACAGGAAATATCTACGCCGTCAGTCTTTCTCATGAACGGCATGGAATGGACATCGAGCAATGGGGGGACAAAGCATTCAAATTAGCAGACAGGTTTCTTTGTGAAGAAGAACTGACCCTACTCCACAACCCCTCTACTCCCCTACTCTGTTCCCCCGAGAGGAATGCTACTTTGCTATGGAGCGCCAAAGAGTCCATTTATAAATATGCTGATTGCCCAGGACTGTCCTTCAAAGACGATATACGACTAACACATACTGCGGGAAAGGAGTTAAAAGCCAAGTTGCGTTTTACACAAGAAGAATTAAGCATCAACTTTGAAGCCCTCCCCAACTGCATACTAACTTGCTGCAAAGGCACTCCATTTGCCTAAAATTGAGTAACTTTGCAGCGTTTATCACCAAACAACAGACAATAAACACGAAAAAGATATATGATAACCGTTTCAAACTTAGCCATTCAGTTTGGCAAGCGCATTCTCTACCAAGACGTAAACATGAAATTCACCAACGGCAACATTTACGGCATCATCGGTGCCAATGGTGCTGGTAAATCAACCCTTCTCAAGGCCATCTCTGGTGAATTGGAGCCCAACAAGGGCAAGGTTGAAATGGGACCAGGCGAACGTCTTTCTGTATTGAGTCAGGACCACTTCAAATACGATGAGTTCACAGTGCTCGACACCGTACTTATGGGGCATACCACCATGTGGCAAGTAATGAAAGAGAGAAACGAGCTCTATGCTAAGCCCGACTTCTCTGACGAAGATGGTATCAAAGTGGCAGAACTAGAAGATAAGTTTGCCCAAATGGGCGGTTATACTGCCGAGAACGATGCCGCAACACTGCTGAGCGGATTGGGCATCAAAGAGAAACTCCACGGAAAATTGATGGGTGAACTCAGCGGTAAAGAAAAGGTACGTGTCATGCTAGCACAAGCCCTCTTCGGTGAGCCCGATAACTTGCTGCTCGATGAGCCTACCAATGACCTCGACCTCGAAACGGTAGAATGGCTCGAAGAATACCTCGGTAACTTTGAACACACCGTACTCGTAGTAAGTCACGACCGTCACTTTTTGGATCAAGTATGTACCCACACCGTAGATATCGACTTCGGTAAGGTAACCTTGTTCTCCGGCAATTACTCTTTCTGGTATGAATCATCACAACTTGCCTTGCGTCAGGCTCAAAACCAGAAACAAAAGGCTGAAGAGAAAAAGAAGGAATTGGAAGAATTTATTCGTCGATTCTCTGCCAATGTAGCTAAGAGCAAGCAGACAACAAGCCGAAAGAAAATGCTTGAGAAACTAAATGTAGAGGAAATTAAGCCTTCTACCCGCAAATACCCAGGCATCATTTTCCAAATGGACAGAGACCCAGGCAATCAAATACTCGAAGTAAAAGACTTGAAAGCTACTCTCGAAGACGGCACCGTGCTGTTCGATCGTTTGAACTTTACCGTAGAGAAAGGTGAAAAGATTGTATTCCTCAGCCACGACCCACGCGCAATGACTGCCTTGTTTGAAATCATCAATGGCAATGCAAAGCCTGCATCTGGTAGCTACAAATGGGGCGTTACTATCACGAGTGCTTATCTGCCTCTCGACAACACCTCATTTTTCAACACCGATATGAACATGCTTGACTGGTTAAGCCAGTTTGGCGAAGGCAATGAAGTTTACTTCAAAGCATTCCTCGGACGTATGCTCTTCAAAGACGAAGACATTATGAAAAAAGTGAATGTACTCTCTGGTGGCGAAAAGATGCGCTGCATGATTGCTCGCATGCAACTCAAGAATGCCAACTGCTTGATTCTCGACACTCCGACCAACCACCTTGACATGGAAAGTATTCAGGCTTTCAACAACAACCTGAAACTCTACAAGGGTAATATTCTCTTCGCTAGCCATGACCACGAGTTTATCAATACCATTGCCAATCGTATCATTGAATTGACCCCCAATGGTAGCATTGACAAACTCATGACATACGAAGACTATATTCACGATGATCGTGTGAAAGAACTCAAAGAAAAACTATACGGAAACGCTCAATAATGCCCATGGCATAGTTTTTGCACAATTAAAAGCAAAACTTCAATAGCATTATGAAAGAGAAAGAAGAAAAGAAAGAAGAAAAAATGCATGCCGAGACGCATGAAACTGAAAAGGACACAGTTGCTACTGAATCAAAACAGGAGGAAGAACTTAGTGACGCTGACAAATTAGCAGCTGCTCAAGAAGAAATTGCACAATTAAAGGACAAGTATCTTCGTCAAGTAGCTGAATTTGACAACTATCGCAAGCGTACGCTCAAAGAAAAGACCGAACTGATTCTTAATGGTGGCGAGAAAGTGCTAGGAGCACTCCTTCCCGTTTTGGATGACCTCGATCGTGCCGCACAAAATATTGAAAAGAGCGATGATGTCAAGACACTGAAAGAAGGCGTTAACCTAATTATTGACAAACTCAGCAAGACGTTAGCAGCACAAGGTTTGCAGAAGATGGATGTTATCGGAAAGCCATTCGATACCGACTTTCACGAAGCCATAGCACTAATCCCTGCACAGGAAGAAGAACAGAAGAATCATGTCATGGACTGCGTTCAACCTGGATATACCTTAAACGAGAAAGTGCTGAGACACGCCAAAGTCGTTGTCGGACAATAATCCCACCATATAGAACCTCAATCAAATGGCTGACGAAAAAGATTATTATAAAATATTAGGCGTAGAGCGAACTGCCACTGCCGACGAGATTAAAAGAGCTTACAAGAAAGTTGCCATCAAGTATCACCCCGACCGCAATCCAGGCAATAAAGAAGCCGAAGAAAAATTTAAGCAAGCGGCCGAAGCATACGATGTATTGCGTGATCCCGACAAGAGAGCACGCTACGACCAGTTTGGTGCTGAGGGTGTGAATGGCGCTTCAGGATTTGGCGGCTTTGGCAGTCAAGGCATGGATATCAATGATATATTCAGTGCCTTCGGCGACATTTTCGGTGGTCATGGTTTTAGCGGATTTAGCGGTGGATTTGGTGGTGGACAAGCCCAACCTCGTCAATATAAAGGCGCAGATATGCGCATGAAAGTAAAGCTCACCTTGGAAGAAATAGCCACTGGCGTGACTAAAAAATTCAAGATGAAAAAAGACATCACATGCCCTGAATGTGGTGGATCGGGTTGTGAAAAAGGCTGCAAACCAGAGACTTGCTCCACATGCCATGGACAAGGATATGTGATTCGTACACGACAAAGTTTCTTAGGCATGATGCAATCGCAAGAAGTATGCCCTACTTGCCACGGCGAAGGCACTCTTATAAAGAATAAGTGTTCACATTGCCACGGCGAAGGCATAGTCAAAGGCGAAGAAATTGTCGAAATCCAAATTCCAGCCGGTGTAGGCGAAGGAATGGTTGTCAATATTCCTAGAAAGGGCAATGCTGGTATACATAATGGCGTACCAGGTGATATCCAAGTAATCATTGAAGAAGCGCCTCATCCCGACTTTATTCGTGACGAGACAGACTTAATCTATAATCTCTTACTCACCGTTTCACAAGCAACCTTAGGCGACACCGTAGAAGTTCCCACCCTTACAGGAAAAGCTCGTATTAAGATAGAACCAGGCACTCAACCTGGCACTGCGCTTCGTTTGCGTGGCAAAGGACTTCCTGCTGTACAAGGTTATGGAAGCGGCCACGGAGACATTGTCGTAAATATCAGCGTCTATATTCCAGAGAAACTTGACTCCAAAGAAAAAGAAATCTTTGAAGGAATAAAAGAAAATAAGAATCTGCAACCGAACGATAACATAAAGAGCAAAATCTTTAGATCGTTCAGAAACTACTTCAACAAATAAAATTATTAAAAAGACGAGTTAGCTGACCATTTAGGTCAGCCAACCCGTCTTTTTTTTATACCTTTGTTGATACGTTATACAAAGTACTACTATCACAACCCTATGACTTATTCCGAAACGATAGAATATCTGTTTAACTCCGCACCTCTTTTTCAAAACGTTGGAGGAGATGCTTACAAGGAGGGATTGTCTAACACCCATCTATTAGACAACCACTTTGGTCATCCCCATTCCTACTATCAAACCATTCATGTGGCTGGTACGAATGGCAAGGGAAGTTGTGCTCACACTCTTGCCGCTGCACTACAACACAAAGGTTTGCGCGTGGGCTTATATACTTCTCCCCACCTAGTGGATTTCAGAGAACGCATCCGCGTCAATGGGAAAATGATACCAGAAGAATATGTCATAGATTTTGTAGAAAACGAACGCACATTCTTCGAGCCACTCCACCCTTCTTTTTTTGAACTTACCACAGCATTGGCTTTCAAGTATTTCCAAGATGAGAAAGTGGACGTAGCCATCATTGAAGTAGGTCTTGGCGGACGACTAGATTGCACAAATATTATCACGCCTAGACTATCTATCATTACAAACATCAGTTTTGATCATACCCAGTTCTTAGGCAACACCCTCGCCGCCATTGCCACAGAGAAAGCAGGAATTATCAAGCCCCACGTACCCGTGGTAATTGGTGAATCTACTGTCGAGACGCGTCCTGTATTTGAAAAAGCTGCCCAAGAAATGCATGCACCCATCACTTTTGCCGAAGACGAACAGGAAGTGCTTTCTTCCAACATCTTACCTAACGGGAAAAGACATTATATAACTCGCAGTTTGGGAGAAATTGATGGAGAACTCGCCGGCGATTGCCAGGTAAAGAACACGAATACCTTAATACACGCCTTTACCCTACTCGCCCCTATCTTTAATTTAACCCCTGATGATATGCGCTATGCTTTTATGCATGTATGCGAAGAAACGGGACTTCAAGGCAGATGGCAAACAATAGGGCATACCCCAGATATTGTCTGCGACACGGGACATAATACAGGCGGTTGGCAATACCTTTCTAACCAGCTTCAAAACATATCAAACCGATACCCACACATTCACGTAGTTTTCGGAATGGCCGCTGACAAAGACATCAAGCATGTGCTTGCCATGCTCCCCACAAATGCTCAATACTATTGGACACGAGCATCGGTTAAACGCGCTATGAATGAAACAGAGATTGCACGCCAAGCTGCAGAATACCACTTGAAAGGCACATGTTATACAAACGTTGCAGAAGCTTACGAAGCAGCCGTAACACATGCTACACCAGAAGACTTCATCTATATCGGAGGAAGTTGTTTCGTAGTAGCCGACCTCTTGAAACATCTTCAAGATCTCAAAGATACAGAAAAAGAATAAAAACAAAAATTGTACATCCATAACTCTTACATAATATAAAATATGAGCGAAAATCGTAGTTTAGTAACCATCGCCAATCTGTCTAAGGAGAAGATCATGTACCTCATACAGATGGCCCAAGAGTTTGAAAAGCGTCCCAATCGCAAAATCCTCGACAATAAGGTAGTAGCAACGCTCTTTTTTGAGCCCTCCACTCGTACCCGTCTCTCCTTCGAGACTGCAGCCAACCGATTGGGCGCTCGTGTCATCGGATTTACGGATCCCAAAGTGACTAGTTCTAGCAAAGGAGAAACGCTCAAAGACACCATTATGATGGTGAGCAACTATGCCGATGTCATTGTGATGCGACACTATCTAGAAGGTGCTGCACGTTATGCAAGCGAAGTAGCCCCCGTACCCATTGTCAATGCAGGCGATGGAGCCAATCAGCATCCCTCACAGACTATGCTCGATCTCTACAGTATCTACAAAACACAGGGAACGCTTGAAAATCTCAACATTTATCTCGTGGGAGATTTAAAATACGGGCGTACGGTTCATTCGCTGATTATGGCTATGCGCCACTTCAATCCTACTTTCCACTTTATTGCACCTAAAGAACTTGCCATGCCCGAGGAGTACAAGATTTACTGTCAGAACCATGGCATTAAATATGAGGAGCACGAAGAGTTCAACTCAGAAGTTATCAGCCAAGCAGACATTCTCTATATGACGCGCGTACAGCGTGAACGCTTCACCGACCTTATGGAGTATGAACGTGTAAAGGATGTATACATTCTCCGCGCTGATATGCTCAAAGATTCGCGTCCCAATATGAAAATACTGCACCCTCTGCCACGTGTCAACGAAATTGCTTACGATGTTGATAATAATCCCCACGCTTACTACTTCGAGCAAGCTCACAACGGACTCTTTGCTCGTCAAGCGATTATCTGCGATGTACTTGGCATCACACTCGACGACATAAAGCGCTAATTTTCATACATCGGCCTTTACGAGTGGAAGTGTCTGCATCCCTATATTATGCAAACACATACCATAAAGGCTCTCTCCTTATTATATAAGGTATCACCTCTCTTTCTTAATCACGCATTCTTCATTATGAAACGACAAGAACTAATGGTTGCCGCCATTCAAAACGGTACCGTTATCGATCATATCCCTTCTAACAAACTTTTCCAAGTAGTTCGTCTTCTGCACCTTGAAGACCAAAACATTCAGTCGCAAGTGATGATTGGCTACAACCTTCCTAGCAATAAAATGGGGAACAAGAGCATCATCAAAATTGCCGATAAGTTCTTCACCGATGCTGAACTTAATATTCTCAGCGTAGTTGCTCCCAACGTGACGCTCTGCATCATCCGCGATTATGAAGTAGTAGAAAAACGCCGCGTAACGCTTCCTATGGAAATTGTGGGTATTGTAAAGTGTGGCAACCCCAAATGTATCACCAACAATGAGCCCATGCCCACCCATTTTCACGTAGTCAACCCCGAGAATGGCGTCATCCAATGTAAATACTGCGAGAAAGAACAGAAGCTCGACTCTATCAAGCTCATCTAAAAATCATGAGTCATAAGCTTGACTGGAAGCCGGGAACGATGATTTACCCACTTCCAGCCCTACTCATATCATGCGGAACCTCGCCCGAGGAATACAATCTTTTCACCGTAGCATGGTCTGGCACGATATGCACAAATCCCGCCATGTGCTATATTTCTGTTCGTCCCGAGCGTTACTCCTACGACATCATCAAGCACAATATGGAGTTTGTCATCAATCTCACCACGGAAGACCTCGCACAAGCCACTGATTGGTGTGGAGTACGTTCTGGTCGCGATTATCGCAAGTTTGAGGAAATGCACCTCACCCCTGCCCCATCGCATGCCATCCGCACTCCGATTGTAGCCGAATCGCCACTAAGCATTGAGTGTCGCGTCAAAGAGATTGTCCATCTCGGTTCACACGATATGTTCATCGCAGAAGTTGTCAATGTACAAGCCGACGAACGTTTCCTCGACGAACAAGGAAAATGGCACCTTGATCGCAGCAAGCCTCTTGTTTATTTACATGGTGCCTACTATTCCCTAGGCGATTTTATAGGCCGTTTCGGATTCTCTGTAAAAAAGAAATAATCTTCAAGCCTTGCGCTGGTTAGAGCCCTTACCCTAGCGCTCTGCCAAGCGCATGGCTTTCTTTTTCATGTTATAAACCTACACACCCTCATTTTACTTATGAAAGACCAAGCAGTTTTCTCACTCATCGAACAAGAACACCAACGTCAACTACGCGGCATCGAACTCATTGCTTCCGAGAATTTCGTTAGCGACGAAGTGATGCAAGCCATGGGCTCATGCCTCACCAATAAGTATGCCGAAGGCTATCCTGGACACCGCTACTATGGAGGTTGCGAAATCGTAGACCAAACCGAGACATTAGCCATCGAGCGAGCCAAACAGCTCTTCAATGCAGACTATGTCAATGTACAACCTCACTCAGGCGCGCAAGCCAATGCTGCAGTATTGCTCACTTGCCTTAATCCTGGCGACACCTTTATGGGGCTCAACCTCGACCATGGCGGTCACCTATCTCATGGATCAAAAGTGAACACTTCGGGCATTCTTTACCACCCCATCGGCTACGATCTCGACCCCAAAACTGGCCGTGTAGACTATGATAAGATGGAGCAACTCGCTCTCGAGCACCACCCCAAACTCATCATTGGTGGAGGATCTGCTTACAGTCGTGAATGGGATTATGCCCGCATGCGCGCTATTGCTGATAAAGTGGGTGCGCTATTCATGGTCGACATGGCTCACCCTGCAGGCCTCATTGCTGCCGGACTACTCGACAATCCCGTAGACTATGCCCACATCGTTACGACCACTACGCATAAAACTCTTCGCGGTCCACGCGGCGGAATGATCCTAATGAAGCACGACTTTGAAAATCCTTGGGGAAAAACGACTCCTAAGGGAGCTATCAAGATGATGAGCCAACTGCTCAATAGCGCCGTTTTCCCAGGCATCCAAGGTGGTCCACTCGAACATATCATCGCAGCTAAAGCCGTAGCATTCGGTGAAGCTTTGCAACCAGAATTTAAAACATACGCTCTGCAAGTCAAGAAAAACGCAGCCCGTCTAGCCGACCAACTAATGCAACGCGGTTTCACCATCGTAAGCAACGGAACTGACAATCACTCCATGCTCGTCGACCTACGCAGCAAATATCCCGATCTCACAGGCAAGGTGGCCGAAAGTGCACTCGTAGCAGCCGATATCACAGTAAACAAGAACATGGTACCCTTCGACACACGTTCTGCATTCCAAACCTCAGGCATCCGCCTCGGCACATCGGCCATTACCACGCGCGGTGCAAAAGAAGACTTTATGGACGAAATTGCAGAGATGATAGAAGAAGTTCTCAATGCACCCACCGACGAACAAGTGATTGCCAACGTACGCCAAAAAGTCAACGAACGCATGAAGGAATACCCCCTCTTTGCATGGTAAAGACGCGTCTTTCGGCACATTCATTCCTAAAACTATACAAAAGGCATGCCCAGTGCATACACTTTTAAGGGCAAATGCTTGCATTTAAAAGCAACTTGTTGTACTTTTGCACATGGAAATACAATCCATATAGTTATATAAATTTACTCATCCATTATGGTAAACTACAAAGAACTTGGCTTGGTGAACACTCGTGAGATGTTCAAGCGTGCCATCAACGGTGGTTATGCAATCCCCGCTTTCAACTTCAATAACCTTGAACAGCTTCAGGCTATCATCAAGGCTTCTTCAGAACTCAAGTCTCCGGTAATTCTCCAGGTTTCAAAGGGTGCTCGTAACTATGCTAACGAGACATTGCTCCGTTACATGGCTGAAGGCGCTGTAGAATACGCTAAGGAACTCGGTTGCCATCATCCCGAAATCGTGCTCCACCTCGACCATGGTGATAGCTTCGAACTCTGCAAGAGCTGCGTTGACCTCGGTTTCTCTTCAGTAATGATCGATGGTTCTTCACTTCCCTACGAAGAAAACATTGCTCTTACTAAGAAGGTTGTAGAGTACGCTCACCAGTACGATGTAACTGTAGAAGGTGAGCTCGGTGTATTGGCTGGTGTTGAAGACGAAGTTTCTTCAGACGTATGCCACTATACTAAGCCCGAAGAAGTAATCGACTTCACTTCTAAGACAGGTGTAGACTCACTCGCTATCTCTATCGGTACTTCTCATGGTGCTTACAAGTTCACTCCCGAACAGTGCACTCGTGACCCGAAGACTGGCAAGCTCGTGCCTCCTCCCTTGGCATTCGACATCCTCGACGCCATCATGGAGAAGCTCCCCGGTTTCCCCATCGTACTCCATGGTTCTTCTTCAGTACCCCAGGAATATGTTGATATCATCAACGCTAATGGTGGTAAGCTCCCCGATGCAGTAGGTATCCCCGAAGAACAGCTCCGCAAGGCTTCTAAGAGCGCTGTTTGCAAGATCAACATCGACTCTGACTCACGTCTCGCCTTCACTGCTGCCGTACGTAAGGTATTCAACGACAAACCCGGTGAATTCGATCCCCGTAAGTACTGCGGTCCTGCACGTGACCTCATGGAGCAGATGTACAAGCACAAGATCACTGACGTGCTCGGTTCTGACAACAAGCTCGCTAACTGCGACTAATCTCAGACACGCTGCATAGCAGTATTCTAAAATCCTTAAAAGCCGCCTCAGCAATAATTGCCGAGGCGGCTTTCTTTTTCCGCGAGTTTATAGTTGGAGCATCGGAGACTGCCGACAAGATAACGCGTTACCCCTGTTGAAGCTAAACTATTTTGCATCCTTCACTAGCCATATACTCACCTCATAAAGCAGATACATGGGCAAAGCCACAAGGATGAGCGTGAAGACATCGGGCGGAGTAATGAAAGCCGCTATCACTACTATGGCGATGAATGCATGCCTTCGATAATGCTTCAGCAGCGACCGCGAGACAAGTCCCAATCGACCTAAGAAGTAAGTTACCACGGGCAGTTGAAACACTAGTCCCATCATAAAGGTGAGCGTCGTGAAAGTACTGATATAAGAATCTAGTGTAATGGTATTCTGTATCATTCCCGACACTTGATACGTGGCTAAGAAGCGAAACGAAATGGGGAATAACACAAAATAGCTCATCACTACTCCTAAGAAGAATAGCACATAGACCACCACGACGATCACTCTTGCCACCCGCTTTTCTCGCTCATAAAGCGCAGGAGCGATAAAGGCAAAGAGTTCGTACACTACGTAGGGCGATGCCAATAACAATCCAAGATAGACGGAAGTAGACAGATGCGTCATAAATTGTGCCGAGAGTTCCGTACTAATCAGCGTCACTCGAAATGGCTCAAAATGGAAATCCACCCCAGCCCATCGGCACACAGCCTCTATCGCACGAAAAGTGCAAAACGAACTATCGTGCGGAGCAAGCAACCAATCGAACACCTCATCCTTCAAGCAAAACACGCCCACTGCCATCACGAGCGTCAGACCTATAATGCGGAAAAGCATCTTGCGCAATACGTCAAGATGCTCTCCAAAGGTCATGAGTTCATCGCTCTTACTGGCCATGCTTAGGCTCTTTTGCAGATTGAGAAGGTTGTTGCGATTCCTCATCCGAAGTTTCATTCATCGCAGTCGAATGTTTCTCTTCTTGTCCATCTTCATCAGAGGGAACAGAATCATTCATTCCTTGCTTAAAACTCTTAATGCCTTGTCCAAGTCCACGCATCATTTCGGGTAACTTTTTACCGCCAAACAGCAGCAGAGCCAGTAAGACGATAAGCAGCAATTCGCTCGTACCAATCATGAGCGGAAGAATCATCAAAGTTTCCATAATCATCATGCATTTGTTACTAAAAGGATTTCACAAGTATCGAAATTGATTTCCCAGTGTCCGCCATCCTCGCCTCTCCATTCATACTTTGAGGCCATTCTGTCCCACCAGTTTTGAAAATCCGTACCAGTTTTTCCAAGATCTTTCACGAGTTTTTCGTAAAGTTCTTCGTTATCAGCTGTTACAATTTTGGATAGTTCATTCAATCCATTGCGACGTTCGAAGAGGCGCTGTATTTCGTCGCGTTCTTCGGGAGTCACTTGCCCAACAGTTTGCTTTATTGCCATTCTTTTCGTTTTTCAAAGGGATCAAGGTAATCTATTTCCGTTATAGCCTTCTGTTCAGGTAGAAATGTTCCATGCTTACGTATCGCTTCCAAGAGTTGTCGCGAAGCATTACGTTCCAAGTGAGCCATCACACATTGTTCATGACTTGGCGTATTCACTTCTAGCGTAGTCTCGCGGTTCATCCATACACAGCGCTTACAATGGTAAGCATCGCAGTGACGGCAAATCGGAGCATGATCCAACTTATACAATTGTGCATTTTTTACATCGAGCCCATGCTGCATATTCCCCACGTTGAATCCGTTAGATTCATTATAAAATGCGGGACACACATAGAAATTTCCATCGGGAGCAAGCGTCACGTTTGTCTCACCCGCACCGCAGTTGTTCATTTTATCGAGCATCATGCGGTCGGTCAGTAGGTTGAGTTGCACTTGTCCCCCCTGTGCATAAATAGATTCTACTTCTTTTGTCAAGAAGGTTAATGCCTTACGATACTTCTCAATGTCGGCGTCTGCAAACTGAACCACATCGAGAAACACAACATTGAGTCGGCTTACCGCCTCCAACACAGGCTTCAGTTTCTCATAGCGATGGTAGAACATCTCTAATGTTGTTCGCAACACATAGGCGGTCTCTTTTCTAAAACAGAAACCTTGCAGTTCATCCCAATCGCTTATCACCACCACATCTGCCGTGTCTTTCAAGTTGGAGCGCGAAGAAACGATGTCTGTATGATCCACACGATCAATTACTTCCTTATACTCTCGTGGAATTTCATAGTCGGGATATACCACCTGTACGGACAGATTCTCTTTCATTGCCCAAAGCACAGCCTGTTCCAACACCGAGAGTGGCATCAGTCGTACATCCTTATGCGAAATTCCATAATGACAATACGACACAGAAGTATCGCAAAGTTGCAATATCAGATATTGTAGCATCGTTTAGTCCTCCTTGTTTTCGAGCTCCAACTTGCGGTAGAGCTTGTTCCAATAATAGTTGTTTGCTCTCACGCGTGCCTTATGCATCTTGCAGATAGCCGTAGCTCGTTGATAGATTGTAGGAGTATCAGCAGCATCGTAGTTTTCTCCTTGACACCAAGCACATCCTTCAGCCACTTCGCAGTCAATGCATTCTTGTGTGGATTGCGTGCAACGGTCTAAACAGAGGAACGGGCGCAACTTATTCTTGTCTATACCATCGCGCACATTTCCTATAATCCATGCTTTTTTGCTTCGCAATGAATACTGTGCAAAACGCGTACATGGATAGAAGTTGCCCTCGGCATCTACGGCAAGCATCATACCTGCTCCACACCAGTTTTGATTTTGCAAGTGGCAATCCATTGGTTTACCCAAATGCTCCGAGAAAAACGAACAAGCATAGTCCTTATAGTATTCTCCATCGATGATGGCATCGGCTAGTTGCATGAGTTGATCCTCGAGTAGTGCGTCATCACCTTCTTTCCATACGTTTTCAAACACGCAGTTGATGTTCACCTCATGAATGCCGAGCGAGTAAAGGTGTAGCACACTCTCCTTTATATAAGGTATGTCGGCACTGCTTATCGTCACCTTTGTGCCAGCATCAGGAAATTGCTTCAGCCATAGGGGAATGTTTTTCACCACGTCGTCGTATGAACCGCGCTCTTCCTCTTTCTTCGGCTGTATTCCTTGTTCCATCTCTGGTGTTTTCCATATACGATTGAGGTCGTGCTTACGCCTCGTTCCGTCTATGGTGATGCCGATGCTTAGGTGTTCTCTATTTTTCTTGATAAACTGTTGCACCTTTTCCGTGTGGTAATTGATGCCGTTGGTCGAGAAAGAGAACCGGTAGGAATCGAACCAGTGATGACCGCGTCGGTACATCTCCGTCTTCAAGTAATCGCAGATTTTATCTATCAAATCGATTTCAAGGAAAGGCTCACCTCCGATAAAGTCCCAGATTACGCTTTCTTCCGTCATCTCGTTCTCATGATCAAGAATGTAGTCGATAGCTTGTTTGGCCACCTCCCAAGTCATGCGTTCCTTGGTGTTCTTACCCACAAGGTAGCAATACTTGCAAGCGAGTTGGCAGTCTTTGGTGACGATAAAGGTGATAGTTTTAGATTCACCATTTCTCCATGTATGACTAAGTCCTTTTATTGTTTTCGTCATTTTAATGTATTGAAAAAGGTGTGTACATAGCACATAGAATATACACATGCCTTACACACCCTCTTTATTTAATGTCTACTTGAACTTCTACAAGCCTGTTTACAAGATGTAATGCATCCACCGCGACAATTTCCACCGCAAGTTGCTTTACAAGTATTATAACATGTTGCAGAGCAATTGCTTGTACACTTTCCCGAACACCCTGAACATCCCGTAGGCACATCAGGATATTCCTCGTCAATCTCGCAAGATGTCATTACTGAGGGAAGTGCCACCATAGCCACTGCAGGAATTACGATTCCCGCTGCTTTCTTAAAGAAACTTCTTCTTGAAAGTATTTCATTCTCTTTCTTAGTCATTGCAAATTTGTTTTAGAAGTAAAAGCCTGTTTTTACAAAGAAATGGTTGGTTCCCTTACCGCTACCATAATGCTGCAAGCCACAGCTAAAGTTCAGTTTCTTATAACGGAAACCAGGACCAAACTCACAATAGAAGCTACTTCCGTTACTTGGTTTCAAGGTAACTGCAGCACCATAAGCCATGTGAAGCATCGGTGCAAAATCCGATGTTACTGGATAAAATCCACGAATCTGAGCATAAGCTGTCATATCCCATCGTAAACTCTGATTCTTGTAATAATGAGTCAGCATATGACCATCCACGCCGAGCGCAGTTTCCAGATAGTCATTGAATTTCACACCATGGAAAGTGCCCAGCATAACACGCCCTGTATAGGTTTTAACACCGCTATACTTGCTAGAAGTGCCATAACCCACGTGCATTCCGCCAACATAATGTGGATTCATCTCCCATGCGGGAACGCCAGCTTTAGCTACAAAGGGCAACGCGGCCAAAGCCATTGTAAATAGTAGTTTTTTCATACTATAAACAGGTTTTTAGACACGACACCCATATATCTAACGATTGTTTTTCAACGAACTTTACGCATAAAGAAAAAAAGACGTGGGTGTCTTTACTGCTTATTCAATAGTCAGGCCTTCGCATTGCCTTTTCCCGAATAAACAGCCCAGTTAGCCCACGTCATTTGATATATTATCATGGATACGTTTGCACTGCCCTTAGTTGTATGAATACAACAAGGGTTAGTGCAAACAAGGGATAATACACCCAACGTGGACGTTCTTGGCTTTATCTTCGGGAATGTTCAAAGTTGCGAAGTTTGACTATTGAAGATAACGCTGTAAACGTCCTTTTATCATTATGTACTTGAACCCGCCAACCCTCTTGGGCTAACTGATTCACGGGCAAAGGTATCATTTCCCTTTAAAAAATGCAAGTTTTTAACCGAATTTTTGTTCAAAACATAGAAAATACACATAGCCTGTCAGTATTTCCTCTTTTCACGCTTGAAATGCTTTCCGTTTTAGTACAATACATTTTTCTTTTGCATAAGCCTATGATTTGGCTGCAACGAGCGATAACATCCTTTCTTTTTACCCCACAAAAACGCTAACTATTGTTAGCAAAATCACTTACAAAACTCGTTTATTTACCCTTTTCTTACCTATTATATACTATAAAAAGTGGTATGTTTAAGCGAAAACGCGTAATTTTGCGGCCGAAATGAGACAAGCAAATTACCACTTCACGGCATTCAAGCATTGGGCCGCAACTTCTGTTGCCCTAGCTTGTTGCTTTGCCGCACATGCTGAAACAGAAAAAGCCGACATTGCCATGCCGGCGGACAGCCTTGCAGCGATGTCCCTTGCCCCAACCTCTGAAAATGCTGGGTTTATCGTTTCGGCAAAAGATAGTGAGCCTACGGATTCCACCACGGCTAAACAACACCGGGGATTCTTCCGCAAGATTTGCGACTACTTCCGCTACTCAAACAAGCAGAAGCCCAACAAGAAGGTGGATTTCGGATTCATCCCTGGACCTAACTACTCGGCTACAACAGGACTTGGTCTCGGACTCCTCGGCACGGCTACTTACTCTGCCGACTGTACCGACCCCACTCTGCCCCGTTCGAATGCATCTATTTATAGCAATATGACCACGGGCGGGTTCTTCCTCATTGGCTTGCGCGGCAATCATATCTTCCCCCATGAGCGCTATCGATTAGACTATAAGGTGAATCTTTCCACCTTTAGCACCGACTTTTGGGGATTGGGCTACGACCGAGCTGACAACGATGCGAACAAGACAGACTTTCGTCGCAACCGTATCACGGCCATGGCACGCTTCATGTTTAAGCTCGCGCCAAAAACCTATCTCGGTCCGCTTGTCAACTTCCAAGTGGTACAGGCCAAAAACGTGAAACCCGAATTTGCATACCTCTTTGAAGGCCAAGAATTAACCAATCGCGCCTATACAGCAGGTTTGTCGTTCACTTATGACTCGCGCGACTTCATGCTCAATGCCTCTCGCGGTGTGTTTCTGCAATTAGACCAGACCTTCACACCACGCTGCTTTGGCAATGGAGACTATAATTTCTCATCTACCGAAGTCACCTTCGCCGCCTATGGTCGCTTGTGGAAAGGCGCTATTTTGGCAGGTGAGCTTCACGGACAGTTCAACTACGGGCATACCCCCTGGGCATTCCTCAGCGAAGTAGGCACCAATGACCGCATGCGCGGTTACTACCAAGGTCGCTATCGTGATAAGGATCTAATAGAAGGGCAGATAGAGCTGCGCCAACACATCAAGGGACGCAATGGCATTGCAGCCTGGGTTGGACTGGCCAACGCATTCCCCGATTTCGACCACATAGCATGGCGTAAAGCCCTCCCCAATGCTGGCGTAGGCTATCGTTGGGAGTTCAAGAAGCGCATCAACATCCGTATCGACTATGGCTTCACACGCAACGGCGGTGGCTTCATCTTCAATATCAACGAAGCGTTCTAAAAATGGTTACACGAGTTGAAGAGTTTAAAAGTCTATAAGTTAAGAGGAATCTTTTCGCTATCAGAAGTTACCATTAACAACTTCATCTACATCATATGACTCAACAAAACATCTTTATGAATATCAAATCAATCACACTCAGTGCACTGCTCCTCATAGCAGGCACTGCCAACCTGAAGGCCATCCCCTACTCGCCCGAATACTTGCTTGCAGAGGATGCCGAAGCCCAAGAGGGCAACATGCAATTTATTCCTAAAGGCAACTTTGAAACTTGGACTTCTAAGACCATCAAGGAAAGCGGCATTATCGGTGGCGCCACAGTCCACTTGATGAACATCGGTGCTCCTTGGGCCTCTTCCAACGTATGGGCCAAGGTAAGCGGCGTAACGAAGACCAACACTAGTGTATACCGCGACTCTCACCCCGGCCACGGCTCATGTGCCAAGCTCTACACCCACATTGTTGAAGCCAAGGTATTGGGTATCATCAACATCAAGGTGCTCGCTGCAGGTTCTATCTATCTAGGAAACACCATCCAGCCCATTACCGACACTAAGAATCCTATGGCAAAGCTCAATGCCGGTATCCGATTCACCAAGCGTCCCCGAGCCATCGTATTCGACTATAAAGCTCACATCGTCAAAGGCAACCGTATTCGCCAAAATGGTATTGCCAAAGGCTCAAGCGTAGCTGGTCAAGACATGGCAGACTGCATACTCTATCTCCAGAAGCGTTGGGAAGATGCCAGAGGCAACATCTATGCGAAACGCGTAGGCACTATGGTACATCGCTTCAGCAGTTCTACAGGTTGGAAGAACAATCAGTCGTTTGCCATCCATTATGGCGACATCCGCGGCAAAGGCTTCTACTCTTCTGCATGGGCGCTCACTTCTGGCGCAACGACCAAATATGCCCGCAACTCTAAGGGACGCATGGTCCCCGTCAAGGAAGTAGGATGGGCTGCTGCCAACGAGACTCCGACCCACATTGTCCTGCAGTTTGACTCTAGTCATGGTGGTGCCTACGTAGGCACAGTGGGCAACACGCTCTGGATTGACAATGTGCGCTTGGCTTACTAATCAGCACATCAAAGACTTCACACAATCTATAAGTAAAGAGGTTCCTCAATAGGAATCTCTTTTTTTGTACTCACTGATTCCTCCTCAGCCACTACCACAAACAATGCTTCTTCTGCCTTTGTCAGTCTTCCTCCCCTCCGAATAAGTTGCCCTTCACTAAGCACCCACCTAATTATTCCTTAGCAATTTCATACGTAACACTTCATCTTACCATCAGCGAACGAAGCTA
>ENA-ORSO01000682-ORSO01000682.1-human-gut-metagenome-genome-assembly--contig:-NODE-682-length-26598-cov-2.488076_pt1 | contig 26598 bp, 19 predicted proteins | sample MGYA00241902_ERZ509168 | MGnify/ENA primary metagenome ERZ509168 (study PRJEB26280, sample SAMEA2338806) | human gut metagenome | biome: human gut; feature: human-associated habitat; material: faeces... | reverse complement strand
TGCTTCCCGAAAGCGAGTGCAAAGGTAGACACTTTTCCAGTAACTGCCAAATATTATAACCACTTTTTTTCAAGCGGAAACTCCTGCAAATTTAGAAAAACTTCCCCAAACAAACAAGGAATATGCTGTAAAACATATATTTAACACTCGAAATCATGCACGATTTAAGAGGGAACTTTTTTATAGATGGAAGAAGAAGGAGACAAAAGAAAAGGAGAAAAGGGGAAGGAAAACGTGGGAACGAAGGAGAAAGAGGAGGAAAAGGCGGCGGGGAAAAGGGGGAATGGCACAGGGAAGACGGGGGCAACGAGGCTGAAAACACGCACAAAGAAAACACAGAAAAAGCACAAAGGGAACGGAAAGCCCAAGGACGGAGATAGGAAGGACGGTAAAGAACAGCAGGAAGAAAGAGAGTTTGGAACGAAAGACACACAAGGAAAATATAGGGCATGTGTCAGGAGCCGTACACAAAGGAAAGATAAAAGGGAAGGGCAAAGGCCGTAAAAAAGGAGGAGGCACGGGGGGCAAGGAAAGGTGGATACTACTGGACAGAAGACGCACACAAGGAAAGCATGGAAGACGCACAAGAAGCCACACATGAAAACACCTCATATATATAAGGTGGAAACCGGGAAGACAGGGAAAGGACGGAGCACCCACCGGTTGACTGAAAACAAGAGAAATAACTATCCGGAAGGGAAGACCGGGAAAGGAAGGCCGAAAACGGAAGGGAAACGACGGACGACGGACAAAAAGACCGCCCGGAACTGAAAACGGAAAACGATCAGGCATCCACCGAAACAAAGCGGTACTTAACCGCCACCGTGCACATAGGCCCGGACACAGCCGCCCCCGCAAGCCCCCACCCTGCAACATCACGGCTGCCCGGCAGACAAAGGAGGATTTTTCATGGGCTGCTTATGGGAACAATGACACAGGACGGACCGGACAAGCCCGTCACGGCAAAAGCGAATACCCATACCTACAGGACAAATCACCGTAAGACGGAACAGGAAGGACCGTCGTCCCATCCGGTTACAGTCGCCTTGAAAACCGTACCCCCAGGCCCGACAGAAAGACTGGAAAAGAAAGAAAAAACAATCAGAAAGACAACAAAAACACCCAAAAACGGGGCACAGAAAACCTCATCCGAGGCAAATCCGTAGCCCCAGACCTGAATATTTATGCAAAACACACACCCAATCCTGCATATATACCGTATATCATACACTCAGTCTCAGCCAAACGGTAAATCAATCGGAAGCGAACGGTTTTACGGTCGGCGCACAATGAAAGCAAGTCCTACGCCAACCATACCATAAATCGTTGGAAAAGGAAATAAAAATAAGCCGTAAACCGTCTTTTTACCTCTAATTGAAACGGAAACATCTCCAAAAACAGAAAGCAGAATGACAACGAAACAGGCTTGCCGCTTTCCCGACCGTAAAACCGTACGCACAATCCCCCGGCACGGCCGACAAAAGAACGGGACAGGACCTTCTTTCGTTACAAAACGATAAAAAACCGCCGCACGAGAATCCGTTATTTTCACCCCCTCCCTTTCCCGCACGGAAATAATGGATTCTCGGACAACCGGATTTAACATTTTGACACTTTGCCCATGTCGTGCCACTGCATAAAAAGTGGTATATTTGTACCGTCATGCCACCGGACTGTACTGGGACCGCTGTCGGCATACACAAGAAACAAACCATCAAACCGCATCATCATGAAACAATCCATCGTAACGGGCATGGGAGAAGCCTTGTGGGACATGCTGCCCGAAGGCAAGAAGATAGGAGGCGCACCGGCCAATTTCGCCTACCACATCTCGCAATTCGGAATAGACAGCCGGGTCGTGAGTGCCGTGGGAAAGGACACGGCGGGGAGCGAGCTATTGGAGAACTTACGGGACAAATCGCTGAAAGGACTTATCGAGAAAACGGACTTCCCCACAGGAAGCGTAGAGGTGGAAGTGGACGAAAAGGGCATCCCCTGCTACAACATCCGGGAAGACGTGGCTTGGGACCATATTCCCTTCACGCCGCAAACGGCAGAACTGGCCCGCCAGACGCAAGCCGTATGTTTCGGTTCGCTGGCCCAACGGCATCCCGCCTCACGCTCCACCATCCACCGGTTTCTTGACACCATGCCGGACGGGGACGAGCAATACAAGATATTCGACATCAACCTCCGGCAAGGTTTCTACACACAGGAGATTATCTCCACCAGTCTGCAAAAGTGCAACGTTCTTAAAATCAACGATGAAGAACTCGACATCGTGACACGGCTGTTCGCCTTGCCCGGCACGGGCCAGGAAGAAAGATGCAGGACGCTGCTGAAGCGATACGCGCTGAAGGCTTTGATTCTCACCTGCGGCGCACGAGGCAGTTTCGTATTCACCCCGGAAGAAACATCCTATCGAGACACCCCGAAAGTGGAAGTGGCCGACACCGTAGGCGCAGGCGACTCCTTCACAGCCGCCTTCACGGCCGCCATCCTTTCCGGCGGAACCGTCCGCGAAGCACACCGCCTCGCAGTAGACGTTTCGGCTTACGTATGTACGCAAAAAGGAGCCATGCCCCTGCTCCCCGGGATATTCACGAAACGGACATAAGACGACGGGGCAAAAATAAAAGTGTGCCGAAAAGAAATACATCTCTTGCGGCACACTCTCTTCTACATTCCTATATCTCACTCGACTTCCCACTCGAAAACACCGGCCGAATTGTCCTTTGGCAACACGACTTCCAGCTTCATGGCCGTAGTCTGCACCAGTGTGAATTCCACCGTGTTGGGCACGCCTTTTTTCGTCCCGTACGTACCGGCTGCCGACACCGGTGTCCAACCGCCCTGTTCGTCCTTGTAATACAGTTTCCAACTTTGAGGCACGCGGCAACCTCCCCACGGCTCATCGTCGAACCAATATACGGTGGAGGAAGACACTTTGGACGGTTTCGGGAACTCGTAAGTAATCCACTCCGTGGAATTCTTCATGGGCCACCAATGATAGTAGGCCATGGAACGGTCGTTTTCGTCCACCGGAACCAAACGGTCGTTAATGGCAGACAAGGCCGTAGTCTTGTGCGAAGCATCCACACGGCTCTCCGAGGCCAACGTGGCCGACATGGACGGGCTTGTCGCGCTCACCTCCTGCGGCAGCCATACCATCATGTTGCCGGGACCACGATGCGCCCAAGCATAATAAGGAATAAGCGTCAGTTCGACATCCGAAGCCGTCAGGCGGCCTTCGGCATCATAGCCCAACACCTGCGCACCGGTCTTGATTTCCGTCAGGCCGCAAAGCAGGTCCGGTTTCTCTACCGTCTCGAACTGCGGGCGGCGGTTCACCAACACACTCATGATGTCGAAATCATTGTCGGGCCACTCGGCGCAGTACACCAACGGGCCGCGCTCCACAGCCACACGCCCGCGGTCGGCCTCCACTTTGGCATGTGCTTTCACCACGCGAGGCTCCATATCGAAATGCACTTCCACCTTGTCGCCCTTCTTCCACCGGCGTTCTATCGTGAAATAACCGTCTTGCAATTCGCTTTCCACCGGTTGGCCGTTCACTTTCACACTGTATCCCAGACGCTTGCCGTCGCTGTAACGGTACAAATCGCTCGGTACGACTTGTCCGCGCACCCAACCGGGGATACGGATTTTCATGGCAAACTCACCGGCCTTGTTCTTCTTCACGCTCACGGCCACGTCACCATCCCAAGGATAACGGGTCTGCTGCTCCAATACGACACTCTTCTTGCCCACCTCAAGGTTGGCTTCGTTGGACATGAACAGGTTGACATATACGTCCTTATCCTTCACGGCATATACATAACCGGGCAAGGAAGGGATGAAACGGCAAATGTTGGACGGACAACAGGCACAACCGAACCAAGGCTGACGCTGATGCTGTCCCCGGCTCTCCAAGGGATTGGGATAGAAGAAACCGCCGCCGTCCAACGAAACGCCAGAAATCAGCCCGTTATACAAGGAACGCTCCAATACGTCGTAATACTTGGATTCCCCGTGCAGGAGAAACAAACGGTAGTTGACATAGACGTTGCCGATGGCCGCGCACGTCTCGCAATAAGCCGACATGTTGGGCAGTTCATAATTCGCACCGAAAGCCTCGCCATTGGCCGTAGCCCCGATACCGCCGGTGATGTAATACTTCTTGCTCACGATATTGTCCCAAATCCGGTCGATGGCATGGATGTAAGCCGTATCGCCCGTGAGGGCTGCCACATCGGCCATCCCGGCATACATGTAAGTGGCCCGCACGGCATGCCCCACGGCCTCATCCTGCTCCACCACGGGCTTGTGCGCCTGGCTGTAAGCGTCGCGCCGAGAAGTGTGGCCGCGTTGGTCGAGGAAGAACTTCGCCTCGTCCAGATACTTCTGGTCGCCCGTCACGATATAGAGTTTGGCCAAGGCCATTTCGGCTATCTGATGGCCGGGCACAAGAACCTGTTGCCCTTCCCCCGGGCCGATTTCACGACACACGCAGTCGGCATAACGGATGGCAATATCCAGAAAGTTCCGTTTTCCCGTGGCTTGGTAATGCGCGATGGCACCCTCCACCATGTGGCCGAGGTTATAAAACTCGTGGCTCAAGTCCTCCACTTTTTCCCAACGTCGGCTTCCCGACCAGTCATGAGGACGCTTGGGATTCATCGTGCGGCTCGTGTACAGATAGCCGTCCGGCTCCTGCGCTGCCGCCACAATGGTCAACACGCTGTCGATATACGACTTCAGCTTCTTGTCCGGATAGGTCTGCAGCAAGTAGCTTGCGCCTTCTATCGTCTTGTACACGTCCGTATCGTCGAACGGAAGACCTTCCACCTTGTAATTTTCGCTCGGATGGGCCGCCTTGACAAAGTTTTCATATCGGCCGCTCTCTTCACATTTACTGAAGGCCAAAGGGATGGTAACCTCACGGCTTGCCTTCAAGCGTTGCCCCCAAAAGGAATCCGTCACCTTGACGGACGTGAAAGGTACGGGAGAATAAGGATAACCGTGGGGCGCATCTTGCGCCTGCATGCTTCCACACAAGGAAGACACGAAAATAGCAGTCAGCAATTTTTTCTTCATGGTAGGTAAAAAATAAAAATATTGATTTCACGGCAAAGTTAGCAAAACTAATTATCTTTGCAGCATGAAACCATAGAATTATTAACCCATGAGAAACAAAATCTTATTCTTGAAACGAACCGCATGGACTTTCTGTACCGCTGCTTTTTCCATTGCCATCCACGGGCAAAACACGGCACAAATCATGGAAGTACCGTTCACCCAAGTACGTATCCAGGACGCGTTCTGGTCGCCGCGCATCGAGACGAACCGCACGGTGTCCATTCCCTCGGCCTTCCGGGAGTGCGAGAAAAACGGCCGTTTCGACAACTTCGCCATCGCAGGCGGACTAAAAGAAGGCGAACACCGGGGCGACTTTTCGTTCGACGACACCGACCCATATAAAATCATCGAAGGAGCGTCTTACTCTTTGGCCGTGAAATACGATGCACGACTGGATGCCTATCTGGACAGCGTCATCGCACTGATAGCCGCCGCACAGGAATCCGACGGTTACCTGACCACTTGTGTGACCAACCGCTGTACCCGTCTTTCGGGTTGGTGGGGGACACACCGTTGGGAGAAAATCAACAGCCACGAACTTTACAATTCAGGACATCTTTATGAAGCTGCCGTAGCCCACTATCGTGCCACGGGCAAACGTTCCCTATTGGACGTGGCTATCAAAAACGCCGATTTGGTATGCCGGGTATTCGGTCCCGACGAAGGACAGAAACATGTGCCTTCGGGGCATCCCATCGTGGAAATGGCTTTGGCCAAGCTATACAAAGTCACCGGAAAAGAAGAATACCTCCGCACGGCCCGGTATTTCGTGGAAGAAACGGGACGATGCACCGACGGACATGCCCCCAGTGCATACAGCCAAGACCACAAACCCATTCTCGAACAAAATGAAATAGTGGGGCATGCCGTGCGGGCCGGTTACCTGTATTCCGGCGTGGCCGACGTGGCCGCACTGACCGGCGACACGGCTTATTTCCATGCCCTTACGCGCATTTGGGAAAACATGGCCGGACGCAAATTGTACCTCACCGGCGGTATCGGCTCCCGTGCCCAAGGCGAAGGCTTCGGCCCGGATTATGAATTGAACAACCATACGGCCTATTGCGAAACTTGCGCCTCCATCGCCAACGTGTACTGGAACCACCGCATGTTCCTTGCCACGGGCGACTCCCGATACGAGGATGTATTGGAACGTGCTCTCTACAATGGGGTCATTTCGGGCGTGTCACTTAGCGGCGACCGCTTCTTCTACGACAATCCTTTGGAAAGCATGGGGCAGCACGAACGGCAGGCCTGGTTCGGTTGTGCCTGCTGTCCGGGCAATGTCACCCGTTTCATGGCTTCCGTTCCTAATTACATGTATGCCACACAAGGCAAGGACGTCTTCGTCAACCTATATATACAAAGTACGGCCCATCTCTCTACTTCCCAAAACAAAATAGAAATCCGCCAGACAACGGATTATCCATGGGACGGAAAAATCCGCATGACCGTACATCCTGAAAAGAAGCAGACCTTTGCCCTGCGATGCCGCATCCCGGGATGGGCACAAGACCGTCCGATACCGACCGACCTGTATCACTACACCGGAAAAGGAAAGGGCTACACCATACAAGTCAACGGCAAGGACGCGGAGTTCCGTGTGGAAAACGGTTACGCCGTCATCTTGCGGAAATGGAAGAAAGGCGACACGGTGCAACTGGATTTCCCGATGGACATACGCCGGGTGGAAGCCCGTGGCGAAGTGGAAGACGACCGGGGAAAAGCCGCCATCGAACGAGGCCCCATTGTCTACTGCATCGAAGACAAAGACCAGCCGGACAGTTTGATTTTCAACAAATTCATTCCTACCGGGACGATGATTTCCGCCACTTACGCCCCGGATATGCTTAACGGTATCGTCACGTTGGAAGGCACGGCCCAAGCCGTCGGACGTGGCGGAAAGACGACGGACGTACCGTTCAAAGCCATTCCTTATTCCGTATGGAACAACCGTGGCGCGGCACAAATGGCCGTATGGATTCCCACATCGCCGGAATATGCCCGTCCCGAACCTTTGCCGACCATCGCCAGCCGGGCACGTACGCTGACGATTCAAGCCCCTCTCCAAAAAGACGCTCCCGAATCTGCCGCCACGGAAGGTTGGGCTTGGGGCGTAAACGACCAATGGGAACCGAAACGTTCGTCGGACACGTCCAAACCTTACCATTACTGGTGGCTCAAGCGCGGCACGAAAGAAACGTTGGCCTACGACTTCGATCAAGCTTACACCGTATCGGGTGTAGAAGTGTACTGGCTGGACTTCGACCATTACGACGGTAACTTCCGTGTACCCGCCTCGTGGAGACTCTATTATAAAGAAGGTGACAGTTGGAAAGAAGTGGAAGCCACTACGCCGTACACCACGACCAAGGACGCCTACAACCGTCTCGACTTCAAACCGGTAAAGACCACCGGACTGAAAATCGCCGCGCAACTTCAAAAAGGTGAGTCGGGCGGCGTGTTGGAATGGAAGGTCATTCCGGCCCCAGATAAACTATAAAATCCAATGACACTCACTTATATCTACCACAGCGGCTTCATGCTCGAAGGAGTATCGGTCATCCTGATTTTTGATTTCTGGCGGGATGCCGACAACAGTATCGTGGAACGGACACTGTCCACAACGCATAAACGCGTCTACTTTCTGGCCAGCCATTTCCATCAGGACCATTTCAATCCGGAAATCCTGAGCCTGCCCGTACCCCACGGGGAAAAGAAAGTCATCCTCTCCCGCGACATCTACCGTCGGCGACGTGCCGGAACGGAAGGCGTAACGGCATACCTGAGACGGGGAGAAAGCTACCGCGACGACCTCATCACGGTACATGCTTTCGGTTCCACTGATTCCGGCGTATCTTGGGCTGTTCATGTTGAAGACAAAGACATATTCCACGCAGGCGACCTGAACAACTGGCATTGGGCAGACGAATCCACGCCACAGGAAATCAAAAAACGGGAAGGCGACTTTCTGGCTATCCTGAACAACATCCGCAAGGAATGTACGGCTTTCGACCTGGTAATGTTTCCCGTAGACCCACGTTTGGGTAGCGACTTTGCCCGTGGCGCACGACAATGGTTGCAATATATCCCCACCCGTTATTTTGCCCCGATGCACTTCCCTCCGGCTCGCGAAAGGGCCATGACCTTCGGTCCGGAAGCGGAACGAATGCAAACCCGTTTCCTCTACATTCAAGAGGAAGGAGAAGCCATTGCCCGGTTCTGACGGGGTTTGCACATCCGGAAGAAAAGGCTTACCTTTGAAAATAAAAAGCAGAAATACAGCAAATTTACAGCCTATGAAATTTATCTCATGGAATGTCAACGGCCTGAGAGCCTGTTGTGAAAAAGGATTTAAAGAGTCTTTCGCCGCCTTGGATGCGGACTTCTTTTGCCTGCAAGAAACAAAAATGCAGGAAGGTCAGCTCGATTTGGAGTTTGAAGGCTACCGCTCCTACTGGAACTATGCGGAGAAAAAAGGATATTCCGGTACGGCAATCTTCAGCCGCCATGCCCCGCTCAATGTCACATACGGCCTCGGCTTGGAGGAACATGACAAGGAAGGACGCGTCATCACGCTTGAAATGCCTGACTTTTTCTTAGTCACGGTCTACACGCCCAACTCGCAGGACGGGCTGAAACGTTTGGATTACCGTATGAAGTGGGAAGAAGCATTCCGTACCTATCTCTTGCAACTGGATGCCCGGAAATCGGTTATCGTCTGCGGCGACTTGAACGTGGCGCACCGCGAAATCGACCTGAAAAATCCGAAATCGAACCGTAAAAACGCAGGTTTCACGGACGAAGAACGGGAAAAATTCGGCATCTTGTTAGACAGCGGTTTTACAGACACGTTCCGTTTCTTCTATCCCGACCGCGAAGGCATCTACTCATGGTGGTCTTACCGTTTCAAAGCCCGGGAAAAGAATGCAGGGTGGCGTATCGACTATTTCTTAGTATCCAAACGACTGGAAACGCAACTCAAAAGCGCAACCATACACACCGAAATTTTCGGTTCCGACCACTGCCCGGTAGAGGTAGACTTGTTCTGACCCGTCAGCCGCTTTATATCGAAAAAGAGCCGTTCCCGTATGCTTTTGCGCACTCCGGAAACGGCTCTCTTCGTATCTGGCAGGTATTACCCCAACACCCTGCATGCCCCTACATATCGCCGGTCATAATAGCCGTCGGAAGAAGAATTAATGCAAATACCTTTGCGCCCTGCATGGATGAATTCAAATTCACCGGTTTCTTCATTCACATCCGTCACTATACCCACGTGCCCGATGGTCTTCTTGGAACGCGTACCGGTGAAAAACACCAAATCCCCTTGCTGCAAGTCGCGGCGGTCGTCTATCTTGACTCCTTCTCTAAACTGGGAACGCGAAGAACGCGTCAAACAGATATCCAAAGACTTAAAGACATAAGTAGTGAAACCGGAACAATCAAATCCGCGCTTAGGGTTCATTTGTCCGTAACGGTAAGGCACTCCGATAAACTCTTTGGCTTTCTCCACGACATCTTGGCCGGTGACTGAATCCTCCTTTATTTCTTCCGACAATAACGTCTGGGCAGAAACAGGGGACACACAAAACAAAGCACACAAAACAAGCAGAGACCAAAGACACCGCATCATTATTTTGATATTAATTTTAAGGGTTCGACATGAATTTCGATGCCAAAAATACACCTTTCCATGCAGAACCCCAACAAAATACACATCTTTTAAGAGCCTTTAAGGCTCTGGACGTCAATGAATCGTAACCATGGTAGCCCCGAATCCATACTCGCGGAACGAAGCATCCTGATAAGTGCAATTCTTATAAACCCGCTTCAATTCCTTCAAGAGTTCGCTGCGCAACACACCTTCTCCCTTACCATGGATAAAAACGATTTTCTGTCCTTTGTTCTTTTGGTTCTCGTCCATCACGCGGCGGAACTCCTTCATCTGGCAGTCCAACATCTCCTTGTTGGAAAGCCCCGCTGTATTGTCCAACAATTCACTGATATGCAGATCTATTTCTATGATGCCGTTCTTCGGTTGTTCCGCTTTACGAGCCGGTTGGCGTACCGGACGCTCGTCGGCCGATTTTTTCAGCAAAGCCTCCTGCAACTGTTCTGCATTGACAAAAACCGTACGGGCAGGCACGTCATCCTTCACCACGTCATACACCAAGGCATCTTCTTCAAAGAAATCCGAGGGTTGGAACGTGTACAACTTGTAGAACTTCACAGTGTCTATCCGCAATTCCACCTGTACGGCCGGTTTGAGCAGAAAAGTCTTCTCCTGTTTATAGGCCAGACATTGCACACAGACGCGCTCCATGTCGTTCAACACCGAACGGTCGAATTCCTCCATGAAGAGTTTGGTGTTCGGCTCCACCGTCCCTTGGAAACGTACGCGCCATCCCGTACCCTCCACACTCATGTAAAGAAAGGTGACGTAATAGTTACTGTCGTTCACCAAATAAGCCTCGAAAGACGTGGTGGTCATTTCTTTAGGATTCATCGGCACGTAAGCCAGAAAAACGTTCAGCTTGTCACCGTTCCGGCGTTCCTGCGGTTTGGGCACGAATGTCACAGGACGGTCGTCTTCCTCATCTTCATCACGAAACTGTCTGGCCGCCCGCTCTCCTACGAGTTTCTTCTTGTCGTGCGTACCGGTGTTCACCTTGGCAATATTATAATCGTCAGTCTCTACCACGACACACTCACGCACGGGCATCGGAATGTCGAAACCGTCTTCATCCCGCACTAATACCGTATCTTTGTCTTGGAAGCCGCTCACGATGCCGCCCCCCACTTCGCTCAAGAATCTTACTTTATCTCCGATTTTCATATCTTCCATGTTTTATTCCCGGCAAAGATAGCGAAAGACAGGCGCAGAGGCAAACGAAAACGGAATTTTCTGATTGGGCTGTGCCGGGCCGCATCCTATCTTCGCGCAGACAAATATACAGCAAAGCGCAAGGAGTACAATATCTGTCTGCCGCCTTTATGCTTTTTTATCCCAAACACCCGTTCCACTTCGGTAAATATACCTAACTTTGCATCCCAAAAGCTATCAATCCCAATGGAAGAGACCAAACATATCCACATTAAAGACTTCAACTACGAACTGCCCGAGGAGCGTATCGCAAAATTCCCCCTAACCGAACGGGATCAATCCAAACTGTTGGTGTACCGTCACGGAACGGTGGGCGAGGACACGTTCACGTCGTTGCCGGACTATTTGCCCCAAGGTGCCCTGATGGTATTCAACAACACGAAAGTCATACAGGCGCGGTTGCATTTCCACAAAGATACCGGCGCGCTCATCGAGGTATTCTGTCTGGAACCGGTCCGTCCGCACGACTACGCGCTGATGTTCCAACAAACCGGTCGTTGCAGTTGGCTTTGCCTTGTGGGCAATCTGAAAAAATGGAAAAGCGGTAGCTTATCCCGCCCCGTGGAAATCGGCGGACGCAGCATCACCCTGAAGGCAACCCGGGGCGAGAATCGCGGCACCAGCCACTGGATTGACTTTGAATGGGACGACGAACAAACGACTTGGGCTGAAATTTTGGAAGCCGTGGGCGAACTGCCCATCCCGCCCTACCTGAACCGCGAGACACAGGAAAGCGACAAGACGACCTACCAGACGGTGTACTCTAAAATCAAAGGCAGCGTGGCTGCCCCCACGGCCGGACTCCATTTCACCGAACGCGTGTTGGCCGATTTGGATGCCCACGGCATCGACCGCGAGGAAGTGACGCTCCACGTCGGGGCGGGCACGTTCAAACCGGTGAAAAGCGAAGAAATAGCCGGGCACGAGATGCACACGGAATACATCTGCGTGCATCGCAGCACGATAGAGAAACTGTTGGCGCACGGCGGCGCATGCATTGCCGTGGGCACGACTTCGGTGCGCACCCTCGAGAGCCTGTATTATATAGGTGTGGCATTGGACGGAAATCCCGACGCATCGGAGGAGGAACTCCACGTGCCGCAGTGGATGCCTTACGAGTATGCCGCCCGGACACGCCCTTCCGGAAGCCCCGACGACGGACGTCCGGAAGCACTCACCACAATGCAAGCCCTGCAAAACGTATGGGATTACCTGAACCGCCACGAGCTGACAGCCCTGCACACCAGTACGCAAATCATCATAGCTCCCGGATACGAATACCATATCGTGCGGATGATGGTCACCAATTTCCACCAACCGCAAAGTACACTGTTGTTACTCGTCTCGGCTTTCGTACACGGCGATTGGCGCACGATTTACGACTATGCCCTCGCCCACGATTTCCGTTTCCTCAGCTACGGTGACAGCTCATTGCTCATCCCTTAAATCCCGCGAAACCTCATGATAGCTACACAAAAAGACAACTGGGAAGAGATGTTTCCCCTCGTGGATGAAGAGGGGAACATCATCGGAGCCGCCACACGCGGCGAATGCCACAATGGCAGCAAATGCCTTCACCCTGTGGTGCACTTGCATGTGTTCAACAGCCGGGGCGAACTTTACCTGCAAAAGCGTCCGCAATGGAAAGACATCCAACCGGGGAGATGGGACACGGCCGTAGGAGGACACGTGGACTTGGGCGAAAGCGTGGAGATGGCCCTGCGCCGCGAAGCGGAAGAAGAACTCGGCCTCACCGGCTTCACTCCCGAACGTCTCCCCCACTATGTATTTGAATCCGACCGCGAACGTGAACTGGTCTTCCCCTACCGTTGCACCTACGACGGGGACATACATCCCAGTGCGGAAACAGATGGCGGACGTTTCTGGAGCACGACGGAAATCCATGAAGCGATGGGAAAAGGAATCTTCACACCCAATTTTGAAAGCGAATACAAGAGACTTTTCGGGAACGAGCCGGACATGCTTTTATGAATGAAAGCGAGAATGAATGACCAATGTTCTTGTTTCCATACGGAATGCGGTTCGGAAAGAAGAACATGTTTTTTATGAGAAGATGATTTAGACAAAAGAACATAAGGACATGTTTCCTTTGGGGACATAATTCGGACAGAAGAACATAAGGACATAAGATTCCTTACGGAAAGTGTTTTTCAGGCTTCTGTTCTTTTGTTCTTCTGTCTCCTAAATATCTACATACGGGAAATGTTTTCCTTCTGTCATTCTGTTGCCCAGCCTCCCCCACTTCCTTTTTATTACATTCTTTAACATCATCCGATGAAACAAAAGAGCGGCTTCTGCGTATTCTTTATAAAAAGGGAAAGAACGGCCACGTCCTAATTGCCGGAAACGGTTCCGCCCCTTGCAACATTAACCTCATGGAAAAGACAGAATTTGAAATAGCGGCATCCATGCTACGAGGCAAACTCGTAGACATCGCGCGTTTCTATTTGTCTGATGAGGACGAGGCGGAAGACATCGTACAAGAAGCCATGCTCAAACTTTGGCTTGTCCGAGACCGGATCGACCGGGAAAAGAACATTTCTCCCATGGGTATGACCGTCACCCGTAATCTTTGCATCGACCGCCTGCGGCGACTCAAGACCCATCCGCACGAAAGCCTGACGGGGCATGACGCGCCCGACGGACAGCGAAGCGCACAGGCGATGATGGAAGACCACGAAAATGCGGAATGGATGCGCGGGGCCGTTCGGAACCTGCCGGACAAATACCGGGCCGTGCTCCGCATGCGTCAGGTGGAACATCTGGAAATGGGCGAGATAGCCCGTATCATCGGAGCAACGGAAGGCGTAGTCCGCACCATATTGTCACGGGCAAGGAAACAAATGATGGAACAACTAAAGGTAAGGAGAGATTGAACATGACGACAAATAAAGAAGACATCAGACGATGGCTTGACCTCTATATGGAGGGAAAGACCTCATTGGAAGAAGAAGCCCTGCTGACGGAGTATTTCCGTTCGCCGGATGCCGACAAGGATTTTGCCGACTTCAAAACCATGTTCGACCAGTTCGACGAAGGCGAACCTTCTTTCACGGAAGAAGAACAGGAAAGGTGGATGCAGTCATGCCCACTGGAAGAAATTCCCGGCTCCTCTGCCCTACAGACCGTTCCTCCGATGCTACCGAAGCGCATACGTCGCACAAGGCAAATCGCCGTACGGTGGATAGCGGCAGCTTCCGTCGCAGCCGCATGTTTTTTCTTAGGTACCACCGTCTCGCGAAAGGAAGCCACACAACCCACAAATTCCATCCCCATGCCCCCTACCATCCTCACGGAAGTAAAGTGGAAAACCGATACGGTATTCATCGAAAAGCCAGTACCCACTGCGTTGACCGCCAAAATAATCACAGTCCGGGACACGATTGTCCTCCCCGCAAGCCACCCCAAAGGACAAATGTGGGCAGCCCTCTCTACAGGGCAGGGCACGTCCTCCACCGAAACGGCCTCAATCCCTCTGTCTGACACCGCCCTACAAGACGCGGACACGGCAGCCCGACAGCAGACCATGCCACACTTGGCCGACATTCAGGCCGAGTTCCAAAAGCAGAAAAGAAGAATGGACGAATTTTCCAAACAATATGAACATATCGACCCTTATTATGAAAACTTATATTAAATACTGGCTCATGGCCGTGACAACGGTCATGGTATGCACAAACCATGTACGTGCCCAAGAGTTCTATCGGGAAAATGAAACAGCCATGCATATATTTCACGAGCTTGACCGGATGTTTCCCAAGCGTTACTTGGAGCAAAGATGGATGACCGGTGCCCAATTTTGGGTACAGTATTGGTTCGAAGACCATGAAGACTACGAAGAACACCGCCCCAAAATAACCGAAATCTTCGACCTGTTGGATGCCACACCATTCCTGCACAAGCACACAGAAGAAACAGACAGTGGCGACATCATGCGGAAAACCTACGCCATGTCGCTGCGTTCCGACATCCAGGGGCAACAAGACTTCCTCAAACTCGAAGCTAGCCCAACCGGCGTATTTTTCTATTACCAAACCACAAACCGTTTCGCCCAAGCCGAAAATGATGCCATACCCGACCAAGCCATCATCGCAGAACTCGAAAAACTGTTCAACCAATACGTGTCACGCAGAAAAACGGTCAAACAAGAAGTGCATTTCCACGGAGCATACGGACGTGTAGTACATAACAAAGGATATAACAACGACCCGACGGCTTTTTCGGAGGGCTGCCGGTACATCATCCCTAAATGCACCCGGGCAGATTACCAACTGTTTTATGACCTCTTCCACAAATACCTCAAAAAAGATGTCGTCTACGTGGCAAGCAACGATGTGTACTGGGAATACGAAGAAACCGGGATAAGGATTCGCCAAGCCGACGGCCGCCCATTGTATATGGGAGCCGCATGGAAAAACGACAAGTTATACCTTATCCGTTTGGAAGGCTCGCACAACGGGAACGGAGTATTTCCCCGGGCTTGGGCAGAAGACAATCCGATATGGGACAGTTCATACATCACGAAAAAATTGCAAAAAAACAAGCAAGCAAACCAGAAATAAGTTAATCCGTCCCGGCCGTCTTGTGAAAGGTGGCCGGGAGTTTTTATTGATTAGGAAACAAGTGGATATCAGGCCTTCTCTATTTCTTCCGCCGACAACCCCGTGGCACCGATAATGGCATCCACGGACAATCCCATGGCCTTTAACCTGCGGGCTATCTCCAAAGCCTTGGCATGCTCTCCTTCGGCACGCCCTTCCATGCGACCTTCCGCACGCCCCTCGGCACGTTCCGTATAAATATTGTTGCGCAAAATGACGATGTTATCCAGATGACGGTAATAAGCCTCGCGCTCGCCTTTTGTCATCCCGTCCACCTTCAGGCGTTCGCGCACCTCCGCCAAACCGGGGGCGTGGGCTGTTTCGGGAATCTCACCCGTATTCAAATAGTAGATCCATTCCTCCAACGGGGTCTTGGCCACTTTGTTGAAGTCGTTCACCTTCAGGATATAATACTCCGGATAAAGTTGGCTCACGGCATCCACCTTAAAGGTCTGCCGCTGGAAAGGAGTCAGCTCCAGTATGTCGTTCTCATGGATGCCGCGAAATTCCGTCTTGCCATGGTACACGATATCCTTCCCATGCCCCAAGGAGAAATAAACAATGTTCACGCTGTATACCTTGCGCACGTTCTCATACCCCTCGCCACGGTTGATGTATTCCGTCACCAACTTCGACACGCCGAACAACATGCGCTGAAAATAAGCGTACTCATTGTTGTTCTGCACCTCGATGAGTATCAGTTCCCCTTTGGAATCCAAGGCCAACAAATCCACACGGTTGTACTTGTCGAACTCGTCTTCCTGATTGCTTTCGCTCTCCAACAACTGGCTGATGGTGATTTTCTCATCCAGAAGCGTGGTCAACAAACCTTCCAACACCCCGAAGTTAGCCTTGTTGCGCAACAGGCGCTTCATCGCCCAATCAAAACGGATATAGTTTGCCATAAGCGTAGACTTTATTGCCATATATTTTTGCAAATGTAACGTTTTTCTCTCGCCCCTCCTCCAAAGCTTACATAAAGAGTGTTAACTGCAAAATCCACACGATATTTTTCAAAAAAAACGGCTCCGGGCTGTCACAAAACAACGCGTTCTGCGTATTATTAATAACAGAATGTGGTCGATACCATGATTAACAAACCTAAATCAGCCATCACATGAGAAAAGTTTTCTTCAACCTCCTTCCGGCCTTTGCGGCCATCCTCCTGTCCCTTGCCTGTTTCGACGCCATGGGGCAGGTCATCTACGGCGGCGTGTTCAATTCCGTCACGCGCCAACGCATTTACGATGTGAAAGTGGAACTTATGGACAAGCATTACGTCACCCTCGACTCCATGCGCAACTCCCCAAACAACCAGATAGCCGACCGGCCGTCGGCATGGTTCTTCGATATGGAAAACCGTCCTGCCCAACCCTACATCCTGCGCTTCAAGGCCGAAGGGTATGAAACGCAGGACGTGCCCGTGGACTCTTTCACGTTCCGCCGCAGGGAGGTGGCACGCTTCATCACGGATGTCTACTTGGAAAAAGCCATCAAGCATAAGGCGTTAGGGGAAGTGACCGTGAAGGCCACGAAGGTAAAGATATACACGCGCGGCGACACGGTGGTCTACAATGCCGACGCTTTCCAACTGGCCGAAGGCTCCATGCTCGACGCGCTTATCCGCCAGTTGCCGGGCGTGGAACTGAAAGACGACGGGCGCATCCTCGTCAACGGGCGTTACGTGGAGAACCTGTTGCTCAACGGCGAGGATTTCTTCAAGGGCGAACCTTCCGTCATGCTCGAGAACCTGCCTGCCTACGCGGTCAAGGACGTGAAAGTGTACGACAAAGACGGAAAGCTCAGCGAATTTCTCGGACGGGAAACCGGTGACGAGGAACTGGTCATGGACGTACGCCTGAAACGGGAATACTCCGTGGGATGGCTGGCCAATACCGAAGGGGCATACGGCACGGAGGAACGCTACCGCGCCCGACTTTTCGGCCTGCGGTTCACGCCCCACACGCGTTTCTCGGCTTTTGCCAACTTCAACAACATGAACGAGAACCGCCAACCGGGCTACAACGGCGAATGGTCTCCCGCGCAACTGACCGGAGGACTGCGCTCGAACAAGAACTTCGGAGTGAACTACATGGTGAACGAGAAGGACGGGAAGTACAAACTCAACGGAAGCGCATCTTACATGCACTACGACACGGACGTGCGCTCGCAGACCACCGGCGTGAACTTCCTGCCCGACGGCGACACTTACTCCAAGGAGGCGCACGAACAGTTCTTCTGCCAGACGTGGTTCAACACTTCGCACACGTTCCAGTTCACTTGGGACAAGGCGTTCCTGAATTTGCAACCGTCGTTCAACTGGGGCAAATGGGACGACCGCAACACTTACCTTTCCGGTACATTCAACACCGACCCCGAACCGTACGCCTCCGGCAACCTGCTGGACAGCCTGGCCTCGCCCGAAGCCGGCGACCTCATGCGCCGCATCGCCATCAACCGCTCCAAGACCGACCAGAGCAACAAGGGCAACAAGACGAACGCCGCCTTCAGCGCATACTCCGCCATCAAGACCGGACTCGGCAATGACAACCTGAACCTTTACACCAATGTGCGGTACAACGATTACGAACAAAGGTGGTACGAACACTACCGGCTGGACTATCCGGCAGGCGGCGGACAGACGGACTACCGCAACAAATATACCAACGACGACGGCCCCATACGCGACCTGAACCTCAACGCCGGAGGAGAATACTGGCTATGGTTCCCGCACAATTTGGCCGTAGCACCGGGCTACAACTACCATTGGCATGACAATACCAAACGTTACGAACTCTACCGGCTCGACGAACTGGCCGGTTGGGGAGAAGACGGCGACCATCCCTTAGGCATGCTGCCCTCCGAGGTGGAACTCCTGCAACAGACGTTGGATGCCCTCAACAGCTACTGGTCTTACCTGACCGATTACTCCCACCGGGGAAGCCTCTATGCCAAATGGGAAGGCAAGCCCCGGACATCGGGCGAAGGCACCTGGTGGTACGTGGAAGCCCGTCTGCCGCTCATGTACGTATGGCAGACGCTGGACTACCAACGCGAACGGTTGGATACCACCGTCAGCCGCCGCCATGTTATGTTCGAGCCGAGTTTCAGGGTCTACGGCCGGTGGCACAACTTCCAACGGGGCATCGACATCCGCTACAACAAAAGCGTCTCCTTCCCGTCCATGACCTCGTTCATCGACATCCGTTCCACGGATGACCCGCTGAACATCCGCCTGAGCAACACGGGACTGAAAAACTCGCACCAACACAACATTTCCGTGTACTACTACCTGAACAGCAACCGCAAGCAACGCTACTTCAACACCTACTGGAGCTACTCCATCACGCAGGATGCCGTGGCACAGGGATACGTGTACGACAAGGCAACGGGCGTGCGCACCTACCGCCCCGAGAACGTGAACGGGAACTACAACATCGGCGGCAACGTGAACTACTCCATGCCGCTCGACAAAGCCCGCCGCCTCACGCTGAACAGCGCACTTTGGTCGCGGCTCTACAACTCGGTGGACCTCATCGGCGTGACGGACGGCATGGCACCGCGCCGCAGCACCGTGCAGACTTACAACTCGGGCGGAAGCCTCAACATGGAATATGCCTTCCCCAAGGACGTGAAAGTGGGCGTGAAAGCCCGCTGCACGTGGAACTACCTGACCGGCAGCCGGGAAGACTTCACGCCCCTCAACACCTACGACTACAATTACGGCCTGATAGCACAGGCCGAACTGCCATGGAACCTGCAATTCAACACCGACCTGACCCTGTACAGCCGCAGGGGCTACGGCGAAAGCAGCATGAACACGGATGACATCGTATGGAACGCCACCCTGTCGAAGAAACTTTTCAAAAACCGCGTGACGCTCTCCCTCGACGGTTTCGACATCCTCGGGCAGCTTTCCAACGTCACCCAGACACTGAACGGACAGGGACGCTACGAGACGTGGCGCAACGTCATCCCCAGTTATGCCATGCTGCGCCTTGCCTACAATCTGGACATCAAACCGGCCAAACGGAGAGGAGAATAAACAGAAACTTATATACAAAAATCATTCGGCGCAGAAACGTTTTCCGTTCTGCTCCGAATGATTTCCCAATCTGCGGCAAACGATTTTCCGTTTGCCGCAGATTTTTTTCAAAGGCTTAAACAACTGAAATTCAGCTCCGTGATAAACCTGCATTTTCTTTACAAGCATCTATCCACGGACGGAAGCCCCTACTGCACGCTGCCGGAAGAGTCCGGAAGCCTCCCATGCTCCCGTCGTCAGAAAGCGAGTTTCAACGTGGCCATGCCGTAGGGTCTCATCGTCAGCGTCCCCTCCACGGCTTGCCCGGGCTGCTCCTCGAGCGGGCAGAGCGACACGGACGACGGACGGCGGGCCGGGAAGTCCAAAGCCACAGTCTCTTCCTTGTCCGACACGGAACGCAGACGGACAATCATCTCGTTGTCTTTCCCCGTGGATTTCAGCACGGTGACGTACACGGCACGGTTGTCTACCGCCACAACGGGCTTCACGTCCGGGTTCTTGTCCGCAGTGACATGCACCAACGGTTGTGCCTGCTCCAAACCGAAACGGTTGGCGGCCACGGCGTCATATCCGCCATGCGGATGGATGCGGTAGCAGAAAGCCACCGGCCCGTCCTGCGTCAGGGGGAAATTCGTGTGCCAATGGTTGTTCATCGCCCAGGAATACACCGTGGAAGACGGTTCCAACTTGGTCAGCCAAGGCCCTTGTCCGCCCCATCCCAACGAAATGTTGGCCGTGCGGTCGCCATACTCGAACAAGGGGGCATCCAAGGCACACCAAGTCACGCCGTGCGTGTCGTTAGAAACGTCCAACCAACGTTGCAGGGCTATCCAGTTGCGGTTGGCCTGCGGCCATTGGTCTTTCTCCATTTCCATCACGCCCCAAGGGATGTCCACCTTCGTCACACCCTGCGGCACGTTGAAACCGAAACCGAAATGTATGCCGTCTTTGTCCAACAACGGCAGCTTGTCTACCACGTTGGTGGTCTCCACCCACGGTTGTCCGGCCACCAGACGGACGGTACGCGTCACCGAACGGCAGCCTTTCATCGTGGATTCCACTTTCAATTCCACCACCAAGCCGCCTTGCTCGGTCACCGTGACGGCCTGCACCTTGTCGGCCTCGGGCTTGTTTTCGTTGGCCGGCAGCCAACTGCACGAATTGGCCCCCCCGTCCACCGACGCATCGATATAATTGTGATCTTCCCCGGCACGGGTCAAGGCCGTGATGTTTCCTGTCTTGCCGTCTATCGTGACACGCACGCAACCGTTGTCCAACGTGTAGCCTTCCACCTTGCAGGCATCGCCCGGCACGGCATCGCCTTCCACCACACGATAATGGCGCGAGCCCAGGGCGGGCACGTCCGAAGCCCAGAACACCAGTTCGCCGGTAGACAAACGTTGCGAAGGCACGGCGTTCCCCTCATCATCCACTACCTTGTTGCCTTTCTGGCTCTCGGAGGCCGTCAGCGTCACCAACCCGCCGTGCGCCCACGACTGCGTGTTGAGCACGGCGATACCGCCGTTCGACGGCCCTTCGCGCGGCCCCAACGCTCCGTTGGACTTGTCCGTGGCCAATCCCAACGCCTCGTCCAACAAGGCCGTCGAACGGGCTTCCGCTTCCTGGAAATAAGATTGTTTCACCTTTCCGATGGCTTCATGGAAATAAGGTTCCCACGGATTCTCAAAATCCCAAGTATGTTCCGAACCCATCATGATATAACGCCAACCTTCATCGAAATCGGTACGCGGGGCACAAGCTCCTCCTGCCAGCATCGACCACACGGTCTCCGCCTGCGTGATTCTCTCCTTGTTACGGCGGTTAATGGCCGTCAACCTGGCAGCCGTACCCAACCCGTCGGTCCAGTATTCCGTATAGTCTCCCGTTACGGTCGGCAGGCGGTCGCCATAATCTTTTTCCAACCGCGCCATGATTTCATGCCCGCCGCTGATGACAATCTTCGGATAAGCATATTTCTTGTTCCATTCGTTCACGGCGTAGGGGACATCGGCATCCACCGGACTGTTGTCCCACAATGTCCAAGAGAGTACGATGAAATCGAGGGGGTAATGGTTACGTTCCAACTCCACGAGCTTGCCCGTAAAGTCTACATTGGCACTCCCCATCCGGATGCGTGCCGGAACCTTATGCGGGTCTCGTTGGCCGAACCAAGGCCGCCCGGTCGTGTTCCCCTTGTCCATGCTGCCGCTGTTGGAATACTTGCCCGGTTGCAGGAACAACACTTTGGAATGGCCGTCGGGTCCTACCCACCAGAAAGGCATGCCGTCTATATTCCGGGAGTGCGCGTTGCCGCCCCGGTCGGTGTTCGGCCACGAGATGACGTACTTGATGCCCTCCTGTGCCATGACCGGAACCAGTCCCCAGGAAATGCCGGGGATGTCGAACTGTTGGAACACATCGGCAGGCACGCCGGACAGCCGTTGCAACTCACGCGAGAACTTGAATACATGAAACAATTCTTCATCCGAACAAATGCTCGTATTCAGGTTCACATAACTGGCATCCACACAAAGGTCGCCGCGCCTGATAGCCGCAATGACCTCATCCCGTTTCTCCGGTTCTGAAATCCACAGGCGTTCAATCGGCCAAGTCACCTCGGGATTCCACACGAAGCGCGCACCGTCCACATGTCCGGCTGTTTCCCGGGCCAGTTTCATGCCTTCCCACACGTTCGTCTTGTGCAACATCTCCACGTTTTTGTGCGTGTTCGTGTAACCGATGTCCACGTGCGAATGGTTGTAAAGGTACACCGTCCAATGCCGCATCGGCTCCACGGTGACTTTCGTCTTCACTTTCTTTTCCGTTCCGCGCACCGTCAGCGAAACGTTCGCGGCCTTGTCCATAGGCAAGGCGGAAGGCAACATGATTTCCACCTCCGCCGAATCCTTCGCATCGACACGGAAGGTAGAAGTCTCCTTCAGTTTCTTGTACGCCACATCCACACGGACTTCACCTTTCAATTCGGGGCCTTTCAACCGCACGGCAACGATACGTCCCGGCGAACGGTCTTGTCTATACCCATACAAAGGCTTCACCACACAACTGACTTGTTCCGGCACGACATCGGCACTTGCCTGTCCGGCCGCCATAACCGCCAGTATCCCACAAAAAAAAATCCTTTTCATCACATTGATTAGTTTTCATTGTATCGGTCACAAAGTGACAAAAAAAAGACGAGACGGGCAATCAGGCATAACGCAAAAAATGCCACATTCTCGCCACAGCGTGCGAAAAGCCCCCGCAAAAACTTCCTTTATCGGCCGATTCTGCCTATCTTTGCCCGCACATATACAACAAAACTTAAACATTACCTAATCATGAAACTCAAAAAACGAATGATGACCGGCATGTTGGCCGCCACCCTCGGAGCCATGGCACCAGTGTTGGCACAAACGGCCGAGCCTTCTCCTTACAGCAGTTACCTCTTCGCCTTCTTCTCCAACAATTCCCCTTACGGCGAACAAGTACGTTATGCCTTGAGCGACGACGGATATAACTACACGTCCCTCAACCAAGGGCGTCCGGTCGTGGCCTCGGACACCATCGCCCTGAAGAAAAGCATACGGGACCCGTACATCACAAGAGGACGGGACGGGAAAACATTTTATATGGTCATGACGGACATGCGCTCGGACGAGGGTTGGCAAAGCAACGACGGACTCATCCTGATGAAGAGCACCGACCTCATCCATTGGCAACACACGGCCATCGACTTCCCCACCCGTTTCCCCGACCTGACGGGATTCGACCGCAAAAACCTGCATGCCGTTTGGGCGCCTCAAATCATCTGGGACGACGAGGTTGGGAAATATATGATTTATTACTCCATCGGGCGGCACGACTGGGAGTATCCTACGGAAGACCCGAACTTCAAGCAGCCTTACTTCAAGCTGTTCTACTCTTACGTTAGCGAAGACTTTACGGACATCACGGAGCCGAAACTGCTGTTCGACTTCGGCACGGCTGCCATAGACGGGGACATCGTGTATAACCCGAAAGCGAAAGAATACGTGCTGTTCTTCAAAGACGAGGGACGCTCGGTCATGAACAAAGGATTCCGCACGCGGCAGGGCGTGATACGTGCCACTGCACCCCGCCCCACCGGCCCCTACACCATCGAATGGCGGCACCTGCAAAAAGAGGGGCAATATCCGGTGGAAGGTTCCAGTGTGTTTCCCCTCATCGGTTCGGACGAGTATGTCCTGATGTACGATTGCTACGCACAGGGTTTCTACCAATTCTGCAAGAGCACGAACCTGAAAGACTTCACATTCGTGCAAAACACGAAGACCCACGGCGACTTCACCCCGCGCCACGGCTCCGTCATGCACATCACGCAGACCGAACGGGAACGGTTGGAAGCATGGTCCGAGCTGAGCATTGCGGTGAACGACATTCGCCAGATTCCGGTTCCGGCACTCACTTTGAAGCAGTTGGAGCAACGCCGTAAACTGCTACAAAAAGCACAAACGACATTGGACACGACCTGCGACCCCAAAATACTGAAAAAAGCCACTAAGGAATTGATGAAGTTAAAAAAATAGTCGGAATACCTTTGGTTAAGACAACAGGCCGGAAGAATACGACCAACCGTTTTTCAACCATTATAATGAAAAAATCCATATCATTACTCCTTGAAAGTATGATATGGATTTTTATATTCCGTTGATAACATATCAGGTATATCAATCCTCCACTCCTATTTCACATGTTGTTTTTCATTGGGATTGTACACCGTAGCCGGTTCAAATCCGATAAACATTCCATCGTATGCTTTCTTGGTTTCTTCGATTGAAGCCAATGAATCCATTTCAAGCTCTTCTCCCAACTGGTAAATATAGCACGGTTGATAAGTCATGGAATCAGCCCAATACTCCGTCCAGTGTTTCCCGCCGACTTCCATCCAACCGTCATTGTCTATGTCACCGTAAATCACCGTATCGTGGAAATAACTTCCTCCTTCTATGTAATCGTTGCCTGCCAACACAGAATCCACCAAATGTATGTGCTCTCCGTTCATGTACAAGATATGCCAGATATTGGGTGAAGGACGGTCATTAATCATCAACAACACATACGTGACTTCCGACTTCGGGACGGAATACACATGGCATGTCTGCCAATCGTTATCAATCTCCAGGTCCGTGGCATAAATCAAAGAGTCACCCCAATAAACTTTAGCCCCACCGTATGTGTTCTCGTCATAAAACTCGCCTAACTCCAGATACAATGCCCGTCCGCAGTGCCTGCCAATTCTTACTTTTTTCCCTGTGGGATAATGATACACCGTATCGGTATCCTGCCCGTCATTGCAAGGCAATCTTAACAGTCCGGCATGCAACTCGTCAAACTCATCTTCGACTTCCGTTCCGTCCACAGAATCCATTTCGACATTGGTCTTATTCGCTTCCGGTTTCAACGGCTTCTCCTCATGACTGGTTTGCATAGTTCTCCGGTTTTCTTTCGACTGCCCGGCACGTTGAAAACAGGAAACACAGCAGCACAAAAGAAAGAACCAAGCCAAAGTCCTCATCATATTCATCATTTTAAATCTTTCGGTGACCAACTGTCCACCCAACGGATAACCGGTGTACCGTCGGCTTCAAAATCTATCGGCAACCATATATGACGGGAATTTTTCAGGCTCTGCGGATTCCAACGGTCGGCCATGAACACGAAACCGTCTTCTGTTCCTTCTACCTTAAAAATATACGTACCTTGTGTATGGAAAGACTTTTTGGCATCTTTCCCGACAAAAGGAGAAGGAAGCGGCTCCCATGGCCCCCACAAAGAAGCGGCCTTGAACATGCGGGCTTCATTCGGTGTCCAACCCGTACAGCCACTCGTAATCATCCAATACACGCCGTCACGCTTAAAAATGGTCGGAGCCTCGTTCTGCCCGCCCGGCGCGATACGTACATACCGTCCGGTGTAGTCTAAATAATCGTCCGTCAGTTCAGCCAAGTTCAACGTCAGGTTCTCCTCTGCCGAATAAATATGATAGGCTTTACCGTCATCGTCCACGTACACGGTCATGTCCCGACTCATCTGTCCGCCCGGTACGTCGCGCGCCAAAAGCAACCCTTCACGAATCGCTTCACGCCACTCCGGCGTCCACCATTCCTTATAGTCCGCTTCCTTCAGTTTCTTGGCTTTTCGGATGTCACGGCGCGAAAAGTCCGTCGGCCATTTGCCTGCATTCGGGCGCAAAGAACGGATAAACCGGAACGGCCCCACCGGAGAATCGCTCTCGGCAAAGCCCACACGGGCAGCCGCATAGCCCTTCCCTTTCAGTTCCAGATGGAACAACATGACAAATTTCCCTGTTTTAGGATTGCGTACCACCTTGGGACGCTCCATGATACAGCCCCGTTCTATGTCGTGCCCGGCCTCCTCGGAAACAGCCAAAGCCACTCCTTCGTCTTCCCAATTCATCAGGTCGGAAGAAGAATAGACCTCTACGCCCACTTCGGTGGTAAACCCGCGTGCAGGCCGGTTCTCGCCATACCAATAATACTTACCTTCATGGAACAACAGGCCGCCCCCGTGGGCATTGATGTGTTCCCCCTTCCGGTCCGGCCATTCCTGCCCCGGAGTAATACGTTCCAAAGACTGGGCACCTACCGATGTCGCCATCACAAGTCCCCATACACAAAAAATCAAAATTCGCTTTAGTTTCATCCTATATTGCTTATCAGGTTAATCATTTCATACCTCTCGCTTTGTAAATACGTTCTTTCGCATTGTTGATTTGCTGGAATTTCTCTTCCGCAGCCCGCCGCACATCTTCTCCTAACGTCGCCACGCGGTCGGGATGATGTTTCAGAGCCAATTTGCGGAAAGCCTTGCGCACCTCTTCGTCCGTGGCCGACGGCTCTATTTCC
>ENA-ORSO01000675-ORSO01000675.1-human-gut-metagenome-genome-assembly--contig:-NODE-675-length-26721-cov-137.245594_pt1 | contig 26721 bp, 16 predicted proteins | sample MGYA00241902_ERZ509168 | MGnify/ENA primary metagenome ERZ509168 (study PRJEB26280, sample SAMEA2338806) | human gut metagenome | biome: human gut; feature: human-associated habitat; material: faeces... | reverse complement strand
CATGAGTATGGACTTGACTGAGCCTGATGCAGGTTCTGACTTGCAGCGCGTGATGTTGAAGGCTACACAGGATGAGGACGGCACATGGCGTCTGAATGGTGTGAAGCGTTTCATCACCAATGGTGACTCAGACATCCACTTGGTTCTGGCTCGTTCTGAGGAAGGAACCAAGGATGGTCGTGGCCTTTCTATGTTCATCTACGACAAGCGTGATGGTGGCGTAACTGTTCGTCACATCGAGCACAAGTTGGGTATTCATGGTTCTCCAACCTGCGAGTTGGTTTACAAGAATGCCAAGGCAGAACTTTGCGGTAACACCCGTCTCGGATTGATTAAGTACGTGATGGCTTTGATGAACGGTGCCCGTCTGGGTATTGCAGCTCAGAGTGTAGGTGTTGAGCAGGAGGCTTACAACGAGGGCCTGGCTTATGCCAAGGAGCGTGCTCAGTTTGGAGAGAAGATCATCAACTTCCCTGCTGTATATGACATGCTTTCAAGAATGAAGGCTAAGTTGGATGCAGGCCGTTCACTCCTCTACTGCTGCGCTCGCTACGTAGATATCTACAAGGCTTTGGAAGACATCGCCCGCGACACCAAGCTCACTCCAGAGGAGCGTCAGGAGATGAAGAAATACACCCGCTTGGCTGATGCGTTCACTCCATTGGCTAAGGGTATGAACTCAGAGTATGCCAACCAGAATGCATACGATGCCATCAGCATTCACGGTGGTTCTGGTTTCATCATGGAGTACAAGTGCCAGCGCCTGTTCCGTGACGCCCGCATCTTCTCTATCTATGAGGGAACAACCCAGTTGCAGGTAGTTGCAGCTATCCGCTACATCACCAACGGCACTTATCTCAGCATCATCAAGGAGATGTTGGAGAGCGAGGTTTCTGATGATTTGAAGGCATTGAAGGAGCGTGTAGCTAAGCTCGTAGAACTTTACGAGGCAGCCATCAACAAGGTGAAGGAAGCTAACGATCAGGCAGTTCACGACTTCTTGGCTCGCCGTCTCTACAACATGACAGGCGACATCGTAATGTCTCTCCTCATCCTCGACGATGCAACCAAGGCACCAGAGCTGTTTGCCAAGAGTGCAAATGTATATGTTCGCATGGCAGAGGAAGAAGTTCTCGGCCATTCAGCATACATCCAGAACTTCAAGGCAGAAGATTTGGAGAGTTTCAAGGCATAAGATTATCATTACAAATATTCCACAGGTTTGTTGGCATCTATCATTGTCAACAAACCTGTAATTACTATATAAGGACTATTTTATAGCAATAGACCATGAAAAAAAAGAAATTAACAACAGCGCTAATTGCTTGTTTTTTGGCAATGTATTCGTATGCACAAGTAACTTTATTTGGAAATAGAAATACATCAACCAATCCCTCACCTATATTATACGACAGCCTATATAATATAAAGTCAAGTAATAATCAAAAATTAGACTATTTAATTGGGCAACGTTTATTTTTTTACAAAGACTACAACATATATGGGAGTACCCAAAACTACTTAGAAAGATTTTATCGTATTAACGAAAATGGTACGACAGAGGAAATACCAAGTAAAGACTTAGTACAAAAGTATTTCGATGTTCTTTCCATAAAACATATAAATGGTATGTCTATTTTCGAACTATTAGAAATTTCAAGTAAAGAGAGAATAGAACTAAAGGTTTTAGGCAACTTAGATAATGCCCATTGGTTAGTACAAGGCTATTACGACAAAGCTCAAAAAGATTATATCGGCAAAACTCTTATCCTTAGCAAAACAAGTCCATCTGCTGATGACTACAACTTAAAAGAAGGAGATTATCTATTAAAGAAAGGAAATGGTATATTCGATCCTACACTACCAAAAGGCACGGAATTCAAATGCACTGGAATTTCTTTGGATACAGACCGAAGTTTTTACGGAAGGTCTCCTGAAAGTTCTAATGTTATTTTATTTTTCTCAAACAAAGACTTTGGAGATTATTACTTGTACCTTGACCGTTCATTTAATGGCCTAAGAGACAGAAAAACTCTAGATATTTTTTTGACAGCAGAAGATTATCAAAAAGAACTTTCAATAAAAGAACAAAAAGAAAAAGAACGTATTACCAATCTCAAAAAGCGTAAAGTTGCCCTTATAAAAAAATATGGGAAAGTATATGGGAATCTAATTAGTCAAGGCAAAGTAAAAATTGGAATGACTACATCTATGTGTAAAGAATCATGGGGGATTCCAACAGATATAAATAAAACCATTGGAAGTTTTGGTACATACGAACAATGGGTTTATGGGAACAAGGAATATTTATATTTTGAGAACGGAAAACTGACAACAATTCAAAATTAGAACTATGCATAAAATTATTGTAACACAAGAAGCAGAATACCAATTTGAAGAGAGTGATGTTTGTATGGTAAAAGACCTCTGGCATGACGTTTATCACCAGAAAAAAGATCTTCCAGATCCTAGATATGGGTTAGTTATTCCATGCCTTGTCCGTCGTTGGAAAATAGACAATCAAAAGTTAGAAACAGTTTTGGACCATTATTATATAAAAGCTAAAACATTTGAGAACACTCCAATCGAAAGAGTGAAGAGTTGGTGCTACATAGATGACTTGGAACCAAACACTGAAGAAGATGATAAAAAATTTAATATTAAGAACAAAGGAAGATATTTTTACTCTACCATAGACATCAAAGACAATTTTGATGATTTTTTCACAAACTAAACAAGAATAGTATTGAATACCAAGCTATCTATAAAACTTTTAAAGATTACGAAGATGAACTTATCTACATAGGTGAAGCAAGTATACCTATAGAAGATCTTCGATGGTGGGGATTCCACAATAGACTACATTTATACATAGTACGGTTTTCCAACAATGGGCAAACAATCTTAGTATCCTCCAACAGACTAATATTAGAACTAGCTATTGGCATAGACAATAAAACCAAACTATTAAAAATATAAAAAAATCAAAATCCCCTTGGATTACCAGTGGCAGCCCAAGGGGATTATCTATTTCTTTTTTGTATTACTCCTCGCCATCGAAGGGTCAGCAACATACTTTTGCAGTGGATGATTAATCATCTCGGGAATCCAATAGAAGAGCTTGTTTGCCAATCTCAAAGGTTTCAGATATTTATCCTTTAATGCCTTAGGCGACCGTTGCAAAATAGAAGCTAGTTCCTCATAACTATATGGCTTAAATGCACATAAATCTATTAAGAGTTGGCATACTGTCTCACGAGAAGCTCGGTTACCAATATTATTAACTCTTTCTTGCAATTCATTAGGAAGTTCTCGTACCAACTCTGCACGAGGTTTTAACATACATTCCTCTTCAAAGGTACCAAGGTAAGCTTGGTTCCTTTCATCTTCACCTTGGTATCTTTCGCCTAATATACCATGCTGAGGTAGTAACCTTTCGTCCTGAGGTCGTAACCTTTCGTCCTGAGGTCGTAACCTTTCGCCTAATGTACCATGCTGAGGTCGTAACCTTTCGTCCTGAGGTCGTAACCTTTCTTCTAAGGATACCACCTTGGAGGTTCTTATATAGTAAGTGTTACGACCCTGCCCTTTCTTCTCTAGGAATCCAAGATCGCAGAGCTTATGAATCTCCAGACGTGCACGGGCATGAGTAATCGAAGAATCCAGCTGGCGATACGTAGCATTATCAATCGCCCCTACCTCTCTAACAAAGACAAGAGCCAATTTCTGCTCATTCACCAAACCAAACTCGGCATATTGCGCTAACCACTCCACATTCTCCTTGCTGAGGAAATGATGGAGCAGAAGTCTTGCCGTAAACTTATTCGCTTCATGGTTCGACTCAAAAGTCGGCGGCATCAAGCCTGCCTCCTTCATCAATCTGCGCATCGCACCAATACCAGTCCCCTTAGTCTCAGCAAGATTCGTATCATGGAAAATCTCGCTGATTCTTGGATTGCGAAGCATAGAGCCTGGCTCTCCCCAATCATCCTGAGGTTTCAGAGAATAGCCTGGATTGTGAATCTCAATACGATTGGAATAGCGGATAATCTGAATCGGTTGATTTACTCGATTAGAACGATGAATATACGAATTGACTATCGCCTCACGTAATACCTTGTTTGGAAGAATCGCTGGTGTAGATGCCTGCATTGAATCTTTCTTCAGTTCAAAGCCCTTTGGCAGGTCATCCATCACTGCACTACACGCCTTGTTCACCATGAGGATTAATGGTCCGCGCATATCGATGGTTTGCTCAAAACGATTATCACCATCAGCTAACCACTGGTTACCAGATATTCTGATATAATCAACTCTGAAAGAAGGAACCAAACGACGAAGCGACATTTGTTTTCCAAAAACCAAGAGCCCCGTATAAGTCAAATCATATCCACCTTGCTTATTCTTCTTAATAGCTCCTAATGCCCTCAACAAATCTACATCATTCAGCGTCAGTTCTTCCGCATCAGGATTCACTTCCTTGCGAAGTTTACGATAGAAATTGAGTGCATTCTCATCTATATCATCAAGATCTGCATCATCTACAATACAACTATCATAGGTATCAGCAGATTGATAGAAAAGATACATATCCTCTTCTGAGCATTTTTCATCAGAAGGACCTATACGACGAAACGCCCCCTCAGGCAAACCACGCTTGGCAAAATACGCAGGCTTCTGACTCTCAGGTAACTCTTCGATTTTGACAACAATAACAGTCTTACCCAAATATTCTTCCACATTAATAATCGGGCGAATACGAACATTGAACATAGAATTGCACATAGCGACAAAATCCGATTGAATCTTGTCTGTATTCTCTATATTCTCAGGCTCATAGACTGGTTTGCCGTCTTCTGTCATCCCTATACGCTTGGCGCCAAGGAGAAGATAGCCACCACGCAGTCCAGGCTCATTGGCAAAAGCACAAACTGTCTCCATCATACTCTTACCAACAGCCGATGCAGATTTGGCTTCTATCCGCCTGTTCTCATCCCAGCTATTCAGTTCGTCAAATAATTCCTTTGCAGTCTTCATTTCTTTTTCTTATTATATAAATAGGTAAAGGAAAACACCATCTTCTAATCCATTTAGCTATTCGGTGGTAAAGATAAACAAAAAAAAACAAATCTACAAATAAAAAAGAAAATATTTTCGAATTAGTGCTTTTTATCAATCACCAAATTTTGGGGGAATCGGATATTTCGCCATAAAAAATTTCGGGGGAATCGGATATTCTTCATTTATCTCTCTCATTTTCAACTGATTAAGTATATTTCGCTAAAAAAACTAAATTAGGGAATCCTTCTCGTTCCTTTTCGGAAGAAAGTAGTACTTTTGCAGGCGTAAACAAGATTATAACTTTCAAAAACAGTATCGATTATGAAAAGAAATGAGGTAATGGCACTTATCGCCACAACCATATTGATGTTTGCCGTATGTCTCTCTGATTCGACTAAAGGGAAAAAGACAGAGCCAATCATCCATGCATCGAAATGAACATAAGCTATCCGGTATCTTAAAACGACATCAACTAGGATATATAGATACTTTTTATGTTAAATTATGCATATTGTTTAGTCGATTTAACAAAATAGTCGTATTTTTGCAAAATCAATTAAACAATAAGAGATTATGATACAAAAAGAAGTTATCAGAGAAATACTAATATAGAAGTAGATTTTTATATACCTGATGCAGCAATGGCTATACAAGTAAGCTACAATCCCAAAAAATCTACAGAAACTTGGGAAAGAGAATCTACAGCTCTTATCAAACTTTCCAAGGTATTGGATTGCAAGCGTCTCATAATCCTAACCTACGAGTTGGAAGAAGAGATTGTTGTAAAAGACAAGAAAATAGAAGTGATACCTGTATGGAAATGGTTACTTGATTTATAGCTATTATCCAGAACGTTAAGGCAGAAGCTTCAATAACAATATAACAAGAAAGTCCGTGGGGAAACAAATTTCCACGGACTTTTCTGATTTATTATTTTATGTTGAAACCCGCAAATTCTGAAGGAACATGGCATTCCCCGAAGGATTTTGACCGAAAATTACCATGACCGCTATGACCGGATATTATCCCAAAATGTTGTATCTTTGCATCCTGCAATTGCGAAACAGCCTTTGTGCCTTGAGAAAGGCATCTATTAAGACCAAGTTTGGTCTTAATAGACAACAAACGCCGGTCGTCTATTAAGACTAAAAAAAAGGCAAGAAAAGGAAGGCTGCAAAAAACACGAATCAAGAAGAAAGACAGGAGTAAATGGAAAGTCAGGAGTCAAAGAGGGAACCGAGGAAAATGAAGAGAATTCAATATCTGGTCAAAGTGGTCACAGTCATTTCCGGTCAAAATCATTTAGCAACTCCCAAGTGTATGAATCCCACACGATAGGGATTTTCCTTTCAAGTTTAGGGATTTTTTCCACACCATCTCACAAGAAAAGCATACTTTTGCAAGCGAAACAAAACAACAAGAATGTTTCAGTAAATGATTAGGAACCCTCAAAAACAGTAACGATTATGAAAAGAAATGAACTGATGGCACTGATTGCCACAACAATATTGATGTTTGCCGTATGTATGACAGCATCGGCTAAAGGAAAGAGAAACGTAGAGCGCGGAATGACCAAACAAGAAGTAATAGCCATTCTTGGAGAACCTAAGCTCACCAGTTTCGACATGTATGGGGACAAATGGGAATATGCTAAATATAATAATCTGTTTGGAGATTCCAAGTACATCACGGTCTTCTTCGACAGAAACGGAAAGGTTGTGCAGTACGATACAAGAATCATAGAACCAAACAGCCAAACATCGAATGTACAGCAGCCACAACACCCTACCCCACCCATCTACGATGGAAGATGTGATCCAGATGGCAGAATGGATTACGGCTATTGTCTCGATGATGCTTCCTTCTCCAAACTATATAATAAGGTGAAGAAGGCAAGCTTTGATGACAACAAGTTCGATTTGATAGAAGTAGCAAGTCTCGGATGCTATTATTCCTGTGCCCAGGTCGTTCGCATCATGAAGATTTTCTCTTTTGACGACAGCAAGATAAAAGTCCTCAGCATGATGGCTCCCCGCATAGTAGATTTGCAGAATGCAACAGATATCTATCGCATATTCACCTTCGATAGCGACAAGGAAAAAGCAGCGAATATCCTACGAAATTGCAGATAATCCCTGCAAGACTTGCATAATCAGGGAAAGTTATGTTAGAAGAGAAGATAAGAATCGGTCATAGCGGTCATGGTTATTTCCGGTCAAAATCATTCAAAAGTTTACTTTCTCGTAACTTGGCATATTCAAAAAAAAGATGAAGCAGACTCCGCCTGCCACCAGAGTCAACTTCATCTTTAAAAAGCTTGCAATTATTGCAACATAGACATCCTTACTATTTTAAGCCAAACTACCATATCGCTTAATAATCCTCTTCGTGGAAGTATATATTAAGAGAATAGTTATAGTAACTACCATAAGTAAATTCTAATGGTGTATTAATCTTGAAAGAATGTCCACCAGGTATGCAATATCCCTCGCTTACTGCATCTTTAACATTTTTAACATAACTATTATCAAGTATTATAAGAGGATTGTACATTCTTGACGCACCATATTTCCAAATTCTAAATTATTTTGTTTTATCTACAACTATGATATGATTATTTCCCTTAGATGGAGATTTAGCCGATTTATTCATAGGTGCGGCGGGACGACGTGTTCGAGTTTTTCGAGGCACACGTCGTACACGTTTTGGTTTACGAGTTACAGGCTCATCAGATTCTTCATCAGACTCTTCCTCTGTAATTTTCTCTTCACCAAGAAAAGGTATGACTGGCAATATCTTACTTTTAGATTCTGATCTCAAATATATTCCATTCTTGTTGTATTCATAAGCCATAGCTTCATCTGGGGCATAAGGAGATTCTGTACTTGTCCATATTCCTCCACTTGACTGTTTTTCATTAGAGCGAAATATGCGAGTACGCACATCTGATCTTGAAAATATCTCTCCATCACTAATTTCCTGTGCGCTTTTCACTTTAAATGCTGCAGAACCCAATGGAACCATATCTACAACAAGACCCTCATTGGGTTTGTACTGATAACGAAACGCAGCACTTGACCAACTTTTAATTGGGCGAATCGCATAGATAACGCCATCCCCTTTTGAATAATAAGAAGAGCTTACGACATTAGGGTCCTGCTCATAGATGCCATAAGCCATAGAATCAATCTCCTCTAAGTCATATTTCTCAGTGAAAGACTTCGTGTGAGAAGGCAAGATACAACTCAGATTATTCAGAGAAGGCAAATGATAGTATTTCAATGGGACGTTGTCTAAATCATCAAAAGACAACACCTGTTTCATTTTTTCTTCATCCTCAACAGAGAAGTTTGCATAAGATTTAGCAGAATCCCAGCAGAAAGATCCCATCTCAGAATTTGAATTACTTCCCATTGAGCCACTTTGAGTGAGATAATTATTAGCGAGATAGTCTGCAGGAATTGAGTCAGGAACATGATTGATTTCAATTGGCATCTGAGTCATAGTGAACTTACCCTCAAGTTCGGGAATATCAGTTGCATTTTTAATATTAAACTCCATAATCCTCAATTCATCACTAAAATTCTTTTTTAGCGTGATATGATAATTAAATGCACCGCCACCCATAGGTTGAGATACAATTTCACCATAAGGGAACTTACCATCCTTATATGCTAAATAGGAAGAAGAAGGATTGGAACGCACATAAACATCTGCAGTTGGCAGTTCCTTTCCAATATGTTCGACAAGTGTAGGATCCATTGTCTTATTCACTTTAATATTTGTGCCAGAAATATTATAGTGCATAACTGTCCTGTTTGTTTCATACGTCTTGTCAATATCAATATAAGGTCTTGTCAGATAGTTACTCGTATTACTTTCAGTGGACATACGTACACTCTCTTTGTTTATCAGAAGGAGGACAGGATCGCTTGAACAATAGGCAACTCTTTCTCCCTTCATTGGAAAATTTAAAAGTTGAATATCATTCTGTGCTGCCCACCATTTAGGATTAGCAATATCCTTTACTTTCTTTACACTAACTGACGAACCTATATGCTTGACCCCAATAAAGAGCGAACCGCCAGCCAAAGCATAACGATAGGCCGTTCGATATGGATTATCTGTTGATTCGTTATCTGCTCTTTTCTTAAAACGCAATCCATAGATCACATTTTCCTTACTCATATAGTCTGAGTAAACCGTAGTCTTTCCCGCTTTTTCTAAACTCAGAGTCTCCACATTATTATACAACTTTCCTGATTTCGTAAAAAGGGGCATATCCTTTAGCGAAGTAAAGAATGGAGCTATATAAATCATTTCATCTTGTGTAGGAAGACGATAATTACGATTTTCAATATGCCATGTCTTATTCGGAGGGCACAATCCTACAAAAGAGTCTGACCCATCAAAATTAGCAAACTTAACATCACTTGCAATATTATTTTTCGCAAACCTCATCAATGGACTTAGTTTGCTATCCACGATCTTTATTTGATTAGCATATGTTATTGCATCATCAATTACCTTATCAATATATTCGCGATGAGGCGCAAGAGTATATGTCTCTTGCGCCCATCCCATAACAGTATAGACTTGGAGCAAAATAAACAAACATATCTTTCTCATAGCTTACAATTTTACAGGAGTTAGTTTGGTATAGTTTTTAATAATCGTATTGACAAAACCATAATAATCATCTTCAGAAACCTTCGTTTCTTTACCATCCAAAGTCTTGATATAATTACCATCGACAAAATGATAATTCTCCTGATGAGCATCCTCTACAAGTTTTTTCTGTTTTTTAATAAGCCATACAGCACTTCCTTCTGTCTGAGCCTCATCAGAATTTACCACAAAAACCCCTTTTCCACGAAGATATACCCACTCAAAAACTGGCTTTTTATGAATCAAATACGCAGTTCCTTCCTCAGCACCAAAGACAATCAGGTTTTTGTCATTGTTTGCAATAACCTCTCTCTGTCCATCCTGATCCAAATCGAGCATAAAATACTGAGTAATCTTCATATCAGGATAATTATTTGCATAATCTTTGAGTGCTTGTACTGCTGCTTTTTCATTTTTAACAAGCATCTCTGTTTTCTCTGCCTGCTTATCCTTTTTTATAAATAAGAAATAGATTCCAGTAAACAGCACAGCGGCTACCATCAATACTATCATCAATACTGGATTAAACTTCTTTTTCGAAACACCTTCATAAGTGTCATTCATAGCCTCCTTCAGTTCATCGGCAATCTCTACATTCTCGTCATCCTCTTTGTCCTCTTCGACACTTTCTAAAAGAGCCTTGTTAAAACTCTCCTGTAATGAAGCTTTCTCAGATTCTGAATTTGAGACTTCTTCAGCAGAGTTCTCTGGCTTAGCCCCGTCTATATTAGACGGTTCTACATTCGACTCATCAGGCTTATCCATATCGTCCACCATTGCAGCAGGTTCTGCATGAGGTGCCAGAACTATAGGATCCAGAGCCTCAGCCTGAACAGGTTGAACTTGAACTGGCTGAGCTTGAATTGGCTGAGTTTGAACTGGCTGAGCTTGAATTGGACGAGCTTGAACTGGCTGAGCTTGGACAGGCTGAGCTTGGACAGGCTGAGCTTGGACTGGCTGAGCTTGGACTGGACGAGCTTGGACTGGACGCCCCTGAACAGGACGAGCTTGAACCCGAGCCTGTTGTGGTTGATTAATGACAGGTTGCTGATTTCTCACTTGATTTACACTATCATCAACCACAACATTAATATTTGAAGCGGTCATTATCTGTTGGCAATATGGACAGGCAACACGTTCTTTAGTCGCATTTAAAACCGTTGTAAAACGATTATTGCAATGATGGCAAATATACTCAAATCTCATAATACGATAATTTATAGTTATTTTTCTTTATTACTTTTCGGACTATCCTCAGAACTATGTATGGATACATTTGCAGATTCATTATCCTTATTTCCATTAGTCTGAGAAGCATGCTTGTCTGCGGATTGAGAAACAGATTTACCCGAAGCGGCAGCCTCTGCACCTGCTTTTTCTTTAGGTTTTTCAGTTTCTTTTCCCTGTGACTTCGCCTTATCTTTTTGTTTCTCTGGTTGATCTGTCTGTTGCTTTCGGGAAGCCTTACGATCTGTATTTCGCTTGCCTTCAGATTCCAATTCAGAAGATTCTGAAGATTCAGAATCAAGATTATTATCAGACTCTGGAGATACTTCATTCTCAATAGGAGTTGACATCTCTGAATTTTCTTGAATATCGTTTTTATTGATCAAATCTCCCAAACAGATACCTGCAAAGAAAACTATCACAGTATATACAATCATTCCTAACAAGAATTTCTTGCTTGCAAACACAGAGCTATTTGACTTAGATGTATGCGAAGCACTCCTAATAGGAAGTTCCTGCAGTACAATTGTATGAGTAAGCGGCTGAGTGAGATTCAAGTATCCCTGATAGTTAGCACATCCAGGTTTCATCACCTCCACTCGTGCATTCCTTGCCTCTTGTTCACGAATACTAATTGAGTGATCACTCGACACAAGATTACCATTCACAAAAAGTTGGTATTGCATTGCAAGACGCCCCTTGAACATTACGTGAAACATTTGGGCATTGATTTCCTTTTCCCAAAGTATTTCATTTTGAAGCAAAAAAGACTGACGAGGTTTACAGATATTTACAGCTAAAACCACGTCTTTGTAACCAGTCCTATGAAGAAGTATATTTAACTTTGAACCTAATATGGTCTTCAAAGGCTTATCACGAAAAGGAACTTGATTGACGAAAAGTTCCATACCAGCTACTGGCAAAGTTTGAGGAGGGAACAGATAAGCAGGCTGATCAAAGCCATTTCTCGACAAATCATACATCTGCTGTAAAACAGATGGTGGTACTTCATTACGAGCAGGAATATCCAAAAAGAATACAGCCTTATATTTCTTATAATAAGACTGATCTAATCCTTGCGCCAAGAGGTTTCCTAAATAGACAAAATCAGTATTCTGACCATACATTCTATAGGCAAGAGCTTCGGTCTGACGAACTGGCATACAGTCAATATACAGCAAATCAGGATAAGAGCTGTCCAAAAGCGGTCTAAGATTATCATATTGCTCTACTCCACTTACAATTTTTTCCTGTACAAGTGAAACCAATTTCAATAAATCCTCTGAAGCAACAGTTATGGAATTTGGAATATAAATCCAAGCTGCCATGTAATCGCCAGTTCTTCCCACATTCAATGGTTTGACTATTGAAAAATAAATTCCAGTCGCATGATAATTCAAGACATAGAAAAGTCTGCTGAGATGCAAGTGAGAAATATAGTTTCGCATATCGTATGTCTTTCCATACCATGCTCCCTTATTTGTCACGAACACATCAGTCAAGCCACCATGGGCTTTTTGTATTAATAATTCTATTTTGCTCATATCTCTTAACTTTTAAACATGTTTATCAATTTTTGTAACCAACTCTTTTCCTCATAATAAGAATAACGTATAAACAAATCCACTACTTTAGTCGCAGAGGTTGCGTCAAACAGACAGTAATCTTTGAAGCATACTTCTCCTATAGAAAAAGGAACAATGTTGACACGCCCGTTATTGATGTTATGCTCTTTGCAGATACGAAGAAGATTATTATAAAAGCCCAAATAATTCTTTGTCATATATTTCAACAAATGATCATCAAGCGATCCTTTATAGGAAGCATTATCCACCTTGGATATAAGGACATAGATAGCATCTGTATTACTATCAAAGAGTCCCATATTATTAAGGTGAGCAGCTGCCGAATTGAGGTACTCTGCCTGCGGAAGACCATTGAAGAGACGTTTTTCTGCACCATATTCAACAACAAAGAAATGAATTTTATTATTATTCGATCTATTGCTGAGCAGAATATTATGTAAAGTTTCCAACGCTTGTTGCTGCTCGTCACGTAGTTGTTCTCCTGCATCTTGCATGAACATACAAGTAAACAATTCTCCCGCCATATCAATACATGCTACATGATGGATCTGGTGTTCTTGGTCTTCAAGTTCAAAACGCATTTCATAGGTAGAAGTCACTGGAGTTCCACCAGGAAGGCGACAGACACGTCCAGGAAAGAAAATCGAAGAAAGTCTGTTCATATAGCCAAATCCCTGACAGTTATTATCAGGAATCATGCTACGAGCTACCAATCCATTCTTTGCAGCACTGAGTATAGCACCCAACGCACATGTTTTTCCTGAAGAAGGAATCCCCCAGAAATACACCTCTGTACAGGGTTCTTTGATTGTCTGCAAAGGGCGTGCTGGCTCAAAGTTTTGAATACCTGTATTGACCAACATCTTGTTGATAAACTCATCGGAAATGCCACACTTACTCAAGTCATTCCGATTGAGAATACCTTTTGAAATGATATCATTGCAAACCGAAGAAGATAATAGATTATGGTCTTGCTCTATCACCTCAAGGAGGGTACTAACTGAAATCATTTCGTTTTCAAGTAACTCCTGAATGATTTTGCAGACCTCTTCTACACTATTTGCATTATTAATCATAGTCTTGAGAACAACAGGAGATTTTTCACGATTACGCTCCTTGTTTTTCTCTTCAGTAATGAGTCTGTTAATTTCAAAAAGATGAGAAGTTTTAGGATATTTTTCCTTGAAAGATTCTAAAAGTTGTACATCACAGGAATCCTTGATTTCCTGCCACTCTTCTTCCTCAATATCATCTACCTGCATTACAGGCTCTACAGTCAGTGTTGCCTCCAGTTCGTGCTTACGCTGACGGACAGCATCCAAATGCGCAGCAGTTCCCATTGGATACTTATTAAGAAAATCCTGCAAGTCTGCTATAGAGTTTGACTCCATTACTGTCTGAAAGTCTCCGTCTTCATTCCCTGCAAGTAACTTCTCCACATCAAGTTGCATCTTAGCAGTAAACTCTCCTTCGGTATTGTTTCGGAGTTCTTCAAACGTCACAATACCCTGCTGGATATAACTTGCTAAATCTTCTGGAGAATATTCTGTTACATTATTCAATATAGCTGATTTCTTTGGCATAATTATTTTTCCTTATTACTATTCTGTCCTATCTAAATATTTAGAGTGTCGGATAGAAAAATTTTGATTATTGTTTGATATTTTAATTTGTGCTATTGGAATATCTTCTTCTCTTCTGATAGGCTGATCAATCGTGTAGTGCCATGTCCTACCATTAAAAGCCACCTCAGCTTTGGCCCCATGATTTCTACCGCCATCATAATTCCTAATAAAAAGTGTGTATGTACCATCAGACATCTTTTCCGGATCTGTCCAAATGATATTTTCTACGCCAGTACCTTGCGGACGGATGTCATCAACATCTAATACACCAGACATTGATGTCGGATTATTCATGTGTGTACAATAATAAATTTCTTCATTATCAGGCTGAATTGCATGTGCGTCCAGATCTACCATATCCCCACCTTGCTGATTCCAAATGATTGAGAAACGCAAGAAAGCATTGATATTTCCACCATGTTCCAGTACCTCATCACTAATTTCGGAGTGCTCAAGTATTGTATCTTGAGGGAAGATATAATCAACATCCTGTCCTTCTCCAGAACGCAGATAGTGTATCTTACCAGTAGATTCTCCAACATGATATTGATTTCCATCAGTAACTACTACATCATGATAATAACGATTCCACCTATATTCGTTACAACCAGGGAATAGCCAACTGAACAGTCCTAACAGGAGCAGCAATGCCAGCAAAAGAAGCAACCATTTCAAGCATCCGAAACTCGTGAACCACATCCAAAGCCGTGTCAACCATGGAATACTCCTGTATTGTGCCTGAAAAGAGCAATTATTGGCCACACTATAATCCAATGGAGTAATGTTCCAACCAGCAAAAGTATAACCACTGAAAGGAACTACTTGCGGAATCTGCACTTGTGTTATACGGGAGCCATACGGAACCGTAAATGTAGAAATACCTTTCAACTCTCCATATTTTCCCGGCAGGAAGGTCACTGTATAATTGTTCCGTGAAGCCTTGGCTTTAAAGACCAAATCAGAATGAACAGGACCTAAATATGAAGGATCCCAATATGGGTTACTAAAACCTTCCAGAGGAATCATTTTAGGAAAATCATTCTCTGTGAGTTCATATCCATCTTCAACCTGCAACTGTTCCATTCCGTCAAGTTGGCAACTACCATCCGTTACAAAACGTATGGTATGCATAACAGAAAGGTCCTGAACATTACTAACAACCGGCTCTTCGGCTACAGAGGAAGTTTTGGGATCTTTTTGATATTGCGCATGAAATACCATATCAGACGTAACTATAGTACCCTGTACCTGTGGTTTCCAATCTATAAAATGGAAACCAGGTTTGCATATAAGACGAGGCACATCAGCTGTTACCAACTCCGCTTTCTCTTTTCTTCTTATAATACGGTCATTAGGATTAGCCAGCTCCGCACCTTCACCCGGATCAAAAATAATAGTATAACCCTTTGTTTGCGAGAAGTTGAAGACAATACTACCTTTGGCATCATATACACTATCACGAAGATTCATTCCCCATGCCACCAGCACTACTTTATTATCATAGCAGAACAAGAAATTCTCATTGACAAACTTAAGTGCAGAATCCAGTATGCCAAGAGACTCACCATGGAGTTTGCGTTTCACATCATTATAAACGTTTAACGTATCGCGGTATATTCTATCGTATTTTTCCTTTTCTTCCCCATAAAGGTCGTTGATGCGCCGTGGAGTATCTGTCCAATTAGGAGCAAACCAAACGATAGCATCATCCTCTGCAGAATATTCTGGAACAGCCAGAAAATCCTGCATATCTTTAGGAATATATCGTCCCACTATGCTCTGAACGCTACCAGGACGCATATACATCGGATCATTACCAATGCCCTGTATTTCACAGAAATCTTTTAAAGGTGTGGAGCACAGAGCTTTTTTATCTATAAATATCGTCATATCTGATCATTTAATACCATTCGACATTCTTCTATTATATTTCTCATCTGCTCATTAGCCTGCTCATCTATCTCAGTAACATCACTTGTAAACATGAGACCAATAACAAGCAGATTCTCCCAGCGTTTGAAATTATCCCACAATGGCAAACGACGAAGCATGTTACGACAATGTTCATCGAAAACTTGGAAGCGAAGTGTCTCTACAGACTGTTCAAAAGCCTCCATTGTATCACGTAAGTTAGGTTGTTCTACCTGACTGTCTTCTTGAATATCAACCTGAACATGCATATCTTCAGCAATAGTCTTAACATGTAAAATATCCTCATCTGTCATAAACTTACGCCCCACTGAAGTTACAAAATCATTAAGCATCAGACTAATAGAATCTGCAATGATATTTGACAGCACATCTCTATCTTCAATAGTATTTGCATAGTCCTGAATTTTGTTTGCAATAATCTGTCTGATATTAAACTTCTTGAAAAGCACATTATACATAAATGCTATTCTGTCCGAATGAATCAACTGCTTATTAAGTTTATGTGCAGCAGACTCTATATAATCAGCCCAGTACTCAGAAATATTTTTGGCCAGAATATCCGCATCAGTAGTCATCGTGTTGTTCTGTCCGCAAATCACATCTTCAAGATTGATATTTTGCATTTTTAATCCATCACGAAGCATCTGCTCATTAGTATGATAATAGTCGCAAAGTTTCTTAAGATTAACTTCCTTACCATCATTCGGATTAATACCTGCATTAAGTCTCAGGACATTAATCAGCGTAAAATCCTGTGGCAATTCCTTTTTATGAAGCACAATATCTGTAGCCAGATAGCGAAGGTCGTGCGAAGAAACCATAAAATTATTGATCAGCATTCCGAAAGAAGATGGCGAAAGCATATCGAGTCCAAACTTCATTTCGCCAGCAGTACGTCTAATCTCCTCACGCTTATCATTCTCTTCTCCTGAGATATAGAAGTGCTGAAGTGCAGTAAGCATTTCATCACGCATACTCTTTACCTCATCATGGTATTTCTGTTTGCGCGCATCATCGATAACAGTAGCAATCTTCTCCAGAGAAGAAATGATAGCCTGCGAACCATCATGATTGATTGTTGCCGCATCCTCCCAAGCCTGATCCGGATGAGCGAAATGCTTCTTCACAAATGGGAAAGACACAAATGAGTTACGGAGAGCCTCCAAGAATTCAGGAAATTCAGGATGTTCTACAACACGGTTCTCTCCACTAACACCTGCCTGATAGCCAGCAAATATCTGCTGATTTGACGACCAGAAGTAATCACGAAGCATATAGATATTCTGAAATGCCTCTGAAGCAAAACCGGCACTTTGTGGAACCCAATGCTCAAACCATGAATAGACACTTGGCTTAATTACCTCATCACATAAATGATTTTCAAAACGAGTCTTCCAACGTTCCTCTAAAGGCACAGTCTGTATGAACAGAGGAGTCTCCTTTGTACGTTGTAAGTCGCAATTGAAAAACGTAGATATGATAAAGAAAGGAGAAGTAAAATTAGTGCTGCTAATATATTTTGCTCGCTGTTCTGGAGTTGCACCAATATTGTTGCTAATCCAACTGTTGAGAACCTCACCCAATTCACTCTCAGGTTTGTCCATATTCTTACAGAAAAGTATTGCATTGATTCGCCATGAATCAGAATACTTATCGAACAAATAAGACACCTTTCCTCTGCGAAGCATCATCGGTAACTCTGTTTGAATACTATTTTCCGGCAACTTCATTCGATGACGAGCTCCAGGAAAGTCGAGAAGGTCAAAGTCACGAAGGAAAGCACGTTTATCAGCTGCTGACGGAGGTAAGACCAACGTAAGTTCTGATATAAGAGCCGTAAACGATGTTTTTGGAAATCCATGAACCAACAAGTTGTTCTGGCTATCATAGATATCACAGAGTAACTCATAGTTTGGATTATTATCTGCCGCATTATCATTAAACAGATTATCGAGCCATGAAATGTCAAGAATGGTACCTTTCTGTCTAAGAATAGCATCAAAAGGAACATAGACTACTGAATTGAAATGCAGTTTACGATATTCTGCAACCAACCTTTCAAAAAGTGAAGTGATATAATCGTTTTCATTCCACAGCAGACTAAATACTTTTCCCCATTGTCCTGGGGCAATATGCTGAATCTTTTGAGATACAAGCACACAGAACTTGGAACTATACACATGAGAAGCACTACCACCCAAAGAAGCATTAAGATACTGCTGAATGGTAAATATATCATCTTCATCTATATAACTCTGTTGGACATTCTTATCAATGATTTGCGGAAGAAATGTCTCTAATTTACAGTTAATATCATCAGCCAGCAACAAAGTGTCAGCATTGATTTTCACATCTTTATAATAAGTATCAGCAAGCAGTTTTATAATATCTGCAATACTGAGCAGTCTTACCTTAACCTTGTCTTCAGCTGCAGGAGCCATATCTGGACAAATTGTAAAGCGTGTAATGATTCCTGTAGATTCCTTCTTAGATGTATTGCCACCACTTGGGTTAATATCATCTATAAAACTATATATTTTACCATTTCTTCCTCCTTTAATTGCCAGTTCCTCACCTTGATCTGAAAGAAGGCTACTTATAAGGTATGACTTTCCATTCTGACTCTCTCCATAAGCTGCAGCAGAACAATTTTCCTCAAGTGCAAAACGAATTTTCTTCAAGTTTCTACGATATTCTCTGAACGCAGACAAAGGGAAGGCACGTTCTTCATGCTCAGAGGCCCATTTTATAGAGTCCCCGATGACATGAAGCAAATGATCTATATCTTGTATTGTAATCTCTTTTTGCATAATGATAATGTTTAAAAGTCAAAAATACCAGAATCCAGCCAATAACATTCAGATGTTCCAAGACTTTGGATATTAATACGAATGTTTTGTAAATTAATCTCATTACCGGAATTATCCAATATCTGTTCTATTTTAATATCTTCTTTATTATCACTTTCACGTGAAAGAACAATTCGGTAAGGAAGAAGGCGCTTCAACCGATTGATTTCCTCATTTGTCAGATTGATAAGTGCCTCCTCTGGCATATTTGGATTAATATTTTCCATCTGATGCCTGATACGTTTACAAATTCTTATAAAATCATAGTCCACAACATAAAGCGGACGACTCATATAGCTGTCAAAATTTTCCTGTCTGATCTTGAGCGAAACAGGCAATTGCTTGACGATAATCTCGCCACGATTCGTGGTTGGAGTAAGACAGTAATGCGTATTGAGCAACATGGATTCTGGCGTCTCAACATAGTTGATGGTTGATTTCAAATTACTCAATGCCTGCTTGTCAAGCCTAAAATTGGAGAACTGTATGAGGTCTGATGAATAAAAACCTATCATGGCTCCAACAGCAACTACCGTCTTGGGATTTCTGATATAACCCGTATTATTTCCAAACGGATACCAGTCGCCTATGTAATAACTGGAGAGTTGAACAAGGCGATTGGGTGCCACTGCATAATACTTTATAAAAAGATCACGTAAAGGAGGCAATGTTGCTGGGCGACCAGAGAGAACGATAATATCGCAATGGTAAGTGTACATAATCGCCGAAATCTTCTTTACTAAGAAATCGAAAGATTTGGCAACAATACGATATACATTCTCACAGGAATAATGCCATTCCAACTCATTAAATTCAAAACCGAAGAAATCATAGAAACCACTCATAACGAGATGGTTAGGCAAACTATCTTTGAAAACGTCATCAAAATGTACTACACAATCGTGATTTTGATTCTTCAATAATTCCAGATAATAGCATGCCAAAGGTATGAGAACTTGGATATTAAAGTTCTTACGCAAGATGCGCTGAGATATAGACTGCCCATTATAGTTGTGTCCAAAAAAATCTTTTATTTTCTGTATTCCTTCAGCCGTTTGTTCCAGGCGCGCAACAAGCGCAGAATCCTTATCCGTAAGAAAAATCTCGCGGATAAGTTCCTGAAGCATATCGTCGCCTGCATAATAGTAGCTGTCATAGTAAAGAGGTTTCGGACAGACGGTAGATTCATTTTGATCGCCCTTGCTATATTCATTAATCATCAAGTCTGACGTACCTGCACCGATATCGAGAGAACCTAATGTAAATGTGTACGAACCTCGCTCATCCTTTTTACCATAGAGTTCAAAAAAATCTGCTAATCGCCCTTTGAATTTATGAGCGATTTCTCCATACAGATAAACCATTTGTGAACAGGTGGCTTCATCATAATACCAAACTCCACTTCCATCATTTGGATAAGACGGAACAATCTCTATATCAAACTTCTTGCTCGGCAAGAGGTCTGTCATGGATTTTTTCTCGAAGTTTGTAACTAGAGTAACAGCATCTTTAGCGCAACGAACCAGAGATTTTCTCTCACATTCAGACATAGTTGTCGGACAAGTGACTACTACTCGTTTGATACGTCGTGGTGTATTTACATCACCATGAAACTTACGATAGTCTTCACTATTGATCTGCATACGTGCCTGAGAGAAAATTTCCAAGAAAGCAAAAGTCATAAGTGAACAGCGAGAGTAAGTATGCTTACTCCCTCCATACCCTTCTTTGTCCACAGTACCATTGCTATTCAGTTGATTTGTAATACCCTTAAGTTCCAAAATGTGACTCTTTTCCTCTCCATCGAGCACCAAGAACTGCCATTCTTCTTTTACACTTTCCTTGTCCCACAGATAACGTTTTGGACTTGAATAAGTATATAAGTTCTGAGAAGATTGCTCTTCTGAGGCAACATGAATGAGATTCTCTGCTTCCTTCCCTAAGCGAACCAAACTTGGATAAACAAACTGATGACTGTCACGTGGACCAAAGTTTCCAAAATCAGCTTTTCTGAACACCAAGCGCATATCAAAAGGCTCAGTATTACGACGAACTTGTGGACCATCAGTCTTTTCGGTAATGCTATCTGTCAGATCTGTTAAACTTAATAGTGGAACCTTTGTAAAATCACCATTTTGAGGATCTTCAACGAGCAATGCTGTTGTACGGGAATTACCTATATCGATAAACATATCAACATCCTTCACCACTACACTTTCGTCCTTATACAGTTTTAATACTGGCATCAGGTCTTTTAGTGAAAGATAGTTCATCAGCAGGAAGTAAGTGGCGATATATGACATCTTATGCTTCTCACCTTTAATCTTAGAAACAGAACGAGCTTCGGGATGAACTAATCTACGCAAGTACTCATTGACATAACTGCATTCTTCTGTTCCCTCTGAGCAATAGTCCATCAACAACATCTCGTCAGAGCACAATTGAAAGGTAAGTTCATTCTGAAAATTATCAGGAAAGACGGGAGTCTCCTGCAAGGTAGATGCCTGATAATTTGTACGTGTGTCAAGTGCAAGCAACACATGATAGTATCGCTTGCCATCTTTTTCATCCTTTGGAACAAATTTAACACGAGCCCAGTTGAATGCACCGAAATCAAACTGAAGTGCTGGTACACGACGACGGAAATAAGGTAATGGAATCCACTTATTTTCATAAAAGGACAATTTGTTTTGACTATCATCGAATGACATAGAAAAGATTTCATCCAACAAATAATCATCTCCTTCAGCATTAGCAGCTAACGGATGAACCAGACCATCTTCACGAACCTCATCAGGATTTACTTGATGCCGGGTCTCAAAAGCGGTAAGATAGCCCTTATCGATAAGTTCCTTCTTGTTGTAATAGAAAGTATCACCATCATCAGTGTGCACACACTCGACAAGATCAAGTTTGTGAATACCTTCTTCTTTATCATACCACTCATGAAACCATCTCTTAAAATTCTGCTTGAGATCTATTTCAAGAGGAAAGGTAAATAATTGAATACCAGAATTAGCTATGATTGAATATTCCATTTCTATTAACGTATTTGGGTTATTGATTTGTCACGCTATCGCGTCTATTTCCAATATATCTTTGTTCCTGTTCATAATCTTGAAATGAAGGGGTAACAAGTACCATCATTCCAGGTTTTACGATACTGACAAGTTCGGCAAGATCATTATTATTCAAGCGAATACAACCCTCTGTAGCTCGTGTACCGATAGACAGAGGATCATGCGTTCCATGAATCCCTATGCCTTTGCTTCCCGGAGTATCCAAACGGATAAAGTAGGGTCCATAGGCTCCCTGTATTTCTCCTCTACCATCCCCGAAATCATGTGTTCGATCAGAAGCATCTTCAATAGTCTGCACGAAAAACATTCCTTCTGGTGTCTTCAAATCTCCTATTTTGTGCTTCTGTCCCATATTTCGGCCGCAAGCAATACCATAATCCATCAGTTTTGTACCTTTGAAATCATATACACGCAATCTCATATCCTGTTTCGAGACGACGATGATACGCGCTTGCGGAATATCATCCAGTTGCTTCTGGTAATAACAGTATAAGCCTGCCAAGCCGCCGATAGGTACAAGGAGTGTGATTGTGTACAACAAAAACAATCCAAAGTTCCTGGCTTTATTCGATTTAGATTTATATTGCATAATAATATTCTACCATAATATCAGAACCATCATAACTATATACATCTTCAATGTATTTTGCTGTTGTTTTCTCCTCATATACCAATGTAGGGTTTTCTGCTTCATCAAAACTGAACAGAAGGAAACGGCGATCATCTGTTTTCACATTCGTGATAATAACTGCAAAGTCTGTATATTTAGAATTGCTATCTGTTGCTCGTCCAAACCATACACTGTTAGGTTTCACTCCTTTGGCTCGGGTAAACACTTGCCACTGATTATCTGAATTAGGAACAACCTTTGGTTTGATAGAATCTAATTCACACTGCGAACTGTTTCCTATAAAATTGTGTTCTTTAAAATAATTCAGCAGAGCTCTACGGCATTTGACCTTCTGGATGATTTCTCGCGATGATGCATCACCAAAAATACTGTTGAGTCGATTGAAATCTGATTTATCTACAATATAGTTTGAAGCTATGAATCCACGCTTACCTGCTGCATCCTTCACATCACTCCAATCTGAATCATGACTGTATGTTATCAATTCGCTACCGAAAGGCAGTGATCCTATCTTATTGTATTCTGCCCCCGACGACTTTGAAGAACGAAGGTTTGTCATATTTGAAATTGTGTAAAAACGAGGCGCCTCACGGTCAATTTTATCAGGAAGATAAACCTTATAGTAGTAAAAATACCCGCCTATAACAGCACAAAACAACAATACGAATACAGGGATAAGCCAAATAAGTGGCGAACGATGTCTTTGCTCTTCTTCATATACAGGAGGAGCAAAATTCTGATGAGAGGCTGGCATGGGTTGACTTTGAAAATTTGTGTTAGCAGGCTGTGGTACAGAGCCACCCAGATTTGCCGTACCAAATTGTTGATCAGCCCCAAAATACTGAAATCTAACCTGATTTCCACAAATAGGGCATGTATATTCAACCCAGTTGTTTCTTACATATTTCCGTTCATCGAATTGAAGTGTAGTGTTGCAATGTTGACATTTCGTTCTCATAACAAATATATAGGTAATCACAGAATTGTACTTTTACTCTATAGGTCCTAAAGTTCGAAAAGTATAGACAGAAAAATGGCGTGGACCATTTACTTCGCCTACGCCTCCTGAGGTATCGCCAAACACCATAAGCCACATAATACGAGTAAAAGCCCACGCCGTATTGCAGGCGTGAGCGTCTAACCTTTACTCTTTGTGGCTTCTTTTAAATTTGGCGATTTTCAGGAAGCAAGAACAAAAAGCTAACGCTTCATTTCCCTATATGTCTTTATTTGTTTATGTCATATTTTCAATTTTATCTTAACATACCGCAAAAATATAGAAAAATATCCACACTACCAAACTTTTTTAAAACTATTTTTTATTTTAATTTCATAAGAAGTCCAATAGTTTATACGGCGTGAGCTATATGAGTTTTTCTAATCATCGAGGGCAAAGGTACGAAATAAAAATGGAAATGCAAGAAAGGCATTTCAACCATTTCTTCCATTTCCACTTTTTATTATTAGAATAAGACAAAAATCAACCGGTCATTTCCGACCAAGGCTTTTTCGGTCAAAATCATTTCACACTATATTATATGTATAGCAGCTTAATCTACCCAAAATGAGAAATCCTTTTGTCTTCCATTTGTATAATGAAATTTTCCATTATACCATGCAGAATATTGCTCGTAACCTTCTTCATCTATAGAACTATCCATACCATAATCTCCAATAAATTTTCCTATCGTTTGACCACGTAAATACGCCTCTAAGACACATTTCCCAGAATGTTTATCATAAGAAACAACACGCAATATATACTTGTCATTGTTTTCTGTATTTTTATAGCATCCAATCTGTCCTTTTACATCTATCTCTCCAGGGAACTCGGAATCACACGACCAAAGAGACATTTCTACAGGATTTGGCTTTGGTTGCGGAGCTTCTCCTTCTTTATGCATCATCACAAGGAGACCTTTTCTACCATCTTGTCCAGGCCCGATAAGATTATCTTTATTTACGTTGAAAGCAAACTTCTGTTTACCATCTTTTCCAGAAAAAGAATAAGTATCGTCAGTGACAACTAAATCCATTTTTATCTTACCGCCCAAGTTCACATTCTTATAAACACAATTGCGAACATTGGTTCCATCAGTTTCATACGTCACCTGCATATTGCAATCGTGTCCATCTTCATCATACATCACACCTTCAAAGGTTACTTGCTCCCAGGTTTTCGCACTATCAGCATTAATGCTATCGCTTACCAACTCCGTCTTTTTCTTAAAAAATTTCCCTTTATACAAATATTTCCAACCTAAAAATCCACCTATCAGTAAAAGGATGACAGCACATATAGCAAGCCACATGCGCATATTGTGATTATCATTATCCTCATCATAATACACAGGTGGTGTATCTTGAGTTACAGTGGGAGTTACGCCTCCAACTGGAATGGATTCATTGAATAAAGGAGTTCCACACTTTCCGCAAAATTTCTCATTTGCGTCACACTTCTGACCACAATGCGGACAGAATACGTCACCAGCTCCAGTTTGGTTTTCACCATTATTATAAAAGTTTTGCCCTGACAATTTGAAGCCACAAGAGCCGCAGAAAGCACTTCCTGGTTCGATTTTAGCATGGCAATTTGGACATTCGTCATTGGCAATACCAGAAGATGGCGTTGGCAAAACTTCATATGAAGAAGCTGTATCGGAATACTCTGTACTTACATCATTATCCCCAGTATCTGGTGCATCAAAAACTACAGCTTGATGGCAATGAGGGCATTCGCATTCAACCTGAGTACTTGGGACAGAAGATACTCTGAAAACATTGCCACAATATGGGCACGTCACATCAAATTCTATTTGATCCATATTTCTTATTATTTTTATCCGTTACAAAGACCTGTCATTGATTACCATTCCACATACGCAGGAAAGCAGACAAATTCATCACAAGATATTATTATAGTCTGATATCCGTCAAGAATGGAGCAAACCATTTATGGGAATAACAACAACTAAAAATTCACTTTATAACCATTATTATTAAACTTCACGAGTTTTCTTTCAAATCTCAGACCATTATGAGTATTTTCCATATAAGTAGAATCTTCATCATCTACCAACTCTTGATTGTCGTCGATTTCCACATAACCCTTTTTATGGCTTTTTCTAACTGGAACATAACCATCTTCTAAAGCCCATTCGGGCAAATATATAGGTTCTATTGGCACAATCCATTTACCATTTTTATAGGACCAGATATAGTACCCATTCCAATTAGATGAATAGCCAGAAGAATAAAATGAAATTTCATCGCCTCCATCCCCATCTAAATCACCAGCATTTTTTGGCTTACTATCAGGGACATAAATTCCATGCGTTTGGATTTTTATAGAAGGAAGAGTTTTCTTTGAAAAACACAAATATTCTACAAAAGGACCATCGTCACTTTTCGGGTTAATTGCATACAAAGTTTCCTTGTTCCCATCTCCGTCAAAATCACCAGAAACAGAACACAATAGCTGAAAGCCTGGATGAAGTTTTAAAATATCATCCTCAGACTGTTCTTCAATTTCATCTTGATTGCCCACAGTTGCAAGCGTATCAGAAAGTGAATCCGTCATATTAGAGTTACCAGATAATTTAACATGACCTTTAAAAAAATAAAAGCCTAAAACAGCCAATAAGACAACAACAACTCCAGCTATAATGGAATATTTTACAACCTTATTCTCATTATCTTCCAAATACTCTACATCAGTATTCTTCTGCTGACCTGTTGGTGTTACACTTTCCTGATGGGTTAACGGACAACCGCAACGCACACAATAGTGACAATCGTCACTTACTATAGTTCCACAATTAGGACATTTTTTCATCTAACAATATACATTTTAAATTTAACAATACTACGTTAAATTAATATTTTCGAATTACATTTAAATAGGTCCTAAAGTTCGAAAAGTATAGACAGAAAAATGGCGTGGACCATTTACTTCGCCTACGCCTCCTGAGGTATCGCCAAACACCATAAGCCACATAATACGAGTAAAAGCCCACGCCGTATTGCAGGCGTGAGCGTCTAACCTTTACTCTTTGTGGCTTC
>ENA-ORSO01000673-ORSO01000673.1-human-gut-metagenome-genome-assembly--contig:-NODE-673-length-26836-cov-141.542885_pt1 | contig 26836 bp, 16 predicted proteins | sample MGYA00241902_ERZ509168 | MGnify/ENA primary metagenome ERZ509168 (study PRJEB26280, sample SAMEA2338806) | human gut metagenome | biome: human gut; feature: human-associated habitat; material: faeces... | reverse complement strand
GCCGATGGTACTGCAATGCAATGCGGGAGAGTAGGTAGCCGCCTCCTTTTATCAAGAGCCTCAGATTTCGAAAGATTTCTGAGGCTTTTTTGTTTTTCCCACAGATTTCACTGATGCTCACAGATTTTTCCCACAGCTCCTCACAGTTCCTTTTACCTTTTTACCCTTTTACTTTTTTACCCTTTATAGCTCCTTTTACCTTTTTACCTTTATATATTTTCCTGTCAAAAATTATGGTGAATCTTCTTTACTGATGTTTATGTATAAAATGTTAATGAATGGTGGATTTTCATTATAAAATCAGCAAAATTACGTACTAAAATGTTTTTTCCACCAAAAAGTTGCGAAAATTCCCCCCATTCATTTTTTCTTCCTACTTTTGCCCCAAGAAATGCGAATTATCATGTAAACGGGTAAATTTATATAATTACCTATTGATATAGTAAAAACGAAATAAATAAATAGACTTAACTAAACTCTTTTAATAGATGGTTAAACGATTGATTTTAGCTTCAGTGTTACTCATATTTGTATCACTAGCTAATTATGCGCAAAACATTGGAGTCAAGTCCAACCTCTTATATTGGGCTACAACAACTCCTAATCTCGGTGTCGAGACTGCCTTAGGCAAGAAGCATACCGCTCAGGTATTCTTTGGCTTCAATCCTTGGAAACAGTCCGGTGGCGACCAGTCAAGCCTCCGTCATTGGCTTTTGCAACCAGAATACCGTTACTGGTTCTGCCAGAGCTTCAATGGCTGGTTCTTGGGTGTTCATGCCATGGGCGGACAGTTTAATGCAGGAGGAGTGAAGCTACCCCTAGGCATTTTCAAATCTCTACGTAATCATCGCTATGAGGGATGGTATGTAGGTGGTGGTGTGACCGCTGGTTATCAATGGCCTCTTTCCAAGCACTGGAACCTGGAAACCTCAGTAGGTTTCGGATATGATTATATCCAGTACGACAAGTTCAAGTGCGGTGCCTGTGGCGAGAAGGAGAAGTCATCTCATGACAACTACGTGGGTCCTACCAAGGCAGCCATTTCTCTTATTTATATGTTGTAACTCATTAAATATAATCTATGAGTATGAAAGAATTTAAGAACTACATATTATTATTCAGCTCTCTTTTGATGGCTATGCCTCTTGCAGCCCAGGATTGCAAGAGTCTCAAGTTGGCTGCTGAAAAGATACAGGTATCTCATGTAGAGATGTCTCATCACAGTGACCTGATTACGGTTATGATGGATCTGAATCTCGATTCCCTGGATCTCCCTACTAACAACCAGCTTGTGTATACTCCGATTATCAAGCATAATGGAGAGTTGCTCAAGATGCCTGAGATTGTAATCAACGGTAGAAGACAGCAGATCATGTTTGACCGAGGGGTTGGAAAGAAACAGTTGCAGCTTTCTCCTCAGGCTTTCGTGGTGAAGCGAGACAATAAGAAGCAGCAGACCGTGAAGTATCTTGCCTCCGTTCCTCTCTCTTCTAAGGAAAGAAACTACGATTTGGATATTCACGAAGACCTCTGCGGTTGTGGTGATCTGCAGGATGGCAACGATTTCACGGTTTCTCGCTGTCGCCAGCCGGTAGCTTCTTTCGTCCGTCCGGAGGTAGAGGCAATCAAGGTCCGTCATCTGGATAAGCGCGCCTATATTGATTTCCCGGTAGACCGTATAGAGCTGCATCCAGATTATCGCCGTAATCCTGCACAGTTGGATAGCATCATCCGCACCATCAATGCATTGAAGGAAGATAAGAATCTCGAAGTGAGCGGCATCAATATTCATGGTTATGCATCACCGGAGAGTCCTTACACCCATAATGATTATCTGGCAAAGAACCGTGCCAAGACGCTGACCGAATATGTCCGCCGAATGGTGAAGTTGCCAAACAATCTCTTCACGGTTTCTTCTACTCCAGAGGATTGGGATGGTCTGATAGCTTATATTAAAGGTAGCAACCTTGAGCATAAGGATGCCATTTTGGCGATTATTGCCGATAAGAGTCTGAATCCGGATGCGCGGGAGTTGAAGATCAAGAAGCAGTATCCTTCACAGTATCGCTTTATGCTCGATACCTGGTATCCGGCACTCCGTCATTCCGACTACCACATTACTTATAAGGTGAAACCTTTCGATGTGGAAGAGGCAAAGGAGATTATCAAGACCAAGCCACAGCAGTTGAGTCAGGAGGAGATGTTCCTGGTAGCCCAGACTTACGAGCCAGGCAGCAAGGAGTTTAATGATGTGATGGAGATTGCCGTCCGCATGTTCCCTGAGAACGAGACAGCGAATCTGAATGCAGCCATTACCCGTTTGAATGCCGGTGATGCAGATGGTGCGAAATCTTATCTCGATAAGGCAGGAATCAGTCCGAATGCCCAGAATGCCCGAGGTGTCTATGAGATGCTGAAGGGTAACGAGAAGCAAGCTCGTTATTACCTGGAGCAGGCTGCCAAGGCTGGCGTTGCTTCTGCAAAAGAAAATTTACAGAATCTATAAAGTTATACATACTGTCTGTTTAGGATAAGATAGCTATTCCTTAGAGACAGGGCACTGCCCTGGCTTGGGACAGTCTCCTGAACCAGGCAAAACCGTTCTAAGTACAACTTTATAAAGTACCTCAAATATAACGTATTAGATGAATTGTAAACCAAACATATATAAATGTAACATAGTTTGATTTTTAAGAGCGGTTATAAGTAAAGATATAAAATATTAATAACAACGATAAAAAGTTACAAGATGAAGAAAACTTTATTATTTTCCGTTGCATTGGCGGGGCTGATGCTCGGTTCTTGTTCTAGCAGTGATGATCTGAATGGTGGTGGTAACAACACAGGTTCTAATCAGAGTGGTGATGGCTATGTAGCATTTACTATTAATATGCCTAGTCAGTCAGGTAGTAGCTCTCGTGCTTTTGATTCTAGCAATGACCAGTTTAAAGATGGTTTGGCTAATGAGTATGCTGTGAAAGATGCTACTCTTCTTTTGTTCGATGGTGCTGATGAAAATAGTGCGACATTTGTAGCTGCTTATAAGTTGAGTACAGAACCTTGGAAAAAACTTGCACCTTCAGATGATAACATTACTACTCAGTCAAGGAAGATTGTGCAGAAGGTTACAAAGTCAATTAACAAAGCTAAGGCTTTGGTGATTCTTAACAAGAATGGTATCTTTACTGTTGATGATAAAGATAATTCTTTGACTATTGATGGTACAAAATTTACTGGAACTTTCAAAAATTTCTTGGAAAAAGCTGATGCAACAAAAGACAAGGGCTTTACAAAAGAGGGCTTCTATATGGCTAATGCTCCATTAGCTAGCAGCAATGGTGGTAGTACAGCTCCAGCTACAGGTACAAAAGTTACTACATTGACTGATTTGAAAGATAAAATCTATGATTCAGAATTAGCTGCTAAGACTGGTGATCCTGCAGAAGTTTATGTTGAGCGCGGTGTCGCAAAGGTAACTCTTCAAAAGGGAACTGTTAATAAAGCAGATAATGGTACAACAGATAAGGTTTCTTTTGAAGTAACAAGTTGGGCAATCGATAATTATAATCCGACAACATATTTGGTTCGTTCAACAGATGGTTTCAATTCATGGATGAACTATGCTAATGAAAATGTGACAGCCAAACCTTATCGCTTTGTCGGACATACAGAAGTTGCTCCAGGATTGTATCGTACTTATTTTGCCAAGGATGTGAATTATGATACTGATGCTAGTACTGTTTTGAAGCGTGCTACATATTTCAAGAATACTTATGGAGATGAAAATCCTCAGTATTGCTTTGAAAACACTTTTAACGTTGAGAAGCAGAGAGAGAATCAGACAACATTAGCAACTATTAAAGCTAAGTTGAATGGTGGTACTTCTTTCTATATTCTTGGTGGTGATCAGACAACTCTATATACAGAGGATGATTTGAAAACTTTGGTTGCTGGTAAGTTCATTACAGAGGAAGATACTTGGTTGAAAACCAATGGTAAGGCTGGTGAAACAATTACAACAACCGATATTACGGTAACATTAGATAAGACTAACCCTACTGCTGTTATTGTAACAGATATTAAGGTTGCAGATTCAAAATTGACTGATCCAACAACAGTAACTTATCCTGCTTTAGATAATGTTAAAGCAGCTATAGGTACTATTACTTATTATCAGAATGGAGAGTCTTATTATACTGTGCGTATCAAGCATTTTGGTGATGAATTGACTCCATGGGCGAAGGGTCAACTTGATGTATCAGAAGGTAAGATTTATCCTGATGGTACTAAGACTGCAGAGAATAACTGGCTCGGCCGTTATGGTGTTCTCCGTAACAACTGGTATGATATTACTGTAGAAGGTGTTAAGGGATTAGGTTCTCCTATAAGACCTACACTTACAACAACTACAGATGATGAATTGGAGTCTTATATTGCAGTACGTATCAACGTCCTCTCTTGGGCTAAGCGTACACAGGGTGCAACTTTGCACTAAGATGTAAATACATTTAAGATAAAAATTTGAAAATAATAATTGATTAGCGATATGATAGCGCAGAAGATAAATAAATGGTTGAAGGGTGTCATGGCAGCTGCCATGACCCTGGCCGTCGCAACCTCGTGCCATGATATGTGGCACCAGGATTACAGCGACTGCCCTAATGGTGTATATGTGAAGTTTAAGTATGATTATAACCTCCAGCGTGCCGACATGTTCAATGACCATGTCGGACAGGTAACGCTGTATGTATTCGACGAGAACGGAAACTATATAACCCAACAGACCGAGACGAATTCTGCGCTATCATCGCCTCTCAAAGACCCAAATTATGTGATGCACGTCGAGAACCTACAGCCAGGTAAATATCAGTTCCTTGCCCTTGCCGGACAGAATGCATACGCCGACCAGTTAACTTCAGGCCGTGCCAAGTTCGTTCGTACCGCTCCATCGGCTACAGATGATACGATGCAGGAACTGGAAGTGAATCTCGACCATGAAAACAAAGGTGAGTATGATGAGGTTATCAACAACAGCCTTCCGCTCGATACCCTCTGGCATGGTAAACTGCTGGAGGCAATAGAGGTATCATCCTCAAAACCTTCTTATGCAACCATTTCTCTGGTGCGTGATACCAAGAAGATCAATGTGGCGCTTCGTGACCTAGACTCTCCACAGGATATGGATGTCAACGATTACACGATGACCATCGAAGACCATAATGCCCGCATCCTTTGGGATAACTCTCTCGATGAGAGACGTAAACTCATTTATACCCCTCATGCTACATGGAATACGGTAGATGAGAACGAGCAGGGCAAGATAGCCCATGCTGACTTTATGACCTCCCGCATTTTGAAGCACGAAGATTACAACCTGGATGGCCGCCTCCTGATTAAGAACAAGGAGACAGGAAATACGGTAGTGAATGTAGATTTACCAGACCTCTTGAGTCGTCTTCGCACCAGCGAGGAGTACAGTTACAGTGCACAGGAATTCCTAGACCGTGCCTACGATTACAAACTTCAGTTCTTTATTCAGGGTGGCAAGCTCAAGTATTGTTTAATCACCATCAGCGTGAATGTACTGAGTTGGAGCAAGCGCATCCAGTTCGAAGAACTCCATTAACATGTCCTACCCGGCTTTCAGCAAGCCGATATAAAAAGAAAGTGTATGTTTAAAATGAAAACTATAACCCTCTCATTGCTAGCCCTTTTGCTGGTTATGTCGTTTGCATCCTGTGCAAGTGACACTACTAGTGATTTGCCTCTGCCAAGCAAAGATATGAAGGCATATCTGCAGGTAAAGGTAACGGTGGAAGGTAGTGGAGATACACGAGCGAGTAGGGCAACTACAGGACGACCTCAAGGAGGTGAAGATGGAGATGGAAGAGAAACAGGGCTTGATAATGAAAATGAAGTCAATTCTCTTACTGTCTTACTATATCAATCTGATAAAGATGACCTGTCGGAAGCTGATGCTACAATAGATTATGTATATACATTCACCAATTTAAATAAGGTTACAACTTCTTCCGGCAGAGATGCAACTTATACTACCGTTCCAAGAGAAATAGATGCTTCAATTGTTGGCAAGAATTATCATGTTATAGTGATAGCCAATGCAGACGATATGACTTCTAGATGTAAAGGAAAGATTAGTGAAGTAAGAGATTTGCAGATGTCGAAGGTGTGTACCCGAGATGCTGATATTACAAAGTTCTCAAACTTCATCATGTCATCAAAGAAGGACGCAACGATAGATTTCACAACGGAAGGTTCAGAAACAGATCCGTATCAGGTAACTGTTGACATCGAGCGCTTGGCTGCCCGTATCGACATCATTCCAAATGCTACTTTTGATGGTACCAATCAAGGTTATTATTATAACGTAATGGATGGTACGAATGTAGTAGGCGGTTTTAAGCTCGAATCTGTTACTCCTAACAAAGTCATGACAAAGGGAGAATATCTGATTAAGCGAGTTTCTTCAGATGCAGCTGTATCTGCAGTTACTTATTTCGGAGAGGAAAAAATGGATGCTACTACTAAGGCTTCTACTAATTATGTGGTTTGCCCTTGGACAAAGGATCGTGCAGGTCTTACTCTCGCAGAAGCCGAAGGTCCTGTATCTCTATATAATGTAAAGGAGACAACTTCTACCAGTACAGCTGTAGGAGAGGCAAGTTACATCCTCGATTATGTGATGGAGAATACAACCACCGATAATGCTGAGGATTATTCTACTGGCCTTATCTTTAAAGGCAAGTATTATGAGTCTTCCGAATGGGATGCAACCAAAAAGCAGCCTAAGGCTGGTTTTGCTGGAGCAGAAAAGAAATATACCTATACGCTCCGTCATAGCGACCCTTCAGGAAGTGGAACCACCGCTGACCCGATGCATTTTGGTGTTGTTCGCAACAACATCTATCAGGTAAAGGTAGAAGGTGTTGAAGGAAAGTCAAAAGGTTTGAAGTTGACCATACATGTAGTCCCTTGGGCACATTACGACCATGGGGAAGTAATATATTAAACTCTAAGATTAATTTACAAAGTATAACTAAAATGAGAAAACATATAATGAAATATATGGCTTGCCTGGTGATGCTGCTTCTGACTTTTGCAGCATGTTCGCCAGATAGTGATGCTTCTGATCCGGGAAGTATCACCAACAAGACATATACTCTCCATTTTAATCTGTCTCCAGTATCAGGAAGTTCTGCTTCTTCTCGTGCAGAAACTTATACTGCAGGAAGCCCCAATACATGGGAGAACGGTTCTAAAGAAGAGAACATGAAGAGTTGGACAGTTGTCTTTGTAAAGTCGTCTGATGGAACGGTAGCGAAAGTAGTTAAGCAGCCATCCGTAGAAGAAGACAAAGATAAGAAAGATGATGTAACAGTTACCGGTTTGGAAGCAGGAACCACTTATATGGTCTATTCTTTTGCCAATATATCAGATGCTGATCTCGGTACGATTACGGAGGGTTCTCCTTCTCCTGACTTCGATTCCAAATCATTTGCTGTCAATGGTAATGATATGGATATTACAAAGAATGGTATTCCTATGAGTAATAAGCAAACGGTAATTATCGGCTCTGACGGCCAACCGAATGTCAAGGATTTATATGTAGTAAGAATGCTATCCAAGATTACGCTCAAGTTCCGCAACATGACAGGTGAAGATATTATCGTAAAGAATGTGAGTATCAGTGATATTACAAGCAATCCTGCTACAGGAACAGAAAATGTCAAGTTGCTCCCTAAAACGTCTGTTTCATCTACGAATGTTGCCCAAGCGCCAAATTTGGTAGAAAATGCTAAAAGAGATGATTTTACACATGCGATTACATCTGGTTTGACAATAGCCCATAACACAACCGATTATGATACAGATAACAGTCGTTCGGTTTCTTTCTATGTCAACGAGAGTCAAGCCGGCAATGCTTATCCTTATTTTGTAGTAACGCTCGATACGAACGTTGGTTCACAACGATATTTCATGTATACCGACTGGAATCAGATAGCCCGCAACGACCATCATGTCTTAAAGTTGGCGCTGAGCGATTACAAGCTTCGACTCAAGGTAGAGGACTTTGGATCTATCGGTTCGGCTCCGTCATTGAAAGATGACGGAAAACAGCTCAATCTCATTTTCCATGATTTAGAGGAGTTCCATATCATTCCTTCTGTTACGAAGTATAGTGATGAATCATCATCTGTCTCTTTCACTAATCTTGAGTGGACGAGACTTTCTGAATCGGAGACTGATGCAGAGAAGAAAGCCTTCTTGACGAAACCAGATATCGTAACTGGTGAAAATAGAATTGAGGCAGAAACCAAAGGTGAGTTAGGCAAGAAGATAGGTCCTATCGTCTATCAGCTTTCAGTAAAAGTGAATGACGGTACCACAACAGCACCAACGCTGGTATATCGGGTAGCCATCTCTCAGGATTTAACCTGGTACTCAGCAAGGCGCCATAACGGTGCATTTTGGATATGTAAACAATAATACTAATATTAAAAAACATTGAAGCTTATGTTTAAGTCTAAGATTTTTAATAGTGTAATGAGATATATGTTGGTAGCAATGCTTGCATTGCTGCCAAATGCTATATGGGGAGAGAATGTCTTTTTAAATGATGTACATAAGGTTAACATTAACTTATGTGACATCATGTGGAAGAATAATGCTTTTGCATACGATTATGCTTTGATTTATTTTAAAGATAAAGATGGCAATCAAGTTTCTTTAGATAATTTTGGCTTAGCTCGATGGGGAGATCCTTCTCCTGAATATATTTCTAATGTTTATAATAGCGGTAATGGAGTTAAGAAAGTTGGAAATTATTATATGTTTTCACAGAAAGATTATACATGGAATAATCAAGAAAAACTTTATAATTTTACCTTCTTTAATACCATATTAAACTTATCTGGGTATCAAATTATATTTAAGGCATCAAATACAAATGATTTTGAGTCTGATAAAGAAACTTCTGATATTACTATAACTTATCAGCTTTATTCTCAGAGTGATGTTGATGATGTAACTTTCACCACGGCAACTGCTCCTACTTTGGTGAAATCTGCTTATGCTTTAAAAGATGGAAACAAATGTATCTTCAGTGGTGCTTCTATATATGATGAGATTAAATCTATCTTGGGTGTTTCGTTTAAAGAAGGTATTAAGGATTTCTATATACGTTGGACTATAAAACATACAGATGGCACCAAAGTAGATAATCTTACAGTCTCTTCAGAAAAAATACAGAAGCGTAATGCTTTTGACTATATTTACTTTAATAATACAGGTTCCTCAATCCAAGCAAAAGACTTGGATGTTACCTTAGAGTTGCCTAGTAGTGAGTCTTGGGATAACATAAAATTATCTTTTGTTATTTCCAAAAATGTCTCTGAATTGACTACTAAATATGGTGTTGTTGAGAAGGAGCCAACTTTGAATGCAAAGTTTAATGTTCAGCTTTTGGATAATAAGTATAGCATGCCTTTCAATCATTATGTAGGCCATGCTAATACTGCATTTGACGAAAAGGGTAGGCAGCAGACTGCTGAATGGGAGTACTATGTCTATGTGAAAGATGCTAATGAGCAAGTAGAGTTAGTGCTGCCATTCGATGAGTATGAAAATAGCGGAAAAGATCTTGAACCACAAGGCTATTTCAGATGGTATGATTTAAAGACAGATTTAGCTAGTAATAATTTACGTCAAAACTCTGGAACAAAACCGACTCTTCTGAATTCTATAATATCAGGAGGAAAGAACTATGGTTTGTTTGCTTACAAACTTCAAAAGGCAGATAAACCATGTAGCGATAATATCGGTGTTACATATACTGCACCAGCAGAAGCTTCATCTGAAGGGTGGGCTGGTGAAGACATCGCCTGTGATGTGAGCCGTTATATTGATGGTTTGGATGCAACAAAAACTTATCTTGTACATGAGCCAACGCTCTCTATCAGATACATTTTCCATATCCGTTCTGCCAAGCAGTTAGCAGACAATATTATGAATACGGCTATTGGCAAAAATCTTGAAAGAGCAGGTTATAGAACTTATGAGGATGGTAAGTATATAACAGTTGGTATGAAGGATAAAAGTTCTTCTATTGTTACTCTTCGACTGGAATTGTCAGATGCTACGAAATATTATTTCCATCCATTAGCAAATGGTGTATATAAGCAAGATGGAGCTTTTTATGGTTTCACTAAACGAGTATATTATGCAGCTGAAAAGGACAAACTCGTAGAATCCGACTTCGATAAAAATAAATTATGCAAGGCAACTAAGATTGAATGGTGGGCGTATGATAAGACTAAGACCTATTGTCTTCAGCTTACACCTGTTGAAACCCAACGCTTCTTTGATTTGAAGATGGGAGATCTTAATAAAGAGTGGACGCCTGTATCTTTGACAGGAACTGGCAAGAGTTTTACATTTACCTATGGAGATCCTGTATTCATAGTTGCATATGCAATGGATGATGACGGAAACCGTTGTCCAATTGCCAATTTCGATGTTCGATTCATGAATAATCATCCGATGACTAAAGAGGAGATCGTTAAAAATGGATTGAATAACAGACTGATTAGTTATCTTGACGAGCATTATAAAATGGCTACCAAGCCAATTACATTTGATGATGATGATGTAGAACAGACTGTGTCTGCTCCTACAAGTCCGGATGACAACCAGGACCGATTACCATCTAAATGGGATCGCCGTGCTTATAGTTTCGTATATCGTGATTTGATTGACTGCGATGCTTCTTGGTGGGTTAACCTGGGGGAAATCGGTCATTCTCCACTTCATGGAGATTATTGCTTGTATAAATCTGCCAATGTTAATGGTATTTCCGGTAATGGTGAGACACTTAAAGATGGATATCTTTGGTGGCAAAGTGGACAATTATATGATAAGACTTATGAGATAACCAATGGTTCTCAGTATGGTCACTTCCTCTATGTGGATGCATCAGACGAAAGTAGAAAAATCGCCGCTGCAGATTTTACGGCAGATCTCTGTACAGGACAGCAACTTATCTTCACAGCGGGTGTTGCTGACATGACTAAAGCGGATACTAAGCCACAGATTATGTTTAAACTATTTGGTGTTAAAAGAAATGTCAATGATGATATTGTTGAAAAACACCTGATACATAGTTTTGCGTCTGGTGATTTTAAGACTAATGTAGAAAAATTGAAACCGGCAACTTGGTACCAGGTATATGGTAAGATTACTTTGCAAAAAGAGTCAAATGTAGAGCAGTATTCAGATTTCCGACTGGAGATTGATAATTACTGTAGCAATACTGATGGTGCCGACTATGCCGTAGATGATATCCGTATGTATCTTGCGCCGGCTAAGGTTCAGGTGATTCTGGAAAAGCCGGTATGTAACGGTGCTACAACTGGAACCATCAAACTGAAGATACGTGCTATCCACGAGACCTTGAATGCGATTTTGGGACATAAAGATACAAAGATCTATTTCAGATTTGTGGGTGAAGATGGAAATCCTGTAAAAACGGATTATTCTTATACCTTAAAGGATAGAACGACCGGTAATACAAGTACAGTTTCTGGTACAGAATATGGTACTGTTGATGTATACGATTCAGAGGAAACCTGTAAGAACTTTGAAATCGATGGTACTAATATGATTGAGCAAGATAGTGAAGGTGAAACCTATATTGTTATCAGCAATAAGGACTTTCCTTTGACTACGGGAAAGAAGTATTACGTATCTGTATCTACAGAGGATCCTGCCAAGGGAAATGCTAATTGGGGTACACCTGCTGAGGTCTGCTCGTTGTACAGTAACTGGTTTGAAATGGTTAGCCAGCATCCAATCATTACTGATACCAAGGGCAATATCGTAACGGATTATAAGATTCCTTGCGATCAAGCTGACAACTATGAGGTTAAAATCAAGGGACAATTGACAACAACTGACCCTAATAATGGTGGTAAGATAACATTGGATAATGTTAAGTTCTTCTGGTATGTTGGTGATCCTACAGTAGCTACCAATAAACTGAACGAAACTGCAAGCAATGAAATCACTATCAGCAAGGATAGGCTTCATTTGGGTGAAATACATAAAATCTATATGCAGCCTGAGGGAACTGAGAATGAAGATGGCTATATTCCATACACAATCAATGGTACAACCTATCTGTTGTGTACAGGTGCTATACCGGTAGATTTACGTGTAATGAAGGATGGACCACAGCTTAACTTCGGTTTCAATGATGTGGATTATCCATTCAATGATGGCAGTTATGAGGCATCGCTTCGTATCGGTTTGCCACAGCTGGAGAAGTTGAAGGCTTCTAAGGGATATTTGAAGGTACCTCTTCATAGTGCTACGATGAGAGATGGAACAGCTATAACTGAGCCACTTACTTTCATTGATGATAGTAAAGCCCCTGCTGTTAATTCGAAGAGCGTAATTGTTGCATCTACGAATGATCCTTTATGGGAAAAGAAGTTGAATCAAACGGTTGCAACATTGGAGAACGAAGAGCTGCCTGCTTTTAATAAAACGACTCAGGCTACTCTCAACCTCAAGTTTGAAGATAATGCAGTTGCTGATTTCCATGAGGGATATTACTATGTTCTCCGATTCGCTTTCGAGAAGAGAGCTGCTTCTGCGGCAACTACCAACTGCCCAGGCGAGTCTTATCTCAAGGTGAAGATTGTACCGGAGTTCATTACCTGGACTCCTACTGCAGATGGCGGTATGAATGCCAACTGGAACAATGATGATAACTGGCATCGCTCATCTTCTACAGAATTGTATGATAATGAGTATACAGATTATCTGGCTTATGGAAGCAGTATGTCGGGTACACCAACTTCTGCAAAGGAGATTCCTACGCTGAATAGCTATGTGCCAATGAAATTTACCAAGGTAACCATCGGCAATCTGAATGGTTTGCCATTCCCTGACCTCGGCAATATCGTTTATCGTAGTACCAATAAGATTGCTACCAAGCTGACCAATGGTAAGGGTAATGAGGCTACGAAGTATATCCGGTACGACATCATGGCTTACTGGAATGAGGTAGATACTGAAAAGGGATTGGATACAGAAGGTAATCTGAAGTGCGAGAAGTTCTATGGCAATACCTGCCATCAGATTTACTTCAAGCCTCAGGGCGAGCTTCGTGACCAGTGCTATCTTGTATATGACAAGGCTTGGGTAGAGAAGGAACTGGTGCCTAACAAGTGGTACACCATGGCTTCACCTCTGCAGTATATCTATGCTGGCGATATGTATGTGCCAGCAAGTAATGGACGACAGGAAACCAAGGCGTTTACGGATATCACGTTTGATACGAATGTATATAGCCGGAGCAAGTATCCGGTTTATCAGAGAGCTTGGATGAAGAGTGATGTGAAGGAAATCACACCTAAGAGTGATTATCCTGCATCTCATTACCCAAGTGTAGCTGCTCCAGAAAATGTTGATATGAATCTCGGCTACTGGAGCCATGTATATAATAGGGTGGATGAGAGCTATGCCGCAGGTGGAACCTTCGGTGGTTTCTCTATCAAGGCGGGTAATGCGCTCCTGCCGAAGGATAAGACAAAGAAGGCGCTCCTCCGTTTGCCAAAGGAAGATACCAGCTATCAGTACTTCGATTATAATGGTAATGAGAACTCTTCAAGCAAGACTTCGGTTACGAAGGATCCTAAAGGTCGTGGCAAACTTCTCGTTGCTTTCAACAACGATGAGAAGCATCTCGCAGAGAAGACTCAGAGTTTAGGAACTGATAACAACAGCGGTTTCTATCTCGTGGCTAATCCATATACCTGCTCTATCTCTCTGAAGAAGTTCTTCGAGGCCAATACAGGTTTGCAGAACGCTATTTGGATTGTAGAGAATGGCGAGGTAAAGGCGATTTCCAATACAGAATTGGATAAGCAGAACTACGCTATCCAGCCTACCCAGTCGTTCTTTGTCAAGAAGAAAGGAGGCGAAACGGTAGAAAATGTAAGGTTCACTTCTGCGATGTATGTTGACCGCACTATCACTCCTGGCCTGTTGATGGCATCAGACTATGTCAAGAGCGTTGAAGCGACGACAGAGAATTCCAGCGGCCAGACTTCAAAGGCACGCATCGCTTTGCGTCCGGAGGCTTCTGCCGACTATGATGATCAGGAGGATGTGGATCTCTTGTATGATCAGAACCTGAAGGATATTCCGCAGGTTTATACCGTTGCTGGTAACGAGGCGGTGGCAGTGAATGCGGTTCCGGAGTTGTCTCGGATTCCGCTGGGCATCGTGAGCCAGCAGGCTGAAGAGGTTTCACTTACCCTGAAGGGTGTGAACAAGCTCGATGCTCCTGTTTATCTCTACGATGCTGCATCGGCAAGCTTTACCGAACTTCATGAGGGCGAGGCTGTGAAGGTGAAGGCAGGTGATCATGGAAGATACTTCCTCACCCAGACCCGTACCTCAACCGGCATCGACCGCATAGAGGCAGAAGAGCAGAGTGCACCAGTGAAGGTTTACTCACCAGCTGCCGGCATGATTGTTGTTACTGCTTTGGGTGGTGAGAAACTCGACAAGGTTCAGGTATTTACGATGGATGGCAAGATGGTTCACAGTTATCAGTTGCCTGATAAGCAGAGAATGATTCTCCGTGTTCCATCCGGCATTTACATTGTGAAGGCATCTACCCAGTCCTGTGCTCAGGCTAAGGGTCAGAAGATTTCAGTAAGATAGTATATTCTGGTTTTTAAATATCAATACTTATTTTTTGATAATCCTTTTATACCCACATTATCTGATACCTTACTATATATAGGGGCATCTTTGTTTCTTTGATAGAGACGAAGGTGTCCCTATCATTTTTATTATTTTTTTTAACACGCATAATTTGCTAGTTTCCAACAATTATCTTATATTTGCAAAGAGTTTCTGTGTCTTTTATGTAGAGATTCAGATGAACGACATCAAAAAACGAGCATGATTCGCATGATGAAAGAGACAAATATACAATCACAGGTTACGTCCACTATTGCAGGGGACGACGGCGAAGCCGTGGCAAAAAGTGAACAAAACGCTAAGAAAACAGTTCCGGAAAAGCCTAATGAAGGGCTTGAAAAACCTGCTGATGCAGGATGGTATGTAGCTGTAGTGAGAGTGAATTGTGAAACGAGAATAGCTGATTCTATACGAATCAATCTTAATCACAATCATGTTTGGTTTGATTACTGGATTCCCAAGGTAAAAGTAGTTTATATAGACAAACGTTCCAATAAGCGAAAAGTGAAAGAAAAGCTATTTCTTTCCACTTTCATCTTTTGCAATGTTTCTCCGAGACAACTTGACAATATCCGCTTCCGTTCGGATGTGTACAAGATGCTGACGATGCCAGGTCAAAGGAAAATATACCAAATACCCGACCAGGTTGTTGCCAACTATCGGTATTTTGTAGAGAATGATGAAGAGCCTGTCACTGCTGCCCCTGTTCCTTTGAAGAAAGGAATCAAAGTGCGAGTGGTAGCAGGCAGCATGAAAGGTGTGGAAGCATACGTACAGAGTTATAATGGCAAGAAAGCCGTCATCGGCAGCGAAATCAAGTATATCAGTGGTGCAACGCTTACGATAAGTAGAAATTTACTCGAAGTCGTTGAAGAAGGTTGAGTTGTAGAATGCTCTTGTTGCATAAAAATGGAAACGTTGGTATACATTCTTGAAAGTAGGTAGTTTCACGGAAAACCCTTATATTTGCAGGCGATATTGAAATAAAAAATAAAAAATTATGGGAAAAATCATAGATAAGACGATAACAAAGATAGTTACAGAAGAGGGTATCTCTCTCTTTCGCCGTGTAACTAAGGTTTTGATGCCAAATGGCAAGTATCGTTATCCTGTAGATTATTTCGATGCAACTCCCGGAGTTGTTAAGGTTTCGAAAGAAGAAATGGATAAGGTTGCAATACCTGTTTACAAAAAGTTAATCTAATGGAACGGTTGATGTCTGATGGTTATCCTTTTATCTTTCAAATGATAAGATACATCCTCTTATGCTGATGAACTAGCAAATATTGTGCAACAATATTTATAAGATAACATCCCCATTCGAGTGACGACCAGTGCTGAGCGATACTGCAATGGGGAACAATTCTGGTGGGCTCAACCTGCAAGCCCCCTCCATGCACTCACTTTCAGCAATATAATTGCAAGCTGATCCTCATAACAGCCCAGCGGTCCCAGCCCGCACAACCATGGCGAGGGCTTTGATGCCCCGCCAACCTTATAGCGTAGCGGTTCTGAGCACCGGAGGGCGGTTACATCCTTCCTTTCTGAGAAGGGTTTCTGTCCCCTGTGAGGGGAACCGAAAGGGTCGTAAAGCCTATTGTGGCTTGGTTAGGATGTGGAGCTCCCTTTGGCTAAAGGGAGACGGAGGGATTCGAAAAAATCGTACTTTTGTCACTATATTAGCAATAAAAATGTATGATTATGGCAAACGACAATAATATACAGCCTATGGCTGATGATTCACAGATAGTGCTCTATCAACCAGATGAAAGTATTTCTCTTCAAGTAAAAATAGAAGAAGATACGGTATGGCTTACGCAAGCTCAAATGGTGGAACTTTTTGGTTCTAGTAAAGCTAATATTAGTGAGCACATTACTAATATTTATCAGCAAGGAGAATTGGTGCAGTCGGCAACTGTTCGGAAATTCCGAACAGTTAGAAAAGAAGGCAATCGTATGGTTACACGTAATATGGATTACTATAATCTTGATATGATTATATCAGTCGGCTTTCGTGTAAATAGTCATCAAGGTATTCGCTTTCGTCAATGGGCAAACAACGTCTTGAAGGAATATCTTCTTCGTGGATATGCTGTACATCAGCAGATGCTACAAATGGAGCAACGTATTGATAGCAAACTTATGTTGCAGCATGATGAGATGCAACGAATAAAGGATACCCAGGCCAAGCAGCAACAGCAGCTTGATTTCTTTATTCGGACTTCGACCCCTCCTGCAGAGATGGTCTTCTTCGAAGGTGATTTCTATACTGCAAGAGTTGCTTTGGAGAACCTTGTTCGTTCAGCCAATCATAGAATAATCATCATTGATGGTTATGTTTCATCGCTAACCCTGAGTGTGTTAGATGTTCGCAAACCTGAAGTAACAGCGACAGTTTATACTGTAGGTGTAGGTCAAGGAATGCAACGTCTCATGGATGAGCATGACCGCCTCTTCCCTGATAATCATATTGACATCAGAAAATGGAGTAACGAGTCTCATGATCGCTGGCTTATTATAGATGACACCCTCTATCATTGTGGTCATTCATTAAACGCCAATGGCGGTCATAAGATTTCCGCCATAACCTTGATGGGAACCTCCCCAGAGGTAATCCTCTCAAAAGTAGAATAAAAATAATATTCCTCATTCGAGTGGCGACAAGTGCAGAGCGATACTGCAATGAGGAACTATTCTGTCAGCAAGCTATAGCCAGGCGGTCCCATCCCGCAAAACATGGCGAAGACCGCCCGGTATTGAAAAAACTAGTGATACAAGAGCAAAAGGTTCTTTAGCTTGTATGGCTTGAACCTATGGCGCATCAGTTGAAAAGCCAAGGCTTGGTAGGCGATGCATCTAAGGTTCATTCATCAAGGACAACCATCAAAGAATGCAAGTCTTATGTTAGATCAAACCTTTTCTGCCAAGAACTTCATGAATGTCTATTCCCAAGAGAACCGCATGGGAAGAATCCCTGTGGAAACTATGGGACAGGGCTTTCAAACTGTCGTAGAGGAGATGAAGACGGTTAACTCGGAGTTGCAAGAACTAAAGAGCCTGAAGAAATCGAAAAAGACCGATGACATCAAAAAGAAGATAGATGAACTGAAGAAAAAACAGAAAGACTTGAAAGAAAATAAGCAGAAAGTTCTCTTTGAGGAACTGCAAGGTCTATCGAAACAAGTCAATAGCTATGCCTTTCACTTCAAACTCGAAAAGGTATGGATTGGCGACAAGATGGGATTCAAGATAAATTCCAAGAATCACGCCCAGCTATTCGCCATGAAGCAACTGCAAACTAACTTGCAGAAAACATTCAAGGTCAAGCAAGCCAATCGTCACCTTATCATGACGAACATCAAGTTGCTGCTGAAAACCAAACGACCATACTACATTATCCGCACAGATGTTTCTTCTTTCTTCGAGTCTATACCACAAGACCAGCTTCGGCATACCATCATGGACAACACTTTGCTATCATATAAGTCAAAGGTTTTCGTAAATGCTATTCTCAAAGAATACGAGATAGAGAAAGCGAAGTTGAAAGATGATGAGCGTGATGGCATGAAAGATGGTTGTGGCGTACCACGTGGCATAGGTATCAGTTCTTTGCTTTCAGAAATCTATATGCGTGACTTGGACGGCAGTATCAAGAAACGTCCAGAAGTTATCTTCTATGTGCGCTATGTCGATGATATTTTCATGCTGCTGGCAGAATTACCACAAGGTAAAGATTTGAAAAATTATTATGGTGACTTGGCAGAAGAATTCAAGAAGAAAGGACTTAGTTTGAAATCACCAACTGATGTAAAATGTTCTCTTTTTAATTGTTTCGAGCATAAAGATGAGACGTTCGTAGTCTCTTATCTTGGTTATAAATTGACAATAACAAAGAAGCCAAAGACAGGCTGGAAGTCTGCCGATGTGATATACTGTATGTCTGACAACAAGAAAGAGCGTATTACAAAGCGAATAGACAATGCCTTCAAACATTTCGATGCGACAAACAAATACGATATTCACCAAGCACGCAAGGATTTGGTTGATTCTCTGAAGTTGATAATAGGCAACGTGAGACTGCACAAGTCGAAGTCTGGCATCAAGACAGGTCTTTACTACAATAGCGACTTGTTGGATGACAAAAACGACTTAGAAACTCTCAACAGCTATTTATATAGTAAGAAGGTAAATCTTCATAAGTATCTGTTCCACAAAGAGGATGAAAAGAAAGCCTATCTTACAGCACTATACAGCAGGATCAGAAAGTTTAATTTCGTGACCGCTTGGGACACAAGGAAGATGTATGACTTGAAAGACAGCCGTATGAAAGAAATTATGGGATGGTTGAACAATGAAAAGAAAGAGGATAAAACTGCGCTATAAAAAAGAGAGGGTTGTATTCTCTGATGTGCTGCCATACGAGTTGCCCATCACCTTCACCAACCGTTTCTTTTATCGCTTCTTGGTCAAGAATGAGGTGGAATACATTATCGAACCGCTTGACCATAAGAAAAACAAGTTGAAATGGAAAGACGGCATGAGTATAGCAGCACGCCAAGTGCTTGCTATCTTGTTTGGTATAGACAGTAAAAAAGTGATGAATCAAAAAGTTACAGAAATCACCGTTCGTAATGAGCCATCCATTCCTTTCACCTATCGTATTATACACAAGCGAGGCAAGTATCGTGAGTTGGCAGTGATACATCCTGCCGATCAAATCAAGATGGTCAGTTTCTACGAGAAGTACAAGAGTTTGATACTCTACTATAGTCAGCAGAGCCGATTCTCCTTGCGCCATCCGCATGCAGTAGCTTGCTACTTCTATTATCGAGACCGCTTACACCATACCCTATTGGGCAAACGTTCTGATGATTTGGAACTCTACTTCAATGAGTATGAGAACTTGAAGACTTACTTCAGTTACAAACGTTACACCCAGATATACCGCTTTTATGAGGATTATCGCTATCAGCGAGCCGAGAAGAAGTTTGCTCACTTGCAGAAGTTTGACATACAGGCTTGCTTCAACAGCATCTACAGCCATTCCATCGCTTGGGCTACCAATGGAGGCAAGGCTACATACAAGCGTTTCTTCAAAGGTGGTGAGGATGGAACATTTGGGGCCGTTTGGGACAGCTTGATGCAAAAGATGAACTACAACGAGACCAATGGCATTGTCATCGGTCCAGAATTCTCACGACTCTTTGCGGAGGTTATCCTGCAATACATAGACAAATGCGTAGAGAACGACCTCTACGAGAAAGGCTACAAATGGAATGTAGATTACGAGTGCTACCGCTATGTGGATGATCATTTCTTCTTTTACAACAACAAAGAAGTCTTGGAAGCTGCCCGACAAAGCTACGCCTATCATCTGAATGAATACAAGATGACCATCAGCAACGAGAAAACGGAAGACATAGACCGTCCTTTTATCACTCCTATTTCACGAGCCAAACTTGCCATTGACAAACTGATACATGATACTATAACAATCAATGTAGATGATGACCTGCTCAAAAAGGACGAATCTGAGGACGATGCCAAAGACATCGCAAAGGAATCTGCCGAAGATGAAGAAGATGAGCCAATTGACAAAGAACGTATTGAGAAAGCTCTTGCCAAGAAACATACGCTCTATTTCCGTTCTTCATTCTTCAGTTCCGTCTTCCAAGACATCTTGAAGACAAATAATGTGGAGGCAAAGGATGTTCTGAACTATACCATTGCTCGTATGGGAAACAGGTGCGAACGTATGCTAAAGAAGTTTGACCGACTTTATAAGCCCTTATGTATGGCTGATAATGTTACAGACATAACGCCAGACATGAAAGAGCAAGCGGAACACCGAAAGAGCATCATGGAACATGAACTGTCCCTGTTCCTCTTCAATCTACTTAACTCTACTTTCTTCATCTATTCCTTCAACAAGCAGTTGAACAGTACCTTGAAATTGGTCAACCTCTTGAACACGATAATAGTGTATCTTGACACCGACTATTTCAAGCTTTCCAAGGACAAGAAGGATAAAGAGGAAAAGAAAGACAGAGCACTTATCAAGCACACACGATTTACGGATGATATACGTGCCAATGTATTCAAGAAGATACAGGATGAAATCAATGTGGCTTTTCAATGCTGCCGATATAGTGAGGACACCCAGTTGGAGACTCTTTACTTCCTCATTACCTTGCGTAGCATGAGAAGTAAATATCATCTATCCGTGGCATCTATTGAAAACTATATAGGAGTCAAGACGAATGAAAATGGTAGCAAGGAACTTCCTGACATGAATGCTATTTCTATCACCTTGTTTCTCTATTACTTCGCAGACAAGAGAGAATTTGACGAGCTAAGAACGCTCATTGTAAACAAGGCTTGTGAGCGAATCAAGAATATACCAATGGAACTTCACAAAAAGACTTCCGAATTTGTCATCCTGCTGTTAGACCTCATGGCTTGTCCTTACTTGTCAGCAGAGAGCAAAACGAAAGTTGGTGAAGCATTTGGTTTGACTAAAAAAGAGATAAAGAATCTGTTGAGATACTTCAAGAATGGTCGATATATGTTTACCAACTGGAAGAAACTCAATGTAACAAAGGAATTGAATGCGAAGATTTCGCAGGAAGTTTATGCCTGAGTGCGCTCAGGCATAAATAGAGGGCAGACCACAATACCCAATATTTACCCACACACATAGGTCTGTTCTGGCGGATACGAGCCACAAGAGGGGCTTTGGGTATTGAGTCCCTTTATTAATAAGATTACGGCAAAAGCATACTGATTATCGATAATATATAAGCTATGTGGAAAGATATAGAAACTGCTGAAGATTTGCTTGGCTATCGTTTTCATGCCAAATTATTAAAAGATATAGTTTTGGATGATAACATGTTGCCAACATCTATTGGTATATTTGGTAACTGGGGGTATGGTAAAAGTAGTTTGATGCTTCTGATGCAAAAAGAGGTGGATATTGAAATTGCCAAGCAGAATAATGCGGGTAAGGATTGGCGTGTTCTTCAGGTGCGTTTCAATGGTTGGCAATACGAAAACTATGAGTCAACAAAGTATTCTCTTATACAAGTACTTTTAGATTCTGTGGAATCCTATCTTTCTGCAAATAAAGATTTCTTTGAAAAATTGGATGGGCTTTTGCGTCGAATCAATTTACTGAAGGTAGGTGTTTTGTTATTCAAGAAATATACTTGGAGTCAAATTCCTTCTGAAATAAAGGATCATCTTCCATCTTCTGATGAACTGAAAAAGTGTATTGATGTTGATAATATCGATAAATTTAGGGCAGAGTTTGTAAATGATCGAACATCCTTATTTGTCACTTCTTTTAGAAAGTTGTTTGGGAGCATAATAAAAGATGCTCAATTCAAATCAGTCATTGTTTATATTGATGATTTAGATAGGTGCTCTGGTGAAAGAATGATTGAGTGTATTGAGGCTATCAAACTATTTCTCAATGTTGATCATACAGCCTTTGTGTTGGGCGCTGATGAGAGAATGGTGGAGTTGGCTATCAAGGAACATTATCCAGTTCAAGACCGAAACAAATCGGTTATTTATAGTCCATTTTCGGATTATTTGGAAAAATTGATACAGATTCCATACCGCTTGCCAAAATTGTCATTCGGTGAGCAGGCAACATATATAATGTTCTTGCTATTGAAAAGTAAATATCCAAATTACTTTGATGGAGTTCTAGCGAATTATTATGAGTTTAAGGATAAGGAACCTTTTAAGGTATATACTTATAAACAATTTAAGCAAGATTTAAATGGTCGAAATATACCAGATGTTGAGAAACTTTTAGAGATAGTTCCTATGATGAATAGGTTTCTCAATGGAACTCCAAGACAGTTGAAACGATTTTTGAATACTTTTGATTTGCGTTTGCGAATGGTTAAGGTTGCTAGTATGCGTGAGATAAATGAAATTATTCTGGCTAAGCTGATGTTACTAGAGTATAATTTTAAGTATCAAAAACTATTTGAGTCATTATATGGTATGCAGCAAACAAATCAAGGAACAATAAAGGATATTGATAAGGTTGAAAGCAACGCCAGACAAAATAAGAATTTGGGTGATAAACGTTGGGAAGAATGGGCTGATGATAAGTTGGTTTGGGAATGGCTAAAAGTAGAACCAAGCCTTATGGGAGTTAATCTAGCTCCATATTTTTGGATAGCAAGAGACTCTCTGAAAAATTCGGTTCCTGTAGAGAACTTAGTTTCAAATTCTGTTAGACTTTTATTTCAAAACCTTCTTCATAAACAGTCTGCTCGTGTAGTAAAATCAGTATTACAAGAAGAAATGGTAAAATTTGATGAAACAGAGCGGCAAATGCTAATATTATTATTGAATCAGGAATTGATTAAAGACCCCAATAATAAACAGGTGGTGCAGTTGTTTCAAGCAGATGAATCTAACTTAGTTGTCCAAACTGAAGAAGATTGCAATTTGTTGTTCGATAACATCAATACATTAGTATTGTCTCCATCTTGGGGAGTTATATTGGAAAAGCGTAAAACAGTTGATGCTTGGAAAAAATTTATAGAAACAAGAACTTTTGATGAAAAAGTTAAACGATTAATTTAAAAGTTGAAATTATGGGAACATCTCAATCTTTGAAATTAAAAACGACTCCTAATTGGGCATCGGCAAAAAGAGCAATGACAACAATTGTTCAACATCGCAATGAGGTTAATCAGCAACATGTAAATAATCTCTTGCGTAATGAGGCTAGAGCAATTATTCATGACTCTAATTCGAGTTATGGTAGTTCTGGTGGAAGAGTAACTAAGAATTTCATTAAGTTCATTTCTACTGTTCGTAACAATGGTTTAGCTGCTTATGTTGAGCAAGAAAATCCAGATTTAGAATTAGGTGATTTAAGCGTTAAGGACTTACTTGTTTTAATTAAAAGACATGTATCTAATCCGGATCCCAATTCAGATCACTCCACTCTGGATGATATTGCTGCTAGAACAGCTTTTGAAAAACTAGTAGGAACCATTTTTACAGATGTTGAGACTACTGGCGATATTGAAAATATATTGCTTAACGCAACTGATGAGCAGCTGGAAGGATGGATGATAGAATTTCAAGTGGAATATATTATGGAGTTGAATGGAATATTGTTTGAGACTCAAATTTTCTCAAAAGGTGTGGATCCTGATCAAATAGCAACACAAATTCGTGGATTTATTCGGGTTAAAATCAATGAAACTTGCTTGGATCAACTCCATAATGTGAATCTCTTCTCACCGGAAGGTGAACATTATTTAGAAAGTCTAACTCATCAAATTATGGAAATATGGGCGCAAGAGTAAATGTAAGATTTGAATTGTCGAATAATTCAAATAGCAAAGAATTAGGTAAGTTTATATTGCTTAGCTCCGATATTGATGGTAATCCTATAGAGGCAGCCCTAAACTTTGACTTCTATCCATTGTGGGAGTTCTCGCAAGATACATCATCTGCTTATTTTGATGTTTTGCTTTTAGGACAGATAGTATATTCAACAGATAGAATACTTAATCGTCTTACATTCTCTGATGATGGTTGGTGTCGTAATATAGAGTTGAATGATGTACCTGTAGTAAATGCAGACTTATTTAATCAGCATCGACAAGAGTTCAATACGGCTTTGAGTTATTTGACAGGAGACAATTGGACTGTGTCTTTTACGCAAATGCCTCCACTTGAATATACTCCGGAAATAGAGCATCATTACAATGAAGATGAATACGAATGCGTCTCCTTGTTTTCGGGTGGATTAGACTCCTTGATTGGTTTCATCGATAAGGCGTCTGATTTGCATGCAGGCAAGAAGGTCTTGTTGGTATCTCATTATGATATGGGAAAAGAAAGCATGGATCAAGAAAGAATATTCCATTCATGTGCTGCAAATGAGTTCTTTAATGGAAAGTATACATCCATCAAGGCTAAGATAGGGATGAAAAACTGTATAAAGGAAAGAAAAGTAAAATATGAGAATACCTTTAGATCTCGTTCTTTTCTGTTTTTCGCAATGGGATTGTATTGCGCCAAACGTATATCTGCTACGCAAGAAGTGATAGTTCCGGAGAATGGTACCATTTCTATCAATATACCTCTATGCAAATCTAGAAGAAGCTCATGCAGTACAAGAACAACGCATCCAGTTTCCATGAAATTGATCATGCGTGCATTGGAAAATGTTGGTATCAACAACGCATTGATTAATCCATATCATTTTAAGTCGAAGGCCGATATGATGATAGATTGTGCCCGAGATAACAGCAAAAGACATATTTTAGAGGTCTTAAGTCCTTTATCTTGTTCTTGTGCAAAACGCTCACATAATCGCTGGTGGGATAAGGACGGGGAATATATCCATGCAAATCATGTCCATCATTGCGGAATGTGTATGCCGTGCATCTATCGCCGGGTTGCTATGAATGCCATTGGTCTAGATGATCCAGCTGAACTTGGTACAGATATCTTCCAACCTACTCGTCATTTCAATATAAATAACTTGCAAAGCAAAACCAGTTTGGATGTAAATCTCCTCTTACGTTTTATTCGCAAGATAAATAGACCTGCAGTTGAGAATGAGTTGTTGGCAGAAGGCATTGATGAAAATGAGCTTGATAGATATGTTGATCTAGTAATGCATTCTTATCAGCAAATCAAGGATTGGATTTCCCTTAAAGCGGATGATAATATAAAACGAAAGGCAGGTATTTTATGATAGATACACATTGTCATTTTGATATGATGCCCAATCCTGAAACGTATATTCGAGAAAGAGAACGACAGGGTGATATAGTCATAGGCATGACTAATGCACCTAGTCATTTTCAGATGGGATACCAATATGTGCAGCGTTTCAAGCATATACGTCTAGCTTTGGGCTTTCACCCATTGTTGGCACATGAATTGCAAGAAGAACTGTCTTTGTTTGAGCGTTTAATAGATAAGACAGCTTATGTCGGGGAGATAGGGTTGGATTTCTCTCGTGAAGGTGTGTTAACTCAAGAGATACAGATTAAAAGTTTGGAAAGGATATTGGCGATAGTATCTGGTAAGAACAAAATAATCAGTGTTCATTCTCGCAATGCAGAACAGCAGTTGCTTTCCCTATTGAAAAAATATCATATTAAGAACGTTATTTTCCATTGGTATTCTGGTGAATTGTCCTTAGTTCCTGATATTCTGGATGCAGGTTACTATTTCTCTATCAATGAAGCTATGGTATCCACTTTAAAAGGAAAAAAAATTATAGACAATCTTCCATCTGATAGGATGCTGACGGAAACAGATAGTCCATTTAACAGAAAGGACAATTTGAATAACGTTTATTCATATCTTGGTAAGATAGGATGTAATGAGCAAATGATCTATAATAATTTCAAAGGATTAATTGCTAATTTATGAAGATGACTGAACGACAATACATTGGATTACAGAAAGTTTATACCAATGAGATGTAATTTTCGCTATCCAAAGGCGGTCCCATCCCGCATAATATGGCGTAGACCTTTGATGGTCCGCCAACCTTATAGCGTAGCGGTTCCGAGCACCGGAGGGCGGTTACATCCTCTCGTCCCTGAGGGAAGAGAGGCTTGGTGAGAAAGGTGGAGCCTTCTTTAATGGTAAAGAAGGACGGGATGATTTTAGAAATCTTTTACTCATTTTATCCGAGACAGATATAATTTATCTTATAATGTGAGCAATTGGATACATGAAACGAATGATGATATCAAGCCATTGGAAAATTGACAATCATGTGATGTAATCAGAATGAATACAACGAACAAAGGGGAACGACCAAAGACTGGTTGTTTCCCTTTGTTCGTTTAGAGGCAATTGTATCAGGTGTATCTGTCATCTCTGATTTTCCCATCCATTATCGGCTTGCGGTAATTGGTGGGGAGGAGGGACTGGAAGATGATGCCAACGCCAAAATACTGGCAGCCCTATAAGCTGCAAAAAAGAATAAAAAGAGGGATTTTGTAAAATGAACCAAAATGAACCATTTTTC
>ENA-ORSO01000672-ORSO01000672.1-human-gut-metagenome-genome-assembly--contig:-NODE-672-length-26876-cov-3.278289_pt1 | contig 26876 bp, 21 predicted proteins | sample MGYA00241902_ERZ509168 | MGnify/ENA primary metagenome ERZ509168 (study PRJEB26280, sample SAMEA2338806) | human gut metagenome | biome: human gut; feature: human-associated habitat; material: faeces... | reverse complement strand
CGGCCGCGAACTTTTCGAACTTCACGGTCTCGCCCTTCTTGTGCTTGGCGGGCGGAACGTAGTGCTGCATGTTGAAGAGACGCCCGCCGTTGTCTTCGTAGTGGGCGACGATGATGCTCCACCGTCGAAGTTGGGTTTGAGGAAGCCTTCGAAAGCTTCTGAGAACGCAACTTCGACATGGGACGAAGAAAGCCCCGCCGAACAGATGATCGGTAGGACTTTTTTTGCTGACAACGAGTGGGCACGGGGTCCTATCGGAAGTACAATACAACTACATTGTAAGTGCATTATTCTTTAGGAGGTAATATGGGAACTTTCACGATGCGTATGGACGATGAATTCAAAAAGGAATTCAGCGAGGTCTGCAAGGAATTAGGATGCAACATTTCGACTGTCGTGACGATGCTAGGGACCAAAATGATTCGCGAACGCCGCATTCCTTTTGAGGTCTGTTCGGATCCGTTTTATTCCGAAGCGAATATGGCTCACTTGAAGCGGTCAATCGCTCAGTTGGAGGCTGGTCGAGGAAAGGTTCATGAACTCATCGAAACCGAGGATTGATCATGCCTTTTACTTGGTCCGACGATGCGTGGAACGACTATGTTTGGTGGCAGTCTCAAGATCGCAAAACGCTGAAGCGAATAAATCTTTTGCTCAAAGATATTCAGCGCAACCAATACGAAGGGCTGGGAAAGCCTGAGCCGTTGGAGTTTGAAAGATCCGGATGGTGGTCGCGACGAATCGATCAAAAAAACGTCTGATTTACAGGGTTTTGGACAATAGCTTCATCGAGATTGCATCCTGCAAGTCGCACTACGACGATTGAGAGAAAGCTCCGCCGCAAGACACCGGCGGGGCGTTTTTTTTTCAGGAAAAACGGCCCTGCAGGCCCAAGGACCCGCAGGGCGCGTTTTGTGTCCAGTCACGAGCAAGAGGTGACGGCGGATGACCGCTCATCCAGAGGTTACGGCACCTTGAAGCCGAGCCCGTCGGCGTGACAGGCCTGACAGTAGTTCTGGGACTTGCCGTGCTCTCGATGGCAGAGCTTGCAGTCGACCGTTTCCGGGAGGTAATGGATCGAAACGTGCGGGTTTTCCTTGCCGTTGGCGAGCGTGTAGCTTCCCTTGTTGATGTCGGCGTGGCAGGTCAGGCACTTTTCCGTCGGGACGGGCTTGAAGCCGTCCTGGTGGCACATCGTGCAGTCCTGCTTGTGCTTGGCGGACGTCGGAATGGCGACATCGGCGGCGTAGGCGCCGGCCGTGAAAAGAGCGGCCATGGCGATGACAACGAGTTTCTTCATGATGCTTCTCCTTCTCACGATTACTTGGCCATGATGCTCTGGGCTGCGATGCGGCCGAAGACGATGCCGTCGAGGACCGAGTTGCCGCCAAGGCGCGTGACGCCGTGGACGCCGCCCGTGATTTCGCCGGCAGCGTAGAGGCCCGGAATCGGCTTGAAGTCCTGACCGATGACCTCGGCCTTTTCGTTGATGCGCGCACCGCCCATCGTGTAGTGGAGCTTGGAGGTGAGACGGTGACCGTACCAGGGCCCCTTGCCCATCAACACGCCTTCGTTCGGCGTGAGCGGACGGTTGAAGTCAGGATCGAACTCACGGCCTTCCTTGATCCAGCCGTTGTACTTCGCCATTTCGTCCTTGAGCTCCTTGAGCGGGAGACCGTAGAACTTGGCGAGTTCCTCGAGCGTTTCGAACTTCTTCGTCGTGCCCGACTTGAGCGACTTGGTGAGGTAGCGTTCGATGGAGACCTTGGGCACGAACTGGCTGTCGGCGATCAGCACGGCGAAGCGCTGGGAGCCGTCTTCGTTCTTAAGGGAGAAGATGTCGTTCGTGAGTTCAGTGCGGTTGCCGAGCTCGTTGAAGCACCGGCGGCCGGTCTTCGGGTCGATGGCGAAGCCGTACTGCTTGATGTAATCGCAGACGTCGGCACCCATGCCGATGCCCTTGTCATCAGGTGAGCACCAGGGGCCCCACTGAATGTAGTCGATGTGAACGGGGATCGCACCCGCGCGCATCAGCGTGAAGAGAGCGCCGGCCGTGGCGCCCGGATGGTTCGTGCCTTCAGTTTCCTTCGTGATCTTCGGGTCGATGAGCGAGCACATGCGCCAGTCGTTGACGAAGCCGCCGGCACCGAACACGATGCCCTTTTCGGCACGGTAGTACTTGCGAACGCCCGTCTTGTTCGTCAGGTCGTTGTCGCGGGAGTTGATGTCGAAGACATAGTTTTCGCGGACGGCGACGCCGACGCAGCGGCCCGTTTCATCCTTGATGATTTCATCGACGATCGTGTTCTTGCGCATGATGCCGCCGCGCTTGAGGAAGTGACGGTGCAGCGGGAGCATCACGGAAATGCCGGCCGAAACCTTCGGGGCGAGCGAACGGATCTTGGAGTGACCACCCTGGATGAAGGGCGTAGGCGCAAATTCACAGCCGAGCTTGCGGATGTATTCAAAGGACTCGAGGGCCTTGAAGCAGAGCGCATGGGCGAGCTTCGGGTCGTTGAAGTATTCCCCGGCCTTGAGCGTGTCCTTGAGGAAGAGTTCGGGACTGTCGTCCTTGACGCCGTGAGCGAGCTGCTCGGGCGTGCGCGGGACGTTGATCCAGAAGCCCGTGATGGCGGAGTTGCCGCCGAAGACGGGCATCTTGTCGACCATGATGACTCGCTTCGCGCCGAGGTCGATCGATTCGTTGGCGGCGCACGTGGCGGCAATGCCCGAGCCCACGACGACAACGTCAAACGTCTCGTCCCACTTGATGTCCTTGGCTTCCGGAAATTCGGACTTGGCGGCGGCAGCGCCGCAGCCGAAGACGCCCAGAGCAGCAAGGCTGCCCTTGAGGAATTCGCGTTTCTGCATTTTTGAGTTCTCCTTCATGCATCCGCTGCTGTCCATGAACCCATGGAGCGCTGAGATCTCGCGGATGCCTATTAGTACCGTCCGTACTGTATACTTAAGACGGCAACAAGGACAAGAGGACGCCCATCGGGTCTTTCACCAACAGGGTTAACCCCGATTGGTTTAGACTATGCAGTCTGAGACGCCCTTTGCAAATGACGACTGGAGATGCAAGAAAATGAGTGAGATTGAAAACGACGCCGCTGAAGACGTTTCCTACGAGGACAACGAAAAGCACGTCGTGAGGCGCAGGGCAAACGGCCGCGCGACGAGGCTCAAGATCCTAGCTGCGGCTCGCTCGATCATCATTGAAAAAGGCACCGACAGCCTCTCCATCGACCGCGTGATCAAGGAGGCCGGCGTCTCCAAGGGCAGCTTCATGTACCACTTTCCTAGCAGGCAGGCACTGATTGAAGCGCTCGTCAACGAATACGCAGCGCATCTCGGCGAAGTTCAGACGGGACTCACCACCAAAGCGAAGAGCGATTGTCCGATGCTCGAGGCGTATGCCGAGTGGTACAAGGGCTTCACGTCGGGAGAAATCGACAGCGGCTCTTCGCCGCTCGTTGCGCTCGCCATGGCGTCAAGAGAGAACAGGAAGTTCATGGAGCCTGTGCGCGACTGGTACAGGCGCTACTTCGACTGCGTCAAGCAGGAGGCCTGCGGCTCCGAGAGGGCACTGGTCTACACCCTCGCCTACGATGCCCTCTTCTTCCACCATCTCTTTGGAACGGACGTGCTGACGGATGATGAAAAGAAGGCCGTGACGAGAACGCTGCAGGCCTTCGCCGATGGAGGCGTGAATAAGCAGGAGGCCTGAGGCCGGGTTTTCTGGAAAAGGAAATCCCGCCCAACGTTGAGACATCTCATTGGACGGGGAATTCCAAGGGAAACTCAAATGAACCTGTGCCAGGTCGTTGCCGTCATGCGAGCGGCCAGGGCGAACGCAACGGGAAAGACGGAAAGCCACTGAGGCGGATAGTTGGGATGCATGATGGCCACGATCCCGAGGCAGACCGCAAGGAGCTGCAGGGAGAGGGAGGCGGTCCACCAGGTGGGACTCGGCGCGTGGTACTCGGCTTCGCGGATGCGGCGTCTCACGAATCCGTCGACAATCAGCGCGAGAATGAAGGGCATGAGTGCGATGGTGCCCGCGGTCATGACGGCAAGGCGCTGGGTCGCCATCACGAAGAGGCTCTTCATGGCACGCAGCCACTCGGTCTGGGTCGTGCGCTCGGCGGCCCTGCCGATCTCGGCAAACTCGTCCTTCGTCATCGGAGCGCCGCCGTAGGGTCGAAGCGTGTAGCGGTCGGGGACGCTCGAGATCCAGACGAGCCCGTCAAGATATTCAACCGCCAGGTTCGCGGCCGTCTCGGGCATGGGAATCCCCTCGCCCGTTCTCAGCATCAGCGCCTCTCTCAAGGCCGTCTCCTCGAAGATCTCGGGCGGGGTTCTGGCTGGCAGCCACATCACCATGAGGATGAGAACAAGCGCGGTCGCGGTCAGCATGTACTTCATCATTTTGTTCCAAAGGGGTTTGAATGGATGCGGTCAGTCGTCGGAGAGAAGGATCGGAATCCTCCCCTTGTAGAGCCTGCCGCCCGAGACGCTTGCGAAGAACTCGGTGTTGGGCAGTCGGCCGAGGACGTCGGGTGGGACGACTTCGTCACGCCGCCCCTGAATGCTGCGCGTGACGGAGGCGCGAAAGTCCGGAACGGGAGAGCCGTCGGCCGATGAGGAGAGCGAAGCGGAGGTCGACCAGACGGTGGTCTTCCCGAACGTTTCGCAGATGAATTCCTGCGTGAGGCGGTCCTTGCTTCTCAGCGCAATCAGGTTGTTGAAGTTGCCGAGCGCCATGCGGGCGCGGCTGTCGCTCCCGAGTCTTGCTGCAAGATCGCTCACCGTCTGCATGGCTGCGGTGACGCGAATGCCGGCTTCGAGCCCCTTGTTGAGGAGCTCGATCATGGGACCGTTGATGACGTTGGCGGTCTCGTCCACGAAGAGCGAGACGGACTTCACGTCGGTACCCGATTCGCCTCGGTTGTATCGCTTGCCGGCATAGGCCGTGAGGTCGGCGAGGATGATGGAGCCGAGCGCGCCGGCGACGGTCGAGTCGGGGAGCGCGTCAAGGCCGAGATAGAGAATGTCGCCGCCTTCAACAACCCTCTCCACCGTCACGATCGGACGCTCGTCGTCGGGATCGAACGGATCGGGCGAGAAGCTCTTGGCAAGCGTGCCGCCCGTGAGCATCGAGAGAACGGGCTGTAGCGAGGCCGTGATCTTCGCGTAGTGTTCACGGTTATGACGAAAGACGGCGATAAGACCGCCCACGACAGCGCTCGCGTCACCTTCGTCCTTCTTGCCGACGGTCTCCTCCCAGAGGGCGACGGCAGCGGTGAGCTCGATGCCGGCATTGGCGGCAGGCGGACAGATGTTGCGCTTGTCCATGCGCTCGACCTGCTCCTCCCAATCGTCGATCCCTGCGTCCCTGAAGGATCGGGCCAGAGCCTTCTTGAGAAGCGGATCGATGCCGCCTTCGAGAAGACGGCGAAGCCCCAGAAGACTCGGCCTTTCGGTCACGTAGAAGAGACCTTCGACGGCAACGTTGACGGCCATCCAGGCGAAGTTGCCGAAGGCCCCGCTGTCGGGCGGCATGACGGCCGCAATGCGGGTGGCAAGTTCCGTGGGGCGCGTCCATGCGCCGAGCGGATCAAGTCTGACGCCCGTTTCGGGAAAGGCGGGATGGAATTCGAGAGGAGCGGGACGACCCGCGATCTCGGCCGCCTTCCAGACGGCGTTGCGAAGACGCTTGCTGCTCTTGGGGTCGATGACGATGACGGGTTCACCCCGAAGGATCGCCTGGGTGACGAGGCTCGTGAGCATCACGCCCTTCCCTGCCTGAGTCGTGCCGACGATGAGCGTGCCGCCGCCGAGACTCGAGAGCGGACGCACGATGTCGTCCTCTTCGGTCGCACCGATCCCGTGAATGATGGGACTTCCGATATCTCCGGCCCCGAGCGGGTCCGGTAGTGAGAGCGCCTTGCGGATGCGCTTCGGGACGATCACGGGCTTGACGGGCGTGGCGGCAAGTTCATAGAGCGCCTGGGCGTGTGCGGGAGTCCACTCGAATCCGCGGCCGATCCAGAGGTTCTTGACGAGCCTGCCTTCGCGGCCTGCATTGAAGCGCATCGAGTCGAGAAGCGCAATCCGGCCCGCTTCGTAGCGGGCGACAAGACGCTCGCGGGCGGTTTTCCTTGCGAAGTCGACAGCCTTCTTCTCGTCCATCCCCTTTTCACGAAGAATGCGGATGAGGTCGCCCGCGTGAATGAAGGCGGGCGCAAAGCCTGCGAGCGGAATGCGGCGGGAGGCGGTCCGGAGTGCTTCGGCGGTGCGCACGACGCCCATGAGGGCGAGGACGGAGGCAAGACCCGCGCCCCACCAGCCCGGAACCATGGCGGCGGTTGTCCCTGCGGCTGCAAATCCCGCGGCCGCGCTCCAGCCCTCCCATGCGGGCCGCCAGCCCGTGAGTCGCGAGGAGGATACGCCGCTCGTGACGGCTTCTGTTGTCTTCATTGTGTTGTTCTCCCTTCAATCATGCCTTGTCTGAGGCTCGTTCCCTCGGATTCCAGCCGACGGCGCGCTTGAGGGCCCTGAAGGCTTCGGTTCCTTTCGGGGGATCGCGGTCGATCGCCTCCATGTCGAGGACGCGCGGCCAGTGGCCTTCGGTTTCTTCTACGGTGCGCCCTTCGCCATTGACGAATCGGACGACGGGGCGCACGGAATGCCGGTTGATGACGACGCCCGTGAGTTCGATCGAACCGTCCTTTGCGCCCCTGAGGCCGGGGTCGTATCGGGCGGCCCGCGAGGCGGAGGATCCCGTCATTCGCACGCGGCGAATGGGCGAGGCCCGCATGTGACGTACGCCTTCGGCAAAGGGCATGGCCTTGACTCTCAGGAGGATCCCTGCTTCGGCCGGATCCTCGATCCATCCGACGGGGAGCAGGCTCTCGGGGACGAAGACGCCCTCGGGATGCACGAGCATGACGGCGTCGTCCCGGGTGTTCACGGCTTCGAGCGCCCTAGCGAGCGCCGCTGCCTTGTCGGAAGCTTCGAGCTCAGAGGGGACGGACAAAGCCCAGCACTGTCTTGCCACCGTGCCGCCCGACCTGGCGCTTGACGACGGACGCTTTTCAAAGAGTGCGGGAAAGCGCATGGGAAGGGATTCGCCTGCGGCGTCCGCCGCTCGGCGGGCGTTCGCAACCAGCATGTCGCAGTCGGTGAGGCGCAGCCACGCGCCCTCGCCCGCCATGCAGTCCGAGTCCGTGAGCCAGAGCGGATTGCCCGCTTCATCGGCCATCGCGAATCCGTCGGCAACGAGGATTTCGGCCGCAACGTCGGGTTCGTCGGGGACGTCTCGAAAGAGCCACTTGTCGTCGGCGGTGGCTGCAATGGCGGTGAAGCCCTCGGGCCAGCGAAGTGCGAGGCCGTCGTCGGCCCACACGACGGGCGAGTCTCCGCGGTTGAGACGCCAGTGTCCGTCGTAGAGCCTCTGGCTGAATTCGGCACGATAGACGGATGCAAAGCCGCGAAGAAGCGGACTTTTGCCCTCTCGTCTCGCGGCCTCGGCCGCGCGACGGTTGATCGCCCATTCGCGACCGCGGGCTGCGGCTTCAGCAATCAGGCGTTCGGCCTCCGTCTGGCCGGCCGCATAGGTGACGGCGGCCTTGAGGGCCATGAGAACGGTCTCGCCGTCGGGGCGCTCGATGACGCCGAGCCACATCAGGGTTTCACGAGGGACGACGAGACGAAGGACGTCGGCGTTGAGCGTTGGGAGTCTTCCCGCAGATTCACGTGCCGTGTGGCGCTCGAGCCTCATTACGCGCCCGATCTCGTGCACGCAAAACGACAGTGCCGTTTCTTCCGAAGGATTGAAGCGGCTCGTGACGGTGAAGGTGCCCGTGGCAGGATCCTCGCTTCCCGCCTCGAGCTTCAGTGCGGCGAGCTTGCGGCTGTCGCTCATGAGACCGGCGAGTGCGGAGGCGATTCGAAGGCGAAGCGTCCAGTCGTCACGAATGCCCGGCGCGAGTTCGGGACCGATCACGCGTGCGTCGACCGCATTGATCGCGCCTCTTGCAAACATGAGGCCGGCTTCGAAGAGGCCGTCCGGCCCCGACCAGAGCCCCCTTTCGTCTCGAGGAAGTCCCTGGACCATCGCGGCCCAGCCCGCCATGGCGGGCATGAGGTGCGCTTCGAAAAGCTTGCGCGATCCCACGGCCATCCTCAGCTGCTCGACGGCGGCCCTGTGACGAAGGAGCATGCGGACGGGATCCTCAGGCGCGAGGATCGTGCGCAGACGCCCGTCGGCGGGATGCGCGACAAGACAGTCATCGGGATCCGTGTCGGAGAGAGGCACGGGCCTGCGCATCGGGTCAGACGCGTACCCCGAGACGGCGCTCTGCCACTGCTCGGGGCCTGCGGAGGCGCGCGTGAGGAATCGTGTTTCTGTGGGCTGCATGGGAGATTGGTGAGAGGAAGGACGCAAGGCTGGATGCGGGGTGAAATGAATGATGGTGTTTCGCAGTGCGCCGGCCTCTTCGTGTGAGGATGATGCGGAGAATGATGGGCGGGAGACGGAACGGGCGCGAAGAGGACGCCGCACTGCGGCCTCAGGCAGGGAGCCTGAAGCGAAGGGAGATGATTGAAGAATCGACGGCGGCCGGACGACGGAGGAGAAGTCCTCCGTCGATCCCGGTCGTGTCGAAAAGTCGAAGACGCGTGCCTTCAGATGCCCCTTGGGTTTCGCCTATGCGGCGATCCCGCGGAGCTTGCCCGCAAGGCCCGAAAGGACCTTTGCAACGGCCCGCGGAAGGTCGGCGATCTTTTCGGCCTTGGCGATGATGCTCCCCTTTGGGGTGCTGTGCCTGCCGATGCCGACCATTGCGACGGCGATGCCGCGGTCTTCCAGTGCCTTGACGAGGTTGTCGACCGGCCCCTTGGGGAACCAGCCGTCGGTGATGACGAAGACGATCTTCGCGGGCTCCGGTCTTTGATCGAGAACGATCGCAGAGTGAAAGAGCGCCTGAAGGATCGGCGTCGCACCGAACCCCGGAAGGAAGTCGACGTGCTTGAGCGCACGGCTCACCGGCGTGTTGAAGTCCGCCGCGCAGGTGACGCTGCGACGGTTCGGGCCGGGGAAGATCGTCAGGGATGCCTTCACGCCGGTCACCGCACGGAGCGCCTCAAGGAGGCGGATGCAGGCGACCTTGGCAAGCGTGATCGCCTCGCCTTCCATGGAACCCGAAGCGTCGAGAATGATCTCGACGACCGCTTCGCGACCCGGACGCACGAGCTCGCGGCGGAAGACCGCCGTTTCACCCGTGGAGGCGAGCGCAAGCGCATCTCCGTCGAGCTCCTCTCCACGTTCGTCGAGCCTGTCGGGGTTCGACTGCGGGTGGATGAGCGCGCTCTGAAGGAGCCTTCTGAGCGATGCGCTGTTGGCGAGCGCCCTGTAGAAGAGACGGCGGTTCATCGCCGCCTTCTCAGGCTGCAGCGTCGGATACTCGCGGTCATTGGCGAAGTGGCGCTCGGGCGAAGCGAAGTTCGGATCGCCGTTGCCGGATTCACCGTTGCCGATGAGCTTGCGGAAGCTTTCCTCCTCGGGCTCGCGATCGGGCCACTGCCGTTGGTCTGAAATGACCGAGAGGCATCGGGCGTTTCGGTTGATCGCCTCAAGCTCGGGGTGCATCAGACGCGGATCACCCTCGGGGGTCACCGCGCCGTCGTCGTCGAAGAGAAGCGACTGGCCTTCGCCCTGACGGAACTCGAAGTTGTCCGTAGAGCCTTCGCCTGCCGCTTCCTCGACAGCCTTGAGCGCCTTGTTCTTCTCGGCGCGGATGCACCGCATGACCTTGTGCGCAAGTTCCACCGCCGCCTCCGTGGAGTCGAGCGGAAAGGCTGCGCGCACGATCTTCAGGACGCGGGCCATGGGCCTTGGTCCGAAGAGCCGGTCGCACTCCCCGCGAAGGTTCGCGGAGATCTCCTCGAACATGTCGATCCCGAGCACCTCGAATTCGAGGGTCGTGAGCAGCATCATTGCGAAGAGGTGTGCGGGCTCAAGGTCGTTCGGATTGCTCCAGCCGGCCGTCCCCGTCGCCTCGTGCGCCTTGAAGAGCACGAGTCGCCAGAGCAGGTAGCCTTCGTAGTCCGCAGCACCGAGCTGGTCCACGCGGATGTCCTCGAAGACGTTCGCAAGGTCGCGAACGCCGGGATCACCGATCCCCCTCATCGCCGCGAAGTTGGTGTACATCACGTGATGACGTTCGTGGCATCCGTGTCCGTAGACGTAGATGGACGCGAGCTTGTGGCCGAGGTCGATGGGACCGAGCCAGATCACGCGCCCGTTCGTCATCGGGGTCTGCGTAAACTCGACGCGGATGTTGTCGCGGCGGCAGAGTCCCTGGAAGACCAGGGGCGCTGCAGCCTCGATGACGAGGCCCGAGGCCTCCGTGCGGAGAATCTCGAGCGCTGCATCCACGGCGGTGGTGGCGAGCCTCTGCTTTTTCGCTTCGGCGGTTTCGACGTCTTCCACGATTACGGTGCGCATCGTTCGCCTCCTTCGAAAAGGATGTTGAACGGATGTTGCACTGCAACCGCAGCGGGGGCCTGATTCCCGCGCATGTCAAGACTGCGTTTCATGACGGTCGTCTCTCAAATGAATGAGGAGACGTCCGTCCCCGAGAGGGATGAAGCATCCCCTCGGGGTTGATGAAAAGGTCCTTCCGACGATTGTCAGACGGACGCTGCCTTGAGCGCGGAGCCCGCGGCGTTCTTGAGGACCATTCTGGCGCGCGACACCCTCATCTCGTGAATGAGGTTGCCGATCGCCGTGACCGCCAGCGTCTCCGCCGCTTCGCGAGCGGTGGAGTCGAGGGCTTCGGTCAGACTGGTCCTGATGATCCTGCGAAGAGGATCATCGTCGGAAGCTGCGGGCATCCTTGCGGCATCGAGCATCATGTTCCGCATTCTCGAGAGAACGCGGAAGCTGAGCGGGACGGCTCTGGACTCGAAGCCGATGGCCTGAGCCTGAGCCGCGGCCCTGCTGTCGGCTCCAAGACGCGCGAGCGCCTTGAAGAGCCTGTCGAGGACCTCGGGCTCGAACTCGGCGAGCCAGTCCTGATCGGCCGTCGCTGCAAGCAGGGAGGCTTCCTCGGCTTCGCCTAGACCTTCCATGCGCATGTGCCAGAAGCGGTCGATGACCGACCTGTCCTGGATCTGACGACCGAAGAACCCTTCGTCAATCTCGCTCGAATGGCCGCGCGTGTTGTCGGTAACGATCACGCGGGTCATGGGATGCGGAACGACGAGTTCGCCGGTTGCGCCGTTGTCGAGCGGAAGCCCCTCAAGAATGTCGTTGCAGCTCACCCACATGTCTGCGGGTGCTGCGCTGAATTCATTGATGAGAAGCGTCCAGCCGTGCTTCCAGGCGAGAAGCGCAGGACCGTCGATCCAGCGGGTCTCACCGCCCTGAAGAGCCCAGTGACCGAGAAGCTCGCGGCGGTCCATGCGGGCGCGTGCAGTGACGCTCACCACGGGAATGCCGAGGCGGGCGCAGAACTGCATGGCCGTGCTGGTCTTGCCGGAGCCCGACGGACCCGACACGTAGATCGGTTCACGACGAGCGAGGTTCCACCACGCGGCGAGCGTGCGGTAGTGCGCCTCGTTGAAGAAGTGGCACGGGTTCAGGACGGGGATGCGGGTGCGGGCGAAAGCAGGAAGCGTTTCGACTTGGTAGCCCAGGCAGTCGCGTTCGCCGGCGAGATGTTCGCCGAAGACGGAGGCCGGGACCGTGCGGGTTGCGGGAGTGAGATGGGAGAGATTGATGTCGGGAGTCATTTTGTTTCCTTTGAAAAAAGAAAACGAGGACGCCCGACCCCATGTACCCCGCATGTGCAGGGCCCCGAGGGCAAACGCCCTCGTGGGGTTGAAGATGTGACGCGCGCCTTCTTCAGATGAAGAGGCGGCGGAGATTGTGCTTGCTTGACCGGAGTCTGCAGCATGCACGTTGCAGCTGTTAAGCACCTTCATGATGCACCGCCCCACCCCGTCTTGTCAAAGGGAACCTGAAAATTCGCCATTTCCCGTCAGAAGAAATTCTCCTCGGGGCGCAGGGCGCATAACCCCGTCCCGAGAGGCGCTTTGAGCTCAAGCGCCGCCATTGGCAGCCCTCCTGAAGCGCCAGCGTGTGGCGCGTTTGCAACGAAAAAGGCTCTAACAAATACCATGTTTGCGGTATTCGGAACGCGTCCCGATCCCCCCTGTCACGCGTCCACACCATTGCCGTTTTCAATGAGAACGATTGTCGGCAAGCGTTCTCCTGCAATGAGAATGGGTCGCATTGCCGTTTGCGAACGACAGTTCGATTCGAGCGGAAAGTCATTGGAAGCCATTCTCCACGGTTCGTGATGACGCTTGCGAAATGAGAATGACTCGCATTAGAGTTTAAGCCGACATTCCAATGCTGCTCCCTCCTTCGGGAGCGCGACAAACCATCAGGAGCATTTTCATGTTCAAGAAGTCCATGGCCGCCCTTGCGGTTCTCAGCCTTTCCGCGGGCCTTGCCTCCGCCTCTGAAGTCACGCTTTACGGCATCGTCGACAACGGCCTCCTCTACAAGCATTCCAAGGTCGAAACCAACGGCGTTTCGACGAAGACCGACTCCTTCGGTCTTGAGAGCGGCATCTCCTCCCCGTCCCGCTTCGGCATCAAGGGTTCCGAAGATCTTGGCAACGGCATGACCGTGAGCTTCAAGCTTGAAAACGGCTTCAACGCCGACGACGGCAGCTTCGGCGACGACCGCCTCTTCAACCGCGAGTCCTCCCTGACGGTCTCCGGCGACTTCGGCAAGCTCTCCTTCGGCCGCATGGGTGCGATCGGTTCCGCCGCCGGCGACTTTGACGCCGCCTTCGCCATCGGCGACGCCTTCGACGGCGGTGACGGCGACGTCTTCGGCTTCGCCACCTCCGACCGCTACGACAACATGGTCACCTACCAGACGCCGAGCTTCTCCGGCTTCCAGGCCACGGTCCAGTACTCGCTCAACGAAAGCAGCGTCGACAACACGCTTCGCGAAAACTCCTCTCAGGTCGACCGCTACCTCGGCTTTGCCCTTACTGCTGAACTCGGCGCTTTGCAGGGCGTGCTCGCCTATGAAACCCAGAACTACGCCTCCTTCGGTGACAAGGCTCAGGCCAACACCGAAGACGGTCAGGTCGTCTACCTCGGCGGCAACTACGACTTCGAAGTCGCCAAGGTTTTCGTGATGGGCCAGTACTTCAAGGGCCTCGCTGAAAATCCGTTCGCCGCCGACGCCTTCGAAGGACATCCTGTTGACGGTGAAGGCGTCAAGGGCTACGGCGCTCACGTCGGCACGATCGTCCCGGTCGCGGGCGGCGACTTCACGGGCGGCCTCTACTACGTCGACTCCACGGTCAAGTACGCCGAGGAAGACGCCGACGGCAAGTACTACGGCGTCGCCCTCAAGTACGAATACCCGCTTTCCAAGCGCACCTCCGTCTATGGCGGCACGGGCTGGTACAAGGCCAAGGTCGACTACTCCGCCGACGACGTCTACAAGGAAGAGGCCTACCAGGCCTACCTCGGCCTCACGCACTGCTTCTGATGAGGCTCATGCATTGATCCTTCGGTCAGTATGGGAAAGATTGGTTCCGCGGACCGGGATTAAGGGTTGAAAAACAGGACGGGCGACTCCCGGTGAGGAGTCGCCCGTTTCCTTTGCGGCGATCGACACCCATCGAGTCTCGTCCCCTATGCGGATGTACGGAAGGGTGTCATTTACAAACAACTGCAGGAGAGCGCTTTACAAGACACCCTCCCCCGCCCTTGAACGTCAGTCTCCTGGGCCAGTTGTTGCAAATTAGCAACACTCCGCACACGAATACATATTTTTACAACCGTGCCTGACGTCAGGATCGTCCCTCTTTGAAGGCCCCTTTTGCCGCCCCTCGGGAATACCCTTCCTTCGCGAAAAGAAGGCGGCAAACCCTTGCGCATCAAGGGTGGCGCTCTTGTCGTTTGTATCCGTTAAGTCGTCCCGGAGAGCCCCTGCATCGCTTGTGGACGCGCGTTTTCAATTGCCCGGACCATGTTGGGAGGGGTTTGCGTACCGCGCGCATCGGCACTAGATTTGCGTTGCGATCAATTCAAACCCATTGAACCTCCGGAAACGGAGGAAATTGGAGAAATACACAAATGTTCAAGAAGTCTCTCGCCGCGCTCGCCGTTCTCGGCGCTGCCGCCGGCTATGCCTCCGCTGCTGATGTGACCCTCTTCGGCGTCGTCGACACGGGCCTCATCTACACGCACCAGACCTTTGCTGACGACTCCAAGGCTGACGTCAACAACTTCGCCATGGACTCCGGCGTCTCCTCCGCCTCCCGCTTCGGCCTGAAGGGCACGGAAGAACTCGGCAACGGCCTCAAGGTCGGCTTCAAGCTCGAAAACGGCTTCCAGTCCGATTCCGGCGCACTCAAGTCCGAAAAGCGCATCTTCGACCGCGAAGCTTCCGTCTCCGTCTACTCCGACTTCGGTACGCTCTCCATGGGCCGCATGGGCGGCGTTGGCTCCGGTGCCGGCACGTATGACCTCGTCCTCGCCACGGCTGATGCCTTCGACGGCGGCGACAACAACGTCTTCGGCTTCGCCACCTCCGACCGCTACGACAACATGGTCACGTACCAGACCCCGAAGTTCGCCGGTCTCCAGGCTACGGTCCAGTACTCCTTCAACGAAGACTCCGTCGAGGAAACGGCTCGTGAAGGCTCCTCCGCCGTGAACCGCTACAGCTCCGCCGCTCTTACCGGCGACTTCGGCGCTCTCCAGACGGTCCTCGCCTACGAATTCCAGAACTACAAGTCCTTCGGTACTGCTGGCGAACATGACGACGGCCAGATCGTCTACCTCGGCGGCAACTATGACTGCGGCTTCGCCAAGACCTTCGTCATGGGTCAGTACTTCAAGGGCATCAAGGCCGGTCAGCTCACCGCCATTTCTGATGCCGACGCCAAAGAAGTCGACACCGCTGGCACCAAGTACTCTGCCGACGGCGTCAAGGGCTACGGCGTTCACCTCGGCACGATCGTCCCGGTCGCCGGCGGCGACCTGACGGTTGCAGCCTACTTCACGGACTTCTCCCTCGAATATGCTGCCGGGGACGAAGATGCCAAGAGCTACGCCTTCGGTGCCAAGTACGAGTACTACCTCTCCAAGCGCACGTCCGTCTACACGGGTGCCGGCTTCGCCCAGGTCAAGTATGACGATGAAGGCTCTGACAAGACGACCCAGGCCTACCTCGGTCTGACGCACCGCTTCTAACCGGATCCTTCAGTGCCCGGACTTGATCCTCAGCACTAAGTCATCCTGAAGCAAGGGCCGGCGGCCTCCGAAAGGAGCCGCCGGCCCTTTGCATCCCCGCCGCTTTCGTGCGCCTTACCTCTCCCTCTCATCATCGACGGCCTTCGCGATTCCGGACCGCGCCGCCCTCCGACAAAGCACCCGACCAAAAGAAAGACCGCCATGCGTGAAGCAGGACGGTCTTGTCGTCTGGTGCCCTCAAGAGAGGGAATCCACTTGTCAGCGGACGATCAGGAGCGGCACGTCGCACTCGCTCGCAACCGTCATCGTGACGGAGCCGAGCAGCGTGGCGGAGACGGAACTGTAGCCGTGGGAGCCCATAACGATCATGTCGTAGTTCTCTTCCTCGGCGTGTTCGGCGATGACGTCACCCACGTCGCCGTAGAGCGTCTTGGTCGAGACGTTCATGCCGGCGCGCGTGAGAATGGACTCGACCTCGTTGGCGATCGTGCCCGTTTCGGCAAAGCCGTTGGCCTGTTGGTCCTCAGCGCTCTTCTGAACGTGGATCAGCGTGAAGGACGTGCCCTGCTCGAAGAGGTCGACATGCTCCGTGAAGAAGCCCTGGACGCGAAGCGACTGGTCGGACTCATCAAGGCAGATCGCGATGCGCTTCAGGGACTCGGAAGTCGGCATGCGTTCGCGGATGAGCAGAATGGGACGATGAGAGTGCGCCACGACGTCGTTCGAGACGGAGCCGAAGAGCAGGCTGTCAAGCGGGCCCTTGCCGTGCGTGCCCATCACGACCATGTCGGCCGAAAGCTTGTCGCCGGCGGAAACAATGGTCTGGACGGGAGAGCCGACGCCGTAGTCGAGCGTCACGCTGGCGGGAAGCGTGCCGCAGCGGTCAATGATGGAGTCGAAGACGGTCTTCGCCTCCTCGCGGTAGAACTCGTCAAGGGTGTCAGGGTCCGTCGCAAAGCGGATGCGGTCCGAAGCGGGCTCCTGCGCGTAGAAAATGTGGATCTCGGGATCCTTGCCGAAGAGAGCGGGCTTGCCCGTCGCCCAGAAGGCGGCGTTCTTGCTGCATTCGGACGCGTCGATGGGAATAAGAATCTTCATTTTTTGGTCCTCCTCAGAGGTGCTCCTCGACGCAGGGTCCGTCGGAACGGTCGGAACGAAAGGGAGGCGTCGAATAACACCCTTGTGCCCCTTATCTTATAGAAAGAATCGGACCTTCGGGAGGAAAAATCGACATATACCCCCTATTTGATAGCACTTTTGCGTCACGAGTGAGCGCCCCTTGACCCCGCCCTCCTTCACGGGCCGTCTTTACACGGCAAAATCCCTCCAAAAGTCATGCAGGAAACGAGACACGCATAGGAAAAGAGCCGCCGGAAGCGTTCGTTCCGACGGCTCCTGATTGTTTGGACCGGGTCTTTTTTACCTGTCTTTGGCTTCCGCCACAACGAGCGTGAGACCGACTGCACGCAACGAGTCGAGCAGCACCTGAAGCGTCGGATTGCCGGACTTGCTGAAGGACCTGTAGAGGACCGCGCGGCCGATGCCGCTCGCCATGGAAACCTGGCTCATGCCGCGGCAGCGGAAGAGCTGGCCGATGCTCGCAGCGGCATCGGAGGCGGATCCATTGTTGAAGGCCTTGCAGATGTTGTCCATCTGAACCTGGTTATCCTCGAGGGACTTGGGCATGAGGACCGTCTTGTGCGAATTCATTCTGATCATCAGTTTCTCTCTGTATATTTTCGAGTTGAGATTCGGCCTTCAGCGGCGGCTCCTTGACGCAAGGCCCTGTCGTTCCTGCCTTTGAGGGGTATTGTGCGTATCCCCGATAGGCGCGACAGTCTCGAATCCGAGGGACCGTCAGGCCGTGTTTAAATTCGCGTATATGATACAGTCGCGCCGCCCCCTGCTGTCTACGACAAACACCTGAGTCGGGCCCATAAAGAAAAAATTTCTTGCGCCTGATCAAGGGTTTTTCCCAAAATTAACCTTTTCGCCGATGATTGAGCACGGCGTTTGGTTGTCGTCTTTAGGTTTCTCCCAAGCGTCATGAGACTGATTCTCGAGTCCTGAAGACTTCTGCAGGAGCGGTGTTTCGACCCGATTGTCGTGAAAAAGCGAACAATCTGAAGGATTTGGTTGCATTTGCCCGCCCTCTCCAGTTCTCCGGAGGACTTGTGGGTTCTTACCAGACTAAACAGTCCTATAAGGATAAAAATTTCTATATCAAAACACGGTTTTTCGGCCGGCAAAAAGGCCGCTTCGCAATGACGGCGAAACGGCCTTTTGGGGAGTCGTGAACGGGCGGAACTCGGGATCAGGCTCCGAGGCTCGCGACGAGTTCGGGCGCGAACTGCTGGCACCAGCCGTAGGCAGTGAGCAGGATGCCCGCGACGGGCACGAGCGCGTAGATGAGGAACTTCTCGAACGCACCCCAGGTCTGGACCTTCGAGCGGAAGACGAAGGCGAAGACCACGGCTGCGCCGAAAATGAAGGAGCCCTGGCGGAAGTTCTGGCGGGCCTCCTCGATCGTGAAGTCGAACATCATCGAGAGGGAGACCGAGAGGGCCCAGGCGCAGATGATCGCGCCGGCCACCCAGAGAGCAGTGCCGATTCTGTCTTTCATAATTGGATTTCAGTCGGGTTCTTGTGGTTGGAAAAGGATTCAGTATTGTAGTCCTACGGAACGAGCGCCGTTGAAGCCGATCCGATTGCCGCGCCGCCCTCGCCCGCCGCCTCGTCCGTGACGAAGGCTCGCCGATGCACGTTTTCTTCTTTTGCAGAGGACATTCGCCTTAGAATGACTGCATCCAAAAATTCTCGTAGAGGACGCCAAGCAGAGCCCGAAGCCTAAGGCCATTTTCAACGCCCGCGTGCTCGACGTCTTCACGGGAGCGCTCGATACGAAGACAGTACTTGTGGAAGACGGCCTCATCCACGGGTTCGGTTCGGAACCCGCAAAAGAAACTTTCGAAGCAAAGGGCGCTGTGCTTCTGCCGAGCCTCATCGACTCGAACGTGCACATCGAGAGCCCGATGCTCTCCCCCGCCAGCTTCGCCTCACTGGTTCTTCCGTTCGGTACGACGACTGTCACCGCCGACCCTCATGAAATGACCAACGTACGCCATGCACGGGCTCGTCGAGGCCTGCCGGGACCTCCCGCTTGTCGTGAAGCTCATGGTGCCGTCCTGTGTTCCGGCCCTGCCCTTCGAGGATGCAGGCTCAGTCATTGATGCCGGGCAAACGCAGGCGCTCCTCGAGCAGCCAGAGTTCTTCGGCCTCGGCGAAATGATGAACGTGCCGGGCATCGTCAATGGAGACCCCGAGGCCTGCAGCAAGGTTGCGGCTGCCGTGAAGCTCGGCAAGCCCGTCGACGGCCACGCGCCGCTCTGCACGGGCGCGGATCTCGAAGCCTATGCCCGAGCAGGCATCCGCACGGACCATGAATGCACGACGACTGCGGAGCTCAGGGAACGCATCTCGCTTGGCATGTACGTCTCGATCAGGGAAGGCTCGCTCGCGAAAAACCTTCTGCCCTTGATCGGGAACCTCACTGCCGACCTCTCGCGGCGCTGCAGCTTCTGCACCGACGACAGGCACCTCGCCGACACGCTTGAGCGCGGGCACATCAACGGCATGCTGGCGATGGCCGTTGAGGCGGGCATCCATCCCGTTGACGCCGTGAGGATGGCGACTCTCAATACCGCCGAATGCTATGGCCTTCAGCACCGCGGCGTGATTGCGCCCGGACGCAGAGCCGACCTGCTACTTCTCGACAACCTTGATGACTTCAGTCCGCTCGCCGTCTGGACGAAGGGCAGGCTCGTCGCGCGCAATGGAAGCCTTGTCATCGGTGCGCCAAAGCAGAAGCCCGGATTTCTCGCGGACACGGTGAGGATTGCGCCCGTGACGGCCGAATCCTTCGACTTCAAAGCCCCGTCCGAGAAAGCCAGGATGATCGGCCTTCTGCCTCACAGCCTCATCACGGAGGAGAAGATTGCTGCGGTGAAGACACTTCGCGACGGTACGGTGAGGCTCTCCGACAATCCGGGATGCGTGAAGCTTGCGGTCGTCGAACGCCACAGGCGCACAGGCCACATCGGCACGTGTCTTCTTGATCCCGCCTACGGACTCAGAGGCGGCGCAATCGCCATGTCGGTTTCCACGACTCCCACAACATCGTTGTAGCTGGTGACGACGAAGAGGACATGGCGCTTGCCGTGCAAAAGATTGAGGAAATGCAGGGCGGCATCGTCATGGTCTCGAAGGGCAAGGTGCTCGATGCGCTGCCGCTTCCCGTCGCGGGCCTCATGAGCGACAGAACGCCCGAAGAGACGGCGGCGGCCATCAGGCGGCTCACGAAGCTCGCCCACGGGCACTACGGCATTTCGCAGGACAGCAACGCCTTCATGACCCTCTCGTTCCTTGCGCTCCCCGTGATTCCGTACCTCAAGCTCACGACGAAGGGACTTTTCGACGTCACCCGATTTGATTTCGTGCCAAACGACGCGGCGCTTGAAGACAATCGCGGACGCGTGGGAGACCGGATTTCATCCCGACCCGCCGCATTTTTTTGCCTGCCGTCATGCATTTCCGGCGATACGAGCGTTTTCTTCGTATTTTTTGGCTTTCCCTCGTGTACACTTGAGCTCATTCGTTATTTAAGCAAGATCAGGAACATGTCCAACGTCTTCATCACCGGCGCTTCAAGCGGTATCGGCGCGGCACTTGCCCGCCAGTATGCGCAGCGAGGCGACGTCCTCGGGCTCGTCGCCCGCAATCCCGAAAAGCTGCAGGCCCTCATCGACACGCTTCCCGGCGACAAGTCTCGCTACCACGCGATTCCCGCCGACGTGACGAAAAAGGATGAAATCATTGCGGCCGCACAGAAGTTCGAGGCCCTTTCCGGGGGCGCTGACATCGTGATCGCCAACGCGGGCATTTCCATCGGCTGCAAGACCGAGTTCTACGAGGACCTTGAGGTGATGGAAGCCATCTACAGGACAAACGTCTTCGCGATGGCCTACACCTTCCACGGCTTCATCGAGCCGATGACGAAGCGCGGCCGCGGCAAGCTCGTGGGCATCGCCTCGGTCTCCGGCATTCGAGGCCTTCCCGGCAGCGAAGCCTACGGCGCATCCAAGTCCGCCGTCATCACCTACAACGAAAGCCTTCGCGTCGGCCTCAGGAAGACGGGCATCAAGGTCCAGACGATCAGTCCGGGCTTTGTGAGGACGCCGCTCACGAGCGCCAATCCCTACAAGATGCCCTTCGTGCTCACGCCCGACGAATTCGCCGAGCGCGCCGTCAAGACCATCGACAGCGACGCCTCCTACCGCACGATTCCCTGGCAGATGGGCCTTCTCGCGAAGGCCATGCGCATTGCGCCCAACTGCCTCTGGGACAAGATCGTCGCCAACCGCAAGCAGAAGCCCCGCCTCGTCGACAAGCAGAAGGCCGAAGCCGAGGCCGCGCAGAGGAAATGAGCGCGTCAGAACACGTGACCCGACCGGCTCGACCCTGATTGAGCCGGTCCATTACAAAGAAATAGACCAACGACCTTCCGGCGACGCGACGTCGTCGGCAGGTTCATGCACGACATGAATCCGCGCAGCGCGTGCCGGCGCACGCCGACCCTCATGGAGATTCACATGACCACCTACAAGCCCACCGGTGAGAAGCCTGACGAATTCAACCTTTATCTTCAGGAACGCATGGCCGCGCTCGGTCTCGATCCGAAGACCATCGCGGAAAACACGGGCATTGCGCTCCCCACGGTTCTTACCCATCTGAACCTCCCCGGCAAGCCCATCAAGCCCCAGAGCATCCAGAAGTTCGCAGCCGAGCTCAACGTTCCTTATGCGGTGCTTCGCGACCTCTACACGCGCGTGCGCTGCCAGGGCAAGGTTCGCACGAAGTACGTCATCGGCATGATGCCCAAGGGCGAGACCGCCCTGCTCGCCATGATGATCAAAAACACCCTCACCTACAGGTCCATTCCTATGACCGATTTCTCGGAGATGACGGGCATTCCTCTTGATCAGCTCATGTATCCCCCGAGAAAGCCCTCCGACGCCTTTGTCGCAGCCCTTGCACAGGGTTTTGACGTCGGCGAAGACGCCATCCGTGAACATGCCACCAGTCTCGTGGGCACGAAGGACAGGACGCCCATCGTGCTCTCCGAGCTCCAGAAGCGGGGACTTTGCTTCAGAGACTGGATCGCCATGACCAACTGCTCCGTCGAGAACGCCTACAGGCTCCTTGTCGGCAGATTTCCGCTCGATCCCGACCTCAAGCTCACGGCTGCTCTGGCCCTTCGCATCGATCCCGAAGAATTCATCTTCAGATACGACACCTCGAAGAGCACCACTGCCTCCGAAGCCAAGCGTGCGAAGCGCTTCTGCGAGCTTGTCATTGCCATGATGGAGCACAAGAAGCTCACGAAGTCCGAGTTCATTCACAAGAGCGGCGTGCACTCCTTCACGGCCGACACCATGCTGGCCGGCGAGACGACCTCGCTCCTCTACAGAACGCTGGAAAAGACCTCGGCAGCCCTGGAGATCCCCATCGAAACGATCATCGATCATATTTCGGGACTCAAGCCCGCCATTTGACGTCTCCTCGACGTCATCCTTCAGCGGTGACGACCGGGTCACGGGAGACGAATCCCTCAGGACTAGGTCCGGCGGCAGCCCTTGGTGTGGAAATATCCGGTGGAATCCTTTTCAAAGATCGTACCGTCCGGATACGGTATTTTGCCGTCATAGCACATGCTGCGCATTTCAGGTGAAATCGAAATCGAGAAGCGAATTTTCATCATCTGTTGACGCGTGAGCTTGACACCCGCCTTCCTGGGTGCGTCGGCCGACACCCCGGCCGAGATCCTGACGCACGGACCGCCGTTAATGACGGCCGTACGCTGAAAGGCTCCGCACTTCTCCAGCATGGCCAGAACGAGGAACGTCGTCTGTTCGGTGGTGATCAGGCGCGCCAGCGCCTCGAGGCCACCCTCGGCCTGAAGGACGCGGGCGGCGTTTTCAAGGTGTTCGGGATTCCTGCAGAGTGGCGCAACCTGATGGATGGTTCGGTTGAGTGAAAGCCATTGCTCGTCGACGACAGGTTTCCTGAGGGTCATGTTTTTTATGTATGGTGTCATTTCTGTAGCTTGTGTTATTGCGAAGAAATGTCGAAACGCCTGAGCGGTTGCGACGCGAACATCGTGCCATGCAGATCAAAAGTTTTCAACCCGAGCAAATGACGGAAATGTCGTCTCAAGGCGCATCCAAGGCGGTTTTCGCCTTTTGAAATCAATTTATCAGGGTGAAGATCTCTGCCGCTTCAATAGAACGTGATCGCCGTCAACGCCTGAAAGACAGAGGCCTTAAGGCGATGTTCACTTCCAGATTTCATCAGGAGCATCGACGAGACTTCGATTTCTTGATTCAAATCAAGCCTTTCTGAAATCACCCTCGAGATCAAGGATCAAGCTAAAAAAAATGGACCGCCTGCAGGCAGTCCTCTTGAGTGTCGAATGGAGCGCAAAATGCACGGTCGTCAGCGCATCATGCCATCGCAGGCCGTGCAGAGCTCTTCAATGTAGTCGATGCGGGAAAGCGCATGAGACCAGCAGACGGGAATGCCGTTGTCGCCGTCTTGGCCGTAGATGATGCCGGCAAGGCCGCCGGTAACCGCACCGATCGTGTCGGCGTCACCGCCCAGATTGACGGCCTTGAGGACGGCATCGACGTAGTTGTCGGAGTTGATGAGGCACCAGAGGGACGCCATGAAGACGTCGGAGACGAAGCCGGAGTTCGGCACGGAGACGCGCGAGAGGTGCGGCATGAGCTGCAGCTTCGGGAGGTAGTAGTCCGGAATCTCGACGAAGTGGTTCTCAATGAGCGTTTCAAGCGCCTCGGCGGGCTTGTGCCCCTGAAGAAGCTCGTCGACGTAGCACGAGTAGAGACGGCAGATGACGATGCTGATCTGGTGGCTGTGCGTGAGCGAACCAGCCGCATCGACGATCTCGAGGCGGTCGGGGCTGTTGAGAAGCGCATAGGGAAGCATGCGCATGAGTGCGCCTGCGCCGTTGTCGAGAATGTCGCCGCCGCCGCAGATGTCGGCGGGCGTGCCGCTGCGATGGCGCGAGACGGCCCTGGCCGTCGTGCGACCCCAGCCGTAGGCCTTGCCGTCGGGGGTGTAGGCCCCCTCGTGCAGCCAGCGGTCGAACTTCATCATCACGTCCTCGGCATCGTAGCCCTGCCTTTCACGAAGGCTGTCGAGCTCGGCCAGAATCATGGCCGTATCGTCCGACCAGAAACCGACGGGCTTTTCATGCCAGCCAAGGGGGTGCATGTTCTCGCAGACGTAGGTGTCCCTTTCCTTCCCTTCATAGGGCACGCCAAGAGCGTCGCCGACTGCTGCGCCGACAACGGCCTGCAAAAGATGCGACATCGAGAATTTCCTCCAATCCCGGAACGACCATCGTCCTAGGGTTTTCATTTGCTTCACGATTGTAGCCCATTCGCGTTAACCCTGAAGGGGACCGGTTCTCAATTCCCCTGACCTTTTCCCTGCAAAGCGGCTGCCCTGGCCCGCCCCCTTCCGAAATTTTACGTTTTTCTACCGATCGCCATCCCATGAATGGGTTACGGCTCAGCCGCTCCGCTCCCCCTCACCGAAGGGGCCCGAGCGGCTCACCCGCTCTGTTTTGACACCTTTGCACGGCAGTCGATCGGCTCGAAACGACTGCAGGAGTAAAAACCGCTTCCTCTGAAAACCCAAATTCGAGGGTTTTCCCCAACGGGGCTGAAGCTTAATGAATGTCCCGTATGGCGAAAGGTTTTTGCCGAAGCGTACATTTGCTCTCGCCGGCAAACGAAAAACCCCGCCAACCGTCTCGAACCAACCGAACGTCGGCGGTTTTCTCAAAAAATCAGATGAAAATCATATGAAAATCAATTTCAATCAACTAGTATCCGCCGTGGGATCAAAGAAAGACAAGATCGCCGCAGGCCTTCTTGTTCTGTACGCCCAAGCAGCTTCCGCGGGGGACGTGCAGGCCTTCGACAAACTGTACACCCAGCTCACGGGCTGGGCCCAGGGCTCCCTGGGGAAGTCCATCGCCATCATCTTCCTGCTTGTCGGCCTCGCTGTCGGGCTCGCCAAGGGGAGTCTCTATGCTGCAGTTGTATCCATCGCCTGCGGCTTGACCTTGATGATCGCACCCTCCGTCATTGACAGCATCTTTACTGTCTGATGGCGGCACCCGAGGGCGTTCGCGTCCCGACCGGCCTTGACGATCCGCCTCGATTTCTCTTTTTCGATGCGGACCTCGTCGCCGTGGTCCTCACCGTGACCTATCTCGGTGCGGTGCTGGACCACATTGGGGCCGGCGTCTTTCTGGGCGCGCTGTCGGCCTACGGTTGGCACAAGGTCTCGGGCCTTCACGGCCGCGGCTACGGCGCAGCGCTCGCCTACTGGCACCTCGGCGCGTCTTCCTTCGGGCGGACGCCCCCGAGCTCGGCCAGACACTTCGTGCGCTGAAGCCCGTCCGCCGACGGTCAGGCCCGAACGTCAATCACTTCCCCCCATTCCCCAGGGCCGCAGCCGTACGTCCGCGCATGCGCAGCCGCCTCGGGGATCCTTCTCATGCTCTACACATCCATCGTCGCCGAACGCATCGGCTTGAGACGAAGCTTTGTCGTCATCATGGCGATGAGCTTTGCGCTCAACTTCATCCTCGCCCTCGCGCTTCTCCTGCAGCAGCCCGAGACGCGCACCATCGTCGTTCCGCCCACGCTCGCCGCCGAGCGCGAGGTCTGGACCTTCGACGAGGCGGGTCCCGGAGCGCCGTACCTCGAGCGCTGGGCCCTCTCCGTCCTCTCCCATGCGGCAAGCGTCACGCCCGAAACCGTCGACTCCTCCCGCCGCGTCGTCCTTCAGCACGTTGACCCGGGCTTCTACGGAAAGCTCGAGGAGGCCCTCATCGTTGAGGCCGACCGCATCAAGAAGGACCACTCCTCCACGATCTTCTATCCCGACCGCGCCCGCGTGAACACGTCCGACCTCTCCGTCGAGGTCGAAGGCGTCCAGAAGACGCTCGTCGGCAGCACCGTCACGAGCTCGAGAAAGAAGACCTGGCGACTGACGTTCCGCTACGACGCAGGACGCCTCTTCCTCACGTCCCTCACCGACCAGCCGTCGTCTGGGTCCTGACAAAACCTTCCCTCACGGAGCCCTCATGATCGTCACTCGCTCTGACATTGAGTCCTTCAAGCGATTCGTCCCGAAGCTCGCGCTCGCAGGCGCAGCCGTCCTGATCCTCTCGGCCTTCGCCCCGTCGTCCGACGCCGCCGTCTTCACGGCCCGTGAAGGCGACGCACCCCTTGAATTCACGCTGCCCGCGCACGAGACCACCATGGTCGCCATTCCGGCCGACCCCATTGCCTCGGCCGTCTACGACCGTCACCTGATCGACGTTCAGACGGATGCCGCGAGCGGCATGCTCTACGTCCTCCCGAAGATGGAGGGCTCGGCCATGGTCTACGTCACCTGCAGGTCGGGCGAGACTGCGCCCCTGCATCTCACCTTCACCGCGGATGCGGAGCCCCGCACCATCATCCTCGAAAAGAGCGTGCGCAGGGCCGAACAGGCGAATGCGCCCGTTCGCGTGCCCGCTGCGCCCCTTCGCGCCGAAGGCTTCCCCGCCGAGATGAAACGCCTCGTGACGCTCGTCCTCAGGGGCGAAGAGACCGATGAAGTCTCCCGCACCGCCATGACCGAGCCCGCTCAGGGCGCGGCCGCCGCCATGAAGAGGCTCGCACCGCTTCGCGTGAGCATCGAAGGCATCTGGCGCTCCCGCCATGCCGAGGCGGTTGAACTCACCGTCAAAAACGGAACGGTCTTTCCCGTCGAGATCAATCCCGAGCTTCTCTCGGGCTCGGTCTGGGCTGCTGCCGCAACCGAAACCTCTCTTGAGCCGGGCGACAGCTGCAGGCTCGTCCTCGTGGAGAACGCCCGTGAATGAGATCAGAACGAACGATTGCGCATGCACCGTGCGCAACGCTGACGCCGGCCATCTTCCCGGAGTGTCGTCATGCAGCTGAAGGACATTTTCTCCGCATCTTCTGACGGCGTCTCCCAGCCCTCGAACAGCACTCTCAGGTTCAAGCAGAAGGCGCTCGCCGCCACGATCCTCGCCACTCTGGCGATCATCGCCTTCATTGCTGTCGAGGCATCCGACACCAAGCCCGCCCGCAAGGCTCCGACCGAAGCGGCCATGATCACGCTGCGCCCCGACGGCACGGACAAGGACGTGCTCATCGCCCGCTATGACGCAAACTTCCTTGCGCTCAGCCGCAGGATCGAGGAAGTGCAGCGCGAGGCCGCCGCAACCGAGACGCGACTGCGCGCGATCATCGCCGACCAGAAGTCCCGGCTCGAGACGCAGACAAGCGAAGTCAAGGACCTCAAGGCGATCGCAGGACGCGCGGGCCTTACGCCCCGTCCGGGCGAAACGCCCGAGGAGACCGAGGCCCGCATCAAGAGCCTGCTCAAGGCAAACGACGATGCGGCCTACA
>ENA-ORSO01000654-ORSO01000654.1-human-gut-metagenome-genome-assembly--contig:-NODE-654-length-27442-cov-128.065396_pt1 | contig 27442 bp, 27 predicted proteins | sample MGYA00241902_ERZ509168 | MGnify/ENA primary metagenome ERZ509168 (study PRJEB26280, sample SAMEA2338806) | human gut metagenome | biome: human gut; feature: human-associated habitat; material: faeces... | reverse complement strand
TAGAGCACAACCTTGCCAAGGTTGGGGTCGCGGGTCCGAGTCCCGTTTTCCGCTCTTTTTTCTTTAATATTTAAAAAGAGAGAAACATACCCACTATGAATTTATATATTAGATATTTCGATAAGGAAACCTTTGTTTCTTCTGTCGACCAAGCGATAGATTTTTTAAGTCAAATTCCAGAAATAGGAATGAATCCTGATTTGGAAGCGGATATCCGTGATTATGCTGCAAGTGATGTATGCTATCCTAAAAGATATAAAGTACGCCCAAGAGTTTATTTTATTATCATTAAGACAGCTGCTGCATGTATGCAGGATTTTAAGGATAAGAAGGCTTTGCGTACTGTGCCTTCTGAGCGTCATGATAATCCTGCAAGTCCAGTAAACCGTTTGACTGAAGAGCGCCCGGGCTGGTATGAAGGTTCGCTGGATTTCAAGCGAGTTGTAATGGTGCCTGCTACAGGTAAATTTGAGTATCGTGACACTCATTTTGTGGCAGACGTTAAAGCTATGTCTGGAATTGATTGCTATGAGAGAATCGTAGAGCATCTCCGTGGTAGGGTAGATTCCAGAAGCCAGTTCCCTTCTGCAAAGGGTAAGAATTTCCAGTTCCGTTATTTGGGAATGTGGAAATAATTTCATTAAAAATGTTTTGATATGAATAAGGTTATGTTAATTGGTAATGTCGGGAAGGATCCTGATGTTCATTATTATGATGCTGATCAGGCTGTAGCGCAGGTTTCTCTTGCGACAACAGAACGTGGATATACATTGGAAAATGGTATGCAGGTGCCTGATCATACAGATTGGCATAACCTTGTCTTTTTTCGTGCCTTGGCTAAATATGTAGAAAAGTATGTGCGTAAGGGTGACAAACTTTATGTCGAGGGTAAGGTCCGTTACCGTACCTATGATGACAAGCAGGGGAAACGTAGATATGTAACTGAGATTTACGTGGATAATATGGAAATGCTTGTATCCAAGTTTGCTGCTTCACGTACGAATGAAGCAAGTAATGCCCAAACTGCTGCCAAAGCTGAGGCTCAGACTTCTCAGGAAGAGAAGGAACAAGATAGTTTACCGTTTTAATTAATATATAAAATTGGATATTTCAACTATAACTGAGGCCTTTGATGATGTTGCTTTTTCATCGCCTTCATTGGGGGTTGTTTTTGCTGCCGTCTTAGCGGCAGTATTACTGTTGGTGTCTGCTTTTGCAAGTGGTTCTGAAATCGCTTTTTTCAGTCTTTCACCTACAGATGTTGATGAACTGGAAGATGAGAAAACAGAAACAGACCGTAAGATTCTGATGTTGCGTGAGGATTCTGAACGTACTCTTGCTACCATTCTCATCGCCAATAATTTTGTGAACGTTACCATCATTATGCTTTTAAACTATGTTTTTGCTGGTGTAGTTCATTTTGGAGCAAAAGCGTATTGGCTGCAATTTCTGATTATAACAGTTCTGCTTACGTTTCTTCTTTTGCTTTTTGGTGAAATCATGCCAAAAGTGTATAGTCGTAAGGATCCGTTACTTTTCTGCAGGCGTTTTGTAGGAGGCATTTTGATTGCCCGTAAGATTTTCTGGCCTTTGGAAAATGTGCTCTTGAAAAGTGGAATGCTTGCTGAAAAGGTTGTGAAGAAGGAAAATCACATCTTGAGTGTTGATGATTTGGAACAGGCTTTGGAACTGACAGACAAGGATGATATCAAGGACGAACAGAGCATGCTGAAAGGTATTATCCGCTTTGGTGATGAGACTGCCAAGGAGGTAATGACAAGCCGTCAGAATGTAGTAGATCTGGATATTCACAGTACTTATCCTGAGGTTCTGAAATGTATCGTGGAAAATAACTACAGCCGTATTCCAGTTTATCAGGACAATACCGACAACATTCGCGGCATTCTGTATATCAAGGATTTGCTTCCTCATTTAGGAAAACCGGCCTCTTTCAGATGGCAGAGTCTGATTCGTCCGCCTTATTTTGTACCGGAAACCAAGAAGATTGATGATTTGCTGAGAGAGTTCCAAGAGAATAAGGTGCATATCGCCATCGTGGTAGATGAATTTGGCGGCACGAGCGGCATCGTAACTCTTGAGGATATTCTGGAGGAAATCGTAGGCGAAATTAATGATGAGTATGATGAGGAGGAAAAGTTCTACTCCAAGTTGAATTATAATACATTTATTTTTGAGGGTAAGACTTTGCTGACAGATTTCTGCAAGATTCTGAATGTTGATGATGAGGAATTTGAGGAAGTGGAAGGCGATGCTGATACTTTGGCCGGATTGTTGCTTGAAATCAAGGGTGATTTTCCAAGCATCCATGAGAAAATCGAATATAAGAATTATTCTTTTGAGGTTTTGGGGGTTGAGGAACGCCGTATCAGTAGGATCAAAGTGGTGGTTCTTCCCGGTAAATAATTTGTTGAGGCTTTTTAAGATTGATTATAATAAGAAAGAGGGTCGAAATTGCTATAATCTTGACTCTCTTTTGTTTTTCTCGATTTTTTTTCGTAATTTTGTCCCCTATAAAATCAATTGGTTATGGCATTAATAAACGTAAGAGAAGTTTATCCTGGAGTACATTTGGGATTGTGGCAAATCGGAGAGTCTGTAAGCGACTTTCTGGAGAGCTATCCTTGGATGAAAGTTTATATTAAAGATTTGGAACTCTATAAAAGTGAAGGACGAAAGTTGGAGTTTCTTGCAGTCAGAGCTTTACTCAGAGAGATGCTTCTGATAGCTGGATATTCTGAGGAGCAGATAGGTAAAATCGGAGAAATCACACATGATGAGTGCGGCAAACCTTTGCTCAACAAGTTTAATATCAGTATTTCTCATACCCGGGGCTTTGCTTCCGTCATTATTTCCAAAAGCCGTTCTGTAGCTGTGGATATAGAATATTATAATGATAGGGTGGAGCGTATTGCTTCCAAGTTTTTGAGAAGGGATGAAAAGGCTGAAGGTCTGGATGCTTTGCTGGTTCATTGGTGCGCTAAAGAAACTGTCTATAAACTGTTTTCGGCAGAGAATTTGCAATATGGAGAGATGCGGCTGAAACCGTTCGACCCTATGATGGATTGGAATTGCGAAGTGGAAAACCTGAAGTCGCATAAATCGGTAAATGTGGACTTTGAGTTGACGATGGAGTTTGTTCTTACTTATGCAGCTTTGTAAACTATGCTTCGGAATATTTTGCTAACTTGTTTCTTGTGTTTCGGGTATCAGGTGCTTTGGTCTGATACTTTACATGTGGTGCGGGGTGATGTTGAGGAAGGTCAATGGACAGTCGTTCGAGAGTTTCCTCAGAAATCCTATCCCCGTTTCGTACCAGCAGGAAACTATAGTGGTATTACTCATTTGCATGATGATGTTTATGCGGTGGTAAGCGATAAGTCTGATAGTGTCTTGTTCTTCAAGTTTCGCATCCAGGTAGATGAACTTACGGGAGAACTTCGGCATGTAGAGAATCTGGGATATGATGTGATGGTGGATGGAAGCCGCTATGATGGGAAATCTTGGATAGGCAGGGATAGGGGCTTTGATCATGAGGCGATTGCAAAGGTTTCCGATTCTACCCTGATGGTGGCAAGTGAGGGATTTTTCAGTATCAGGGAGTTTTTTATCAATCCTTCATCCCGGAATGCGGAATGGAATTCCCGACTCAGAAAGATAGAATGCCCATCTGCTGCATTTGCTCCTAACTATGCGTTTGAATCTTTGGCTTTCGATTCTGTCCGTCATTACCTTTGGACGATTCCTGAAAGTACGCTCCAGAAGGATGGGGAACCTGCAACGCCACAGAAAGGAGGCGCAAATAAACTACGCCTGATGAGGATTGATATTGGAGATCTGAAGGGAATAGATGCTCAACATTTGGAGGGGATAGGTGTTCTGAGGCAGAATAGTGATGATTCAGATTCTGTAAATGTTGAGGGAAAACACTTGATGGAAGCTTATGCCTACCGGATGGATAAGCCTACTACGAACAAGAAGGCTGAAACGTATGTGATGGGTGTTAGCGAATTGTGTGTCTTGCCGGATGGTCAGTTGTTGGTCTTGGAGCGTGAAGCTTTTATTCCAAAGATGAAATTGGGAGCATTTTGTAAGTGCAAGTTGTATTTGATTAATCCGTTGCAGGAGAATCCGTATCCTATTGAGCAACCTTTCTGCGAAGCTACACCTTATATTAATAAGCATTTGCTTTTAGAATGGAAGACCGGTTTGTCGGTTTTTGACCGCTCGTTTGCAAATTATGAAGGAATGTGCCTGGGACCGAAGTTAAAGAATGGTGATCAGGTGGTGATTCTACTTTCTGATTCCCAAGACCAATATGCAGGCGTTCTTAAAGACTGGTTTAAAACGGTTGTAATAGGAAAATAGGGTCTGAGATGAAATGACAAATGAGAAAGACGATAAAATGAGAAATGACAAATGAGAAATGAGGAAGGAGGAAGGAGGAAGGAGGAAGGAGAAAAATGATGATTATGATGAGAAAAACTGGGGGTGAGATGAAAAAACGGAGTTTGAGATGAGAAAAAGGGATTGGAAGTCTCGAAAAAGGATAGTTTTGGAGTAGATGGCTTTGATAGTAAAAAACACGTAAAAGTGTTAATTTTCGGCTGTCTTCGCACACGGCAAAAACTTTAACTTTTGTTAGCAGTTTGTAAGTGTCTGATTATTAGGCACTTGTAAAAATGTTACAAAAGTACCCCAAAAAAAGTCCTAAAAAAAAGAACAACCTATCGAAAAAATACTTACCTTTGCATCGTTTTAATAAACGAATGATTGTTTTACAGATTTAAAAAGCAAAGAAAATGAAGAAATTAGTTTTAATGTTCGTAGCTATCGCAGCTATCTCTTTCGCATCTTGTGGTAACAAAACAGCTCAGAACACAGCTTCTGCTGATTCTGATACTGCAATGGTTGATACAGCTGCTGCTGATACAGCTGCTGCTGATACAGCTGCTGCTGATTCTGCTAAGTAATCTAGGATTACTTTACGAACGAAAAATGAGAGAAACAACCGCTGGACTTCGGTCTGGCGGCTTTTTTTGTTTTATAGGCTCTGGTGCTTTTCCTGTCTGGTTGTCTGATTGGTTTGATTCTTTCAGTCCCGATGCTTTATAGAATCAGTTTTTTCATACTGCCCATATTAGAAAAAGCGCCTTGGTAATTTGCTGATTTCAGAATAATTGTTTATCTTTGCCGAACTTTTGCTCAGAAGGCTAAAAAACAAGGTTTGTGTTCCTTTCTCCTGATGCTGGAGGGATGGGGGCTTTCTTCTTGAGAATGAAGGTTTGTGTTCCTTTCTTCTGATGCTGGAGGGATGGAGGACATTCTCCTGAAGCTGGAGATTTAGGGACTTTCTCTTGAATGCAGAAAGGAGAACCTTTTCGGTTTTGGCCGATTAATTTAATAATGTAAATAGGATAATTATGATAGATACAAGTGCCTTTCAAGGCAAGAAAGCTGCTTATTATACTCTGGGTTGTAAACTCAATTTCTCAGAAACTTCCACTTTCGGAAAGATGCTGGAAGACATGGGTGTTGTTACAGCCCAAAAGGGTGAACAGGCAGATATTTGTTTGATAAATACATGTTCTGTAACAGAAGTGGCTGATCACAAATGTCGTCAGGCCATTCATCGTATGGTACGCCAGAATCCTGGAGCCTTTGTGATTGTTACTGGTTGCTATGCCCAGTTGGAATCAGAGAATGTGAGCAAGATAGAGGGTGTTGACCTGGTGCTTGGTGCCAATGAGAAAGCTCATCTGATACAATATCTGAGTGATGCTTGGGCGCAGAAGTATTCAGAAGCGCTTCATCTGCATCATAGTGTGAAGACCAAGGAAATCAAGACTTTCCAGCCGTCTTGTTCCCGTGGCAACCGCACCCGTTATTTCCTGAAGGTACAGGATGGTTGCAATTATTATTGTACCTATTGTACAATACCTTTTGCCCGTGGCAATTCCCGCAATCCAAGTATTGCCTCTCTTGTAGAACAGTCTGAGCAGGCAGCCCGTGAGGGAGGTAAGGAAATCGTTATTACTGGCGTGAATATCGGAGATTTCGGTCAGACAACTCATGAGCGCTTTTTTGATCTGGTGAAGGCTCTTGACGGAGTAGAGGGCATCAAGCGATATCGAATTTCCAGTCTGGAGCCAGACCTCTGTGATGATGATCTCATCGAATATTGTGCCCAGAGCCGGGCTTTCATGCCTCATTTCCACATACCTTTGCAAAGCGGTAGCGACGAGGTGCTCAAGTTGATGCATCGTCGTTATGATAAGGCTCTGTTTGCTCATAAGGTTCAACTGATCAAGGAGAAGATGCCGGATGCTTTTATCGGAGTTGACGTGATGGTAGGCTGTCGTGGTGAAACGCCTGAGTGCTTTGAGGAATGTTATGAGTTCCTGAAGTCCTTGCCTGTTACCCAACTTCATGTTTTCCCTTATTCTGAACGCCCGGGTACGGCTGCGCTCAAGATTCCTTATGTGGTGAGTGACAAGGAGAAGAAGTTGCGCTCCAAGCGACTCCTGGAGTTGAGCGACCAGAAAACGCAAGAGTTTTATGCCCAGTATATTGGAACGGAAGCTGAGGTTCTGTTTGAGAAGGCGCCTCGCGGCAAGGCCATGCATGGTTTTACCAAGAACTATGTGAGAGTAGAACTTTCTCCTGCGCTTGCCAAGGAAGAATATGACAATCAGTTGCTCCGTGTTCGCCTGGGCGATTTCAATCACGACAAAACGGCTTTGAAGGCAGAACTGCTCTAAGAGTTGTGATGATGATATCGCTCGAATCATATCGTTCGAATATAGTCTCGTAAGGTTCGGGTGATGTGTTTATTTTATGGTGATGTATTATGATGTATTATAATGATTTTGGTACTTGGATCCGGAAACAATTTCCTGATTTCCGGGTTCAGAAGATTTCTATAGATGCAGGATTTTCCTGTCCCAACCGGGATGGGAAAATTTCCAGCGGCGGCTGTACTTATTGTGACAACCGAACGTTCAATCCCAGCTATTGCGACCGCAAGAAGTCTATCTCCGAACAGTTGGAAGAGGGGAAGACTTTCTTTGCCCGTAAGTATCCGGACATGAAGTATCTTGCTTATTTCCAGGCTTATACCAATACTTATGCTAAGGTAGAACAGCTCCGGGAGATGTATGAGGAAGCCCTTCGCGTGGAAGATGTGGTGGGTATCGTGATTGGTACTCGCCCGGACTGTATGAGCGATGAATTGCTGGATTATCTGGAGAAACTCAACAAGCGCACGTTCTTATTGGTAGAGTATGGAATAGAAAGTGCGAATGATGATACTTTGCGTCGCATCAATCGCGGACATGATTTTGCCTGCAGCCGTGATGCGGTAGAGCGTACGCATGCTCGCGGCATCCTGACTGGCGGTCATATTATCATCGGGCTGCCAGGAGAAGATGCGGAGGAGAGTCTCCGTCAGGCTCCTATCATTTCTTCGCTTCCTCTTGATATTCTGAAGATTCATCAGATGCAGATTATCAAGGGAACCCGTTTGGCGCAGGAATATGCTGAACATCCTTTTCATGTCTATTCGGTAGAGGAGTATATTGACGTCATCGTCAGGTTTATTCGTTTGCTGCGCCCGGATCTGGTGCTCGAAAGGTTTGTAAGTCAATCGCCTAAGGAATTGCTCGTGGCTCCGAAATGGGGATTGAAGAATTATGAGTTTACTAATTTGCTGAACAATAGGCTTAAGAGCCGTTAAAGCATTTTTTTATCATTATAAATTCTTAATTATGCCTCAAATCGGGGCATAATTGAATTATTCTTTGTATTTTTGCAGTCAATATGCAAAAGTAGCAATACAAGATGGCAAAAGTAGCAATTGTAATACTAAATTGGAATGGTCAGAAGATGCTGGCCAAGTTTCTTCCGAATGTGATAGAGTATTCCCGACAGGATGCTGAAATCTGGGTGGCGGACAACAGTTCGTCAGATGGTTCCATGCACCTTCTGGAAACTCAATTTCCTCTGGTCAAGACTATCGTACTGGAGCAGAATTTTGGCTTTGCCGAAGGGTATAATCGGGCGTTACGCCAGATAGAGGCCGACTACTATGTGCTTTTGAATAGTGATGTAGAGGTGAGTCATCATTGGCTTACTCCGCTTATAGAGTTTATGGATTCCCATCCTCAGGTGGCAGCCTGTCAGCCGAAATTGCTGGCAGAATATGACAAGGACAGTTTTGAGTATGCCGGCGCCTGTGGAGGTTTTCTGGATAAATATGGTTATCCGTTCTGTCGTGGCAGGATTTTCGGTGCGGTAGAACGTGATAATGGCCAGTATGATTACCAGCAGGAGATATTGTGGGCTACGGGTGCGTGCATGATGATCCGTTCTGCGGATTATTGGAAGGCAGGTGGACTTGACGGCCGCTTTTTCGCTCATAATGAGGAGATAGACCTTTGCTGGCGTTTGCGCCTGATGGGGCGGAAAATCTATTGCATCCCTGAGAGTGAAGTATATCATGTGGGTGGAGGAACTTTGCCTAAGAGCAATCCGATGAAGACTTTCCTGAATTTCAGAAATAATCTTACGATGCTTTATAAGAATCTGTCGGACAAGGAGTTATCGCATGTGATGAGAGCGAGATGGTTCCTCGATTATCTGGCTGCTTTTGAGATGTTGCTGCTTCAGCGGAATTGGGGTGATTTCAAGGCTGTGTTCAAAGCTCGCAAGGCATTCAAGGAATGGCGTTCCTCTTTTGATGAGGAGAGAAAGCGTATTCAGGCACAAAGAGTGGAGGAGGAGATTCCGCAGATTTTCCAGACTTCCATATTGTGGCAATATTACGCCAAGGGAGTGAAGAATTTCAAGGATTTGAAAACGACTTGAATGAAGTCTAATGATCCTTCTTGAATGAAGCGTGATAATCCTTCTTGAATGAAACCTGATGGAAACTTTCAATAAAGCCAGATGACTTCCTTTGAAAACGAGTAGGCTTAAAAAAATAGAAATAACTTAGAAACTGACTATAAAATGAAACGTATTTATTTATCATTTTTTGCTTTCTTCCTGGCATTAGGAATGGAAGCGCAAACGATGGTGAAGGTGCAGGTGACTAATCCTTCCAAAGTAGAGAGAAACGACGAACCGGTTGTCTTGGATTTGAGCAAGTATGGCGAGGTTTCCAAGGCCGTCGTTATGGTAGATGGCAAGGAAATTCCATCCCAGTTGGATGATCTGAATCGTGACTGCGTGAATGATGAACTTTGTTTTCTGACCGATCTTGGCAAGAGGGAATCGAAGACTTATCAGATTCAGTTGTTTTCCGAGGGTGAGCAGTCTGCCTATCCTGCCCGTACATTTGCAGAACTGGTTGTGCCAAGCAAGAACAAGAAGTTGGCCAAGAACAAGCAGGATATTTACTTGCGCAGTATTGCCTTCGACAAGAAGACCAAGGATGTCTATCATTTTGTGCATTCTCATGGCGTCTGTTTCGAGAGCGACCTCGTGGCGATGCGTGTTTATTTCGACAATCGGCAGACCATCGACCTTTATGGCAAAATCAATAGGGGACTGGTGGTAGAGGATACTCAGTTTTATCCTTCCGAAGAACAGTTGGCAGCTGGTTCTGGCGACGACTGTCTCTGGGTAGGCAATACCTATGGTTTGGGTGCCCTGCGCGGTTGGGACGGCACGAAATCCCTGTTGCTTACAGATGTGAAATATCAGGAGCAGCGTGTTATTTCCGAAGGTCCTTTGCGTGCCGTGGTAGAAGTGGTGGACAACGGTTGGGTTCCGGCTCCGGGATTAAAGCCAGTAAATGCCACCATCCGCTATACGATTTATGCGGGTCATAGGGATTTTGATGTGGAGGTTTTCTTCAATAAGAATGCAGATGATTACGTGTTCTCTACAGGACTTATCAACGTGAAGGGTTCTACAGAAATGTCTGACGGCAAGGGATTGAGAGGCTGTTATGGTAGCGACTGGCCTACGGGCAAGGATGATGGCAAACATAAGTTGGAGACAGTTGGCTTAGGTATTTATGTGCCTCAATCTCATTTCGTAAGCCAGGAGGAGGCCAACACGGATGTATATACGATGCTGGTTCGCCCTGTAGGAAAGAAGCTGACCTATAAATTGGCTTATACGAGCGCCAATGAAACCTATGGCTTTTCCGGAGAAAAGGAGTGGTATAAGTGGTTGGCTGAATGGAAGAAACTTCAGTCTCAGCCATTACTGGTCAGAGTATTTTAGCAACAATAGGAGAGAGACTTCCCGCTATGGTTATTCCAGGCGGGAAGTCTTTTCTTTTTCCTTTTCCTTATCCTTTTCCCATCTCCCTTTCTCCTTCCTCCCTTCTCCTTCCTCCCTTCTCCTTCCTCATTTCTCATTTTATCGTCTTTCCCATTTGTCATTTCTCATTTGTCATTTCCCCTTTCTCATTTCCCCTTTCTCATTTCCCCTTTCTCATTTCCCCTTTCTCATTTCTCATTTCTCATTTGTCATTTCTCATTAGTCCTTTCTCCCGTTTTTCTCATTTTGTTGCTCAAATCTCTGCAAATGTGAATATTTATAGAATAGATTCTTCTTTTTTGCACATAATTTGTGCTTTTTTAGCTTAAAAACTTGGAATTTAAAATGTTTTTTAGTATTTTTGCACTCGTATTAATACAAAATTATAATTACGTGAAGAATTTATATCATATTATCATAATTGCGGCACTTGTCTTGCTTTCTTCGGCTTGTGAATTTAAATTCAAGCCGAATGAGGAGTTAGTTGCTGAACCTCTTTGCGTACAGCGTTATGATCGTTTGGAAAGCCGCTATCTTACTACCGGAGATTTTTCTGCCCTGCAGCAGATGAATACCGATTATCCTATTGAAACCCGTACTCTGATAGAGAAAATGCTCCAGTTGGGTACGATTACCGATGCCAACATCAGCAATCGCTTCCTAATGTTCTTTCAGGACTCTACGCTCCAGGCGCTCATAGCAGATGCTGAGGCTGAATATGCCAATATGGACGATATCAATAAGGACTTGAAGAAATCCTTTAACCGATTGCAGGATTGGCTGCCGGAAATCAAGCAGCCTGTTTTCTATGCGCAGATAGGAGCTTTGGACCAGAGTATCGTGATAGGCGAGTCTTCGGTCGGCATTTCACTCGATAAGTACATGGGGTCTGGATATCCGCTCTACAAGAAATATTATAATGCCCAGCAGCGTAGCACCATGAACCGAAACAACATCGTGCCAGACTGTCTCACTTTCTATCTGCTGAGTATCTATCCGATGGATGATTTTGACAACAGACCGCAGTTGGACCGCGACCTGCACATGGGAAAAATCATGTGGACGGTCAATAGGGCGATGAACAGGGAAGTCTTCAATACCCGATATGTAAAGACTATCAACGATTTCGTAAAGCGAAATCCGAAAATTACGGTCAAGCAATTACTGGAAGATGAAGACTATTCTGCTATCAAGGCTTTGCACAAAGATTAGCAGGAACATTCTGAGTTGGGATGAATTTATCCTTGATGTATAGGGGATGAATTCGTCCTTCATTTTTTAATTAGAAATGAGAAATTAGAAATGACAAATGAGGGGGAGGAAGGAGAAGTCTGCTAAAGAAAAAAGGGTGGCAGATTTCAAACAGGAAAAATAAACAGATAATATTGAAGCTTTTTATATAAAGAAAACTATGAAGAAATTTTCTATTTTTATTGCAACTATCATGATGGTAACGGCAATGGAAGCTGCAGAGAAACTGGATCTGAAGAGCATTACTTCGGGCGAATTCTCTGCCAGTTATGTGACGGGAATCAATCCTATCGAAGGTACAGATTTGTATGCTTCTATCAGTAATGACGGCAAGCAGATTGTCAGCTATTCCTTCAAGTCGGGCAAGCAGGTGGCTGTCCTCTTTGATATTCATAAGACTCAGGCTCCTTTCGAGTCTATTGATGGATATGTGATGAGCCCTGACGGCAAGCAACTTTTGGTAATCACCAAGAGCAAAGCTGTGTACCGCAGATCTTTCAAGGCCGAGTATTTCATCTACAATATCGCCAGCAAGAAGCTCCGCAAACTTTCTGAAGGCGAAAACCAGCAGGTGGCTACATGGTCGCCTGATTCCAAGCACATCGCTTTCGTAAAGGATAATAATCTCTTTGTCTTTGATGGCGAAAAGGAAACGCAGATTACTTCCGACGGCAAGTTTAATGAAATCATCAACGGAATTCCTGACTGGGTTTACGAGGAGGAATTTGCTTTCAATAGAGCGTTTGCATGGAATGCTGACGGTACTTCCATCGGCTGGATCCGCTTCGATGAGTCGCATGTGAAGACTTACTCTCTCCAGCTTTTCGAGGGTGCCAAGCCAGCACATCCTGAATTCCACGATTATCCGGGCGAGTATTCCTACAAGTATCCGAAGGCGGGTCAGGACAATTCCAAGGTGAGCCTCTGGAGTTATGATCTGAAGGCTGGCAAGACCATCCGCCTTGATGTTCCGGTAGATGCAGACGGCTATTATCCTCGCATCAAGACTTCGCCAGACCGCAACAGTCTGATTGTCTATACGATGAACCGCCATCAGGACGATATGCGACTCTATTCGGTCAATCCTTTCACGGGTGCCAGCAAGATGCTCATCAAGGAGAGCGTGCCTAAGTTTGTGAAAGAGGAGGTGATGGAGAACAGCATCGTGGGCAAGAAATATATCCTCATGCCAAGCGACCGCGACGGCTATATGCATCTTTATCTCTACGATATGAACGGCAAGCTGATTCGCCAGATAGAGAAGGGAAATTATGATGTGACCGAGATTTACGGAATGGACGAGAAGGCCGGAGACGTGTACTTCCAGGCTGCGATGATCAATCCGCACGACCGACAGGTATATGTGGCTCACAAGAATGGTAAGGTGGAGCGACTCACAGATGCGGAGGGTTCTAATGCTGCCAATTTCTCAGGCGATTTCAGATATTTCGTCAATACCTGGAGCTCTTACAGCCATCCACAGGTGTTTACCGTGCGCAGCAACAAGGGTAAGGTTATCAAGATGCTGGAGGACAACAAGAAACTTTTGGAGAAGACTCAGAAATACAACTGGGGCAAGCGTGAGACATTCTCGTTTACTACTTCCGAGGGTGTGAAACTCGACGGTTGGATGGTGAAGCCTGTTGACTTTGATGCCAACAAGAAGTATCCTGTCATCCTGTTCCAGTATTCCGGTCCGGGCAACCAGCAGGTTCTGAATGCCTGGAATACGGGCAGTATGGGCCAGGGTGGTGCTTTCGACTATTATCTGGCTCAGGAGGGTTTCATCGTGGTTTGTGTAGATGGTCGCGGAACGGGTGGCCGTGGTGCAGAATTTGAGAAATCTACTTATCTCAGACTGGGCGATCTGGAGTCTAAGGACCAGGTGGAGACGGCTCTCTACATGAGTAGTCTGCCATATGTTGATAAGGATAATATCGGCATCTGGGGCTGGAGTTATGGTGGCTTCAATACGTTGATGAGTATGAGCGAAGGTCGTCCTGTGTTCAAGGCTGGTGTGGCTGTGGCACCTCCTACCTGCTACCGTTTCTATGATACGGTTTATACCGAGCGCTATATGCGTACTCCTCAGGAGAATGAGGATGGTTACAAGGTGAATCCTATCGAGCGTGCAGACCGCTTGCATGGTGCCCTGCTGATTTGCCATGGTGTGGCTGATGATAATGTGCATCCTCAGAATACCTTTGAATATTCAGAGGCGCTGGTTCAGGCAGACAAGGATTTCAAGGAGCTGTTTTATACCAACAGAAACCATGGTATTTATGGTGGAAATACGCGCAATCATCTGTTGAGACAGATTGCAGATTGGTTTAAGAGTCACATGAAATAAAAAGGAAATTTCCCTCGGGAAAATCGGTTTCTCCGGGGGAAATTCTTCGGAAAGAAATTGGTTCCTTTCGAGGGGGAAATCTTCGGTTGGAAATTGGTTCCTTTCGGGGGAAGAATAGAATATAAAAGAATAAGAATTAAAAAATAAGGAAAGATGAAAGCAAAACCAGGTTTCAATCTCCGTGTGGTTTGTGGTGAGAACATCATCGTGGCAGAGGGAGAGGAGAATATTGATTTCAGCAATATCATTAGTATGAATGAGAGTTCTGCTTATTTATGGCAGAATATTCAGGGCAAGGAGTTTACTCATGAAGACTTGGTCGGTCTGCTGACTCAGGAGTATGAGGTGGATGAGGCTACGGCGTTGAAAGACGTGAAGGCTCTTACCGAATTATGGTTGCAGGCTGGAATTATTGAAGCTTAAATCGAGCGCTTCTGCTTTGATAGAAGTTCAAGTTTTGAAGCATAAAGGCTTAGAATTATAAATAATAAAAAAGCGGGATTATCTTTTGGAAACTGAAGATAATCCCGCTTTTTATTCTAACATATTCTGCGTATCCACATATTTCTATATGTATCTCATATTCTATAATAGATTCTGCATATATCTCATATTCTCCCTATTCTCTATATTCTTCGTATTCTGTATATCCTACATCGGTCCGAGAATCGGAATCCAGATTCTTCTGTAAGCGGCAAGAAGATATCTGCGGATAGGGAAGAGGTGCATCCAGAGAGCCGAATAAATTTTCCACTTTTTGCTGTCTGTTCTGTCCAGCTTCTTTCTGCCCTTGCGGTAAAATCCAATCACGGATGCTTTCACGTCTTTTATTCTGCATTTTTCTATGCCTAAGTTTCCGTCTCCTCGCAGTATTACTTCCTGGTCCTGAATCTTGATGATGCGATGAAGCACGTAATGTCTGTAGCCGATTTCTGCCAGTACTGCATCGCCTACTTTGATGTCTTTAGCCTTGGTCAGCAAGGCCTTGTCTCTATTGTCTTCCAGGAACGGGCGCATGGAGTAACCGCGCAGCAGCAGGGTTACGGTATGACCTTCTTCCAGCAGTTTTACGATCTCTGGGAGTAGTTGGGCGTTGGCAAACTGTATTTCTACAGTCTTTATGGAATGATTATCTTGCATCGTTTTTTATTATTTTTTTTGTTATGTGGATTTTTATTCTGAATTTTCTCATGGGATTTTTTTCATCGGAGTTTTTGTCCCGCAGTTTTTTTTCATCAGACGACACGGAATTTATTCGGAGATTTCCTGCTGAGACGATTACTCACGGATTTTCGCGGATGCGACCTGTCCGGTCGTTGCAGATACCCCCTGGGATCGGACAAAGAGATTCACCAGAGATTCCATAAAAAATCTGTGTATATCTGTGAAATCTGTGGGACAAAAATAATCCCACGAAGAAAAGATACCCCCTGAGAGTGGAAAAAGTCCCACAGATTTCGCAGATTTCGCAGATGACGCAGATTTTTCATCGGGATTTTTTCATCGGATGCCACGGAATTTATTCGGAGATTTCCTGCTGTGGCGATTACTCACGGATTTTCGCGGATGCGACCTGTCCGGTCGTTGCAGATACCCCCTGAGATTGGACAAAGAGATTCACCAGAGATTCCATAGAAAATCTGTGTATATCTGTGAAATCTGTGGGACAAAACCCTCCCACGAAGAAAAATCTGCGTCATCTGCGAAATCTGCGTGACAAAAAACAACAGGAGCATATATAGGGCGCGAGCCATTGGCCAGCGGCCAAAATTCCGCAAAAATCCGTGAGTAATCCGGCAAGCAAGAATGCCTTCCGATTCATCCGTGAAATCCGATGAAAATTTTGTCACGCGGATTTTCCTTCACCTTCTTTGATGGCAATCGCCTGATTACAAACTTCGGCAGCCTCCCGGTTGGGCAGGCAATGGAGAGTGTAGATGTTGGAGGTCTCCACCAGTCGGGTAATCGTATTGCAGATGTCGTTGAAAATATCCTGATCCCATTTCATACTCGAACAGGAGGGCAGGAGAGAGGCGAAGGCTTCGATAGGCGAAAGGCGCTCCACCCAGTTGGAACTGTCGCGGTCGATGCGTGTGATGGCTCCCAACTTGGCTTTCACGTTGCGATAGCAAGGGGTTTTGCCGCTCCACGGACTGCCGTAGATGTAAGGCTCTCCGTCGATGAATCTTATGATAGGATTGTCGTCGTTCATGAGGTCGCATCCCTTCAGATATCTCAGCCACATGCTTACCTGTGTACTCTTTCCGGTTCCGCTTTTGGCGATGAATGCGTATCCGTATCCGTTCTGTCTTACCAGAGATGCGTGGATGAGGAGAGTCTGCAGTCTGCTGCCGGCAAAGGCGAAGATGAGCATCAGGGCGTTGTTCAGTCCGAAGCAACGCATGTTGTAGTTGCCGTTCAGGGCGCATCGGCAGTCGCTGAAGTCCTTGTTGGTTTGCAGCAGGCAGCAGCTGGCCCCGTTGATGTCCTTGATGATATACTGGTAGCCTCCGTTGTCGAGTCTATCCACGATGGTATCTCCGTTTCCCGTGTCGAAAGCCCTGATTCTCTTGCGCTTATCCTTGGGGTAGGGTTTGAGGGAATCATCTACAAGCAGGCTAAAAAAAAGATGACCCTCCAAAGTGTTGACTCTGAAGGGTTCGAATGAGGTCAGGAGTCGCATGCTGTTGAATGGAGACTCTGCAAAACAGATTCTCACATTCAACTCTGCGATATTAAAATCATGTGATTCTATCATTTGTTCTTGCGTTGCTTTTTCAGGGCTTTCTTAGCCTTCACTTTCTTTACAGGTTCCGCTATTTCTATAGCTTCATCCATAGGAGCTACAGACTGGAACTGGAATTGCTCCCTGGTCAGTTTTTTGATCTGGAAAGGAGGCAGTTCGCTCTTCTGCTTCTGGTTGTTTTTCTTCTTCTGGTTGTGCGCATAGTGTGAGTAGAGCTTGTTCCACACTTTCTCCAGTTTCTTCAGGTCGGTATTATATTCCACCATGCATGTGCGGTGCTGCTCTCCGATGTTTGCCAGATAGTCGCGCAACTGGTATGAGTAATTCTCTCGGCTTACCAGGAAATGATGCTTGCTGGTAAACCATACAGAGTCTAACTCCTGAATGTCTGTGATATAGACAGTGGAGTCGTTGAAAGAAGAAGCAAATCCAAAGACGTATGCTTTTCTCATCTCGTTTTTAGCCTGTGCAGCAAGCGAGATGAGGAGTGTAGCTGCAATAGCTGTGAGTCCGATTTTTGATAATTTCATTTCTATTCTTAAGTTATTTGATAGCCTACTGACCTTCTTGCTGGATAGCCTACAGACTATCTTTCTGATAGCCTACTGCCCCAGATAGGTTTTCAGCAGTTTATTCTTCGTATTATGTCGGAGTCTGCGTATGGCTTTCTCCTTGATCTGGCGCACTCTCTCACGGGTGAGATTGTATTTTTCGCCTATTTCCTCGAGCGTCATTTCAGGTGACCCGATGCCGAAGAAGGCCCTTACCACCTTTTGCTCTCTATCGTTGAGCAGTTCGATTGCTCTGTCGATTTCTTTGCGTAGCGATTCCTGTACGAGTGCCTTGTCAGCCATCGGCATATCATTGTCGGCAAGTACGTCCAGCAGGCTGTTGTCCTCTCCATCTACGAAAGGAGCATCCATGCTTACGTGTCTGTTGTTGACCTTCATGGCTTCCTCGATTTTGTCTTCAGGCAAGTTTATGCGGTCGGCAATCTCATCTACGCTTGGACGGCGCTCATGTTCCTGCTCAAACTTGTTGAGCTCACGGTTTATCTTGTTGACGCTTCCCACCTGATTGAGTGGCAGGCGTACGATTCTACTCTGCTCAGCGATGGCTTGCAGAATGCTTTGGCGAATCCACCAAACAGCGTATGAGATGAATTTGAATCCACGTGTTTCATCGAATTTCTCTGCTGCTTTGATGAGTCCAACATTTCCCTCATTAATGAGGTCGGGGAGGCTGAGTCCCTGATTCTGATATTGCTTTGCCACGGAGACAACGAAGCGTAGATTTGCTCTTGTTAATCTCTCTAAGGCTCGGCGATCACCTTTCCTTATTTTCTGTGCCAATTCCACTTCTTCATCTACCGAGAGTAGTTCTTCATGTCCTATCTCCTGCAGATATTTGTCGAGTGACGCACTTTCACGATTAGTGATTGATTTTGAAATTTTTAGTTGTCTCATGGTAGCCTTATTTTTTTAAAGTTCTGCAAAAATACACTTTTTGTTCGAATTGACAAAAAAAATAGCAAAAAAATAGCAGATATTTTAAGAAATACCTGCTATTTTGTCGTTTTTTATATTTTCAAAACCTTATTCTGACGCCTAATTGGAGAATTTTTTCTGACTAAATGCTTGTTGGAGCTTAAGTTTACTAATTCTCCTTTCGGGGCGACTGGTTTAGTCTTTCTGCAGAGGAACTGCGAAGTAAGCCTTCTTGCCTGTAGGCCACATACCCTGGATGTAGAGTACAGGGTCCTTGCTGATAGAAGCGCTCTTGACGGCTTTCTGCAGGTCGTCGAGAGAAGTGATATTGTTGTCGTTGATCTTCTGGATGATGAATCCGCGAGAGATTCCGGCTTCCTTCAAGGCTCCGCTGTTCACCTTCATCACCTCTACACCATACTTGATGTTGAGCTGCTCCTTCTGTGAAGCGGTAATCTGGCGGAAGTTGCCACCCAGTACATCGAGGTCGGCTGACTTGATGACAGAGGTTGTGCCCTGAGCATTCTTCAGCGTGATGGTCTTGGTGATAGCCTTCTTGTTGCGCAGATAGGTGATGGTCATCTTGTCGCCAGGGCGCTTGCCGTTGAGCAATTCCTGGAGTTCAGCCATCTTGGTCACCTTCTTGCCATCCACCTTGGTGATTACGTCACCTTCCTTCAGGTTGGCAGCAGCACCATTTCCGTCTTCATCCACCTTGGCGATATAAACACCCTCGTTGGTTCCGAGGTTCACTTCCTTGCCGTTCTCCTTCTGGTTGTTGATATAGTTGAGCACGTCAGAACCCTGAATGCTGAGCATTACGCGCTGTACGCTTCCATATTTCTTGATGTCATCTACCACCTTGTTCATGATGGATGTAGGGATGGCGAAACCATATCCTGCGTAAGAACCAGTCTGTGAGTAGAGCATGGCGTTGATACCTACGAGTTCGCCCTGGGTGTTGACGAGTGCGCCACCAGAGTTACCTGCGTTGATGGCAGCATCGGTCTGGATGAAGCTCTCTACGCCGTTGGCTCCGAGTGAACGTGCCTTGGCAGAGATGATACCGGCAGTCACGGTATTGTTGAGACCGAATGGGTTGCCTACTGCGATGACCCATTCTCCGACTCTTACCTTGTCGCTATCTGCGATAGGGAGGGTAGGCAGGTTTTTGCCGTCCACCTTGATGAGTGCGAGGTCGGTAGTCTTGTCGGTACCGATGATGCGGGCTGAGTATTCGCGGTTGTCGTTGAGTGTGACGGTCAGTTCGTCAGCACCTTCCACCACGTGGTTGTTGGTCACGATATATCCGTCGCTACTGATGATGACTCCCGAACCTGTAGCTTCTTTCTTAGGGGTCTGCACTCTCTGCTTGCGTGTGCCGCCGTTGCCAGGGTTTCCGAAGAAGCCGAATGGGTCGAAGAATCCTCCGAATGGATCGTCCTGCACGTCAACGGTTGTTGTCTTGGAGTTCTGTACGTATTTGATGTGAACTACTGCTGGCAGAGCTTTTTCTGCTGCAAAAGTGAGATCTACTGGTTGTCCAGCTGGAGCTGAAGTTGTAGCTGGAGCTGCGTTTACTTTCATGAATGCACCGGCTGAGAATGCGAGTGAACCTACGCACAACAGAGCCATCACGTAATTTGTTACCTTTTTCATGTCTATTGCTTTTAATTATTACTTTTCTTTTTTATTACTCTAATTGGTTTGCGGCAGCCTCGTTTTTTTTCAGAAGTCCTTGCGAGGGGATTCTTGGTTTCAGAACCTCTGCTTTGGTTTTCTTATTCCCGGAACTCCTTGTGAGGGGTTTCTTGATTCCAGGCAGATTTGACTGTCTTGGAAAAACGGTTGCTTCGTCTAACCGGTTGCAAATATAGGAGCAAAAAATGAGAAAGCAATCATTCCGTATTGTTTTTTATCCCGTTTTAACATTTGAATTTAACACTTTAACGGCTCTTAAATTTGAAATGCCCTAAATTTACAAATCTTATATACTTTGTAAGAAAAAGTTAGTTGTAAATATGCAACTAAAAAAGATGAATAGTTAAATGTATGTTAAGCAAAAGAAGCTTCTTTTGTTGATTTTAGGGCAATTTTTTTGCTGATTATATGGCACATTTGTGCTGTTGTCAGGCAGGTTAATGCCGTTATTATGGCAAGTACTTGTGCTTTTTTCTACATTCCGGGCATTCTCCCTTGATGACAAAGGAAACGGAGTGGGGATAGAATCCTGCTGGTAATTCGAAGCTTGGGATGTGGATGTCTTCCATGCAGAAGGAGCGTTGGCAAGCCTCGCAGTAGAAGTGGATATGGCCGTCATGATGGTCGCATTTTCCTTCTTCCTCGCAGAGTTCGTAGTTGAGGATACCTCGTCCGTCCTCGAAGGCGTGCACCACGTCGTGTTCGAGGAAGAGGGTGAGCACTCTGAAGATGCTGGATTTGTCCATGGTCAGCATCTTGTGTTCCAGACTGCTGAGGCTCTGGGGGTGTTGCTCGCTCGCTAAAGTCTTGAGAACGAGAATGCGGTTGGCTGTAGGTTTGATACCCTTAGCTTCTAACTTGCTGATAATATCTTGCTGTTCCATTTTCTTTTATATTCTAATTTTAAAAGTGTACCACTTTATACTTGCTTGCAAAGGTATGATTAAATAATGAAATGACCAAATAAAAAGTATAAAATCGGGGAGAATCATCTGTGTAGATCTGTTTTTTTGTCACGCAGATTTCGCAGATGACGCAGATTTTTTTCTCATGGGATTTTATTCATCGGATGACACGGAAATTATTCGGAGGTTGACTGCTGAGACGATTACTCACGGATTTTCGCGGATGCGACCTGTTCGGTCGTTGCAGATATCCCTTGAGGTTGGAAAAAGTCCCACAGATTTCACAGATTTACACAGATTTTTCTTGGGACGTTTTTTTGTCACGCAGATTTCGCAGATGACGCAGATTTTTTTCTCATGGGATTTTATTCATCGGATGACACGGAAATTATTCGGAGGTTGACTGCTGAGACGATTACTCACGGATTTTCGCAGATGCGACCTATCCGGTCGTTGCAGATACCCCCTGATACTGGACAAAGAGATTCACCAGAGATTCCATAAAAAATCTGTGTAAATCTGTGAAATCTGTGGGACAAAACCCTTCCCACGAAGAAAAATCTGCGTCATCTGCGAAATCTGCGTGACAAAAAACAACAGGAGCAGGTATAGGGCGCGGGCCATTGGCCAGCGGCCAAAGTTCCGCGAAAATCTGTGAGTAATCCGATAAGCAAGAATGCCTCCGATTTATCTGTGAAATCCGATGAAGAAAAATCATGATGAAGAAAATCTGTGTATATCTGTGAAATCTGTGGGACAAAATAATCCCCACGAAGAAAAATCTGCGAGAAGAAAAACTCAGCGGAAAAAAAATAAAAAAGCGTACAAGCTTTAAAGACTTGCACGCTTCTTCCATATATTACAAACGTAATTACTTTCTTTATCAAATGAATGCCCGCTTGAAGAAGCAACTCCATTTCTGAAGTTAGCTTATAGAAGCAGCATTCTTTTCATTCAGGATACTTGCTTACAGAAGCAGCATCCTTTCCGTAGGTTCTGATGCACCAGAGGTAAACCCCTTAAGCGCAAGAGCAACCACGACCTTTACTCAAGGCCTCGCCATACATTTCCATGGCGTTCATGTAGTTCTCAAGGAAAGCTTTGAAAGCCTTCTTGATGTTTTCGAAAATTGTCTTCATACTTGTTATCCTTTAATTAATTAATACTGCAGGCTTCTTTCAGCCTGAATCTTTTTACCACTCATGGAGCGGGTAATTACTTACCCATTTCCATTTTGTTGTTCACATTTACAGCTTTAGCAATCATGACTGCTACTACTGCGAGAATCATTACTGTTGTCATAATCATTTTCATTTTGCGGAGTCTCCATTTGAGGCTCCAGTTTAACATTATCCTTTTACAATCTCACCTTTTTCGAGTGCAAAGGTAATGCCTATTTTTTGAAAATCTGTCACAATGGCATGACAAAATGATGAAACGAGGACTTTTTTTGACTCATATCAACCAAATCCGTTTTCGGCTTGATGTAGGTCAACAGAAAATGACAAATGAGAAATTAGAAATCCTATAACTATTTAGCACCTATTCTGTAAGTGACTGCAGCAATCCCTGACAGGCATCCTCCAGGAGAGTGATGACCAGTTCAAAGTCGCTATAGTCGCCATAGTATGGATCGGGAACGGTAGTATATTGGCGATGATGGGTCAGGAAATCAGCCATGCAAACCACCTTGTCCTTATCCGCCTGACAGGAAGCCATGGACGTGATGGCACGGTAATTGTCGTTGTCCATCACCACGATGGTGTCGAAGCGGTCGAAGTCTGATTTCTTAAACTGGCGGGCGTGACTGTTGAAATCATAACCATGCTCCGCGCCACATTTTCTCATACGGCTGTCGGGCAATTGTCCTACGTGCCAGTTGCCGATACCGGCAGAATCGATTTCAAACTCGTCGCTCAGTCCCGCCTTTTCCACGAGACTCTTCATGATGCCTTCACCCGCAGGGGAGCGGCAGATATTGCCGAGGCAAATAAATAATACTGTATGTTTACCTTTCTTTATCATTTTGGAGTTTTAATGTTTCTTTTCCGTCTGCAAAGTTAGTATAATACTTTGATATGAGCAAAGTTTTTTTACCAATTTCTTTGTTTTTTCTGAAAAAGTGCTTATCTTTGCAATCGAAACATGATTTTGTTTCGAAAATATGATTTTAATTCAAATTTTATAGCATGACAATAACGCTTAGCATTTTAATCATTACGGTTGCCATGTTTATTTGGGGCAGAGTGAGGGCCGACATCGTAGCTCTTACCGCTCTGGCAGCACTACTTGTATTCGGAATTCTTACTCCTTCAGAAGCCCTGGCAGGTTTCTCGTCGCCCATCGTCGTCATGATGATAGGCCTATTCGTGGTGGGTGGAGCCATCATGCAGACGGGACTTGCCAAGCTCACGGGCAATAAACTTATGGCCCTTTCGCACGGCAACGAAACCATTACCTTCCTGCTGGTGATGCTCGTCACCTCCTTCATCGGAGCCTTCGTGAGCAATACCGGCACCGTGGCGCTCATGATGCCTATCATCGTGAGCTTAGCGGCAGCATCGGGCATGCAGTCGAGCCGTTTCCTCATGCCCCTGGCCTTTGCGGGCAGTCTCGGAGGAATGCTCACCCTCATCGGTACGCCGCCCAACCTGGTCATCGACGAGGTGCTCACGGAAGCCGGATATCAGCCGCTCGCTTTCTTCTCCTTCTTCCCCGTGGGTCTCATCGTCATCGCCATCGGCATCATCGTACTCATGCCCCTCAGCAAGATTTTCCTCAGCAAAAAGCAGAACGGAAAGAAGAGGGACAAGGCGAAATCGCTCGACGACCTGGTGGATGAATACCAGCTGCTCGACAATCTGCATCGCTACATCGTGCCCAGCAAGCGCTATGGGGCGGCAGATGAAAATGGCGGGGTGATGGACATCGTGGGCAAGACGCTCAAAGACCTCAGCATACAGAAGAAATACGGGGTGAGCATCATCGAAATCAGAAACGAGAAGAAGTCTAAACTCGGACTCGTCAAGGATGTCAACCAGAACATGGCGAAGAGCAGCAGCACGATTTCCGTACACGATATTCTCTATATTCTGGGCGATGAGGAGAAGATAGGAAAGTTTGCCCACGACTACGGATTGAGAAAGATGAAGGATGTGAAAATCGACTTCTATGACCTCGGACTCACGGAGATAGTCGTGATGCCTACCTCCAATTTCGCAGGCCTGCGCATCGGAGAAGCTAATCTGCGTAAACGCTTCGGTATCAACGTGTTGGGTGTGAAGCGAGGAGAGGAATATATCACGGATAATCTGATAGCTGCCAAACTGCATGTGGGCGATATGCTCCTGGTGCAGGGCGAGTGGACCAATCTGGCTCATCTCACTTCGGATACTTCCAACTGGGTGGTGCTCGACCAGCCTGAGAAGACTGCCGACAAGGTGCTGCTCGACTATAAGGCTCCTGTGGCTGCAGCCATCATGCTGCTCATGGTGGCGATGATGGTGTTTGATTTCATCCCTGTGGCTCCGGTTACGGCGGTCATCATAGCCGGTCTGCTCACGGTCTTTGCAGGCTGTTTCCGTAATGTGGAGGCGGCTTACAAGACCATCAACTGGGAGAGTATCGTGCTGATAGCGGCGATGATGCCGATGTCCACGGCGCTGGAGAAGACGGGAGCCTCGGCGCTGGTTTCGCAGACTTTAGTGGCCAGTTTAGGGGCGCTGGGACCTACGGCTCTCTTGGCAGGCATCTATTTCACCACCTCTCTGATGACGATGTTTATCAGCAATACCGCCACGGCCGTGCTGATGGCTCCTATCGCCTTAGTGGCAGCCCAGCAGGTGGGTGTGAGTCCTTATTCCTTCCTCTTTGCGGTCACCCTGGGAGCCAGCATGTGCTTCGCCTCTCCATTCTCCACGCCGCCTAATGCGCTGGTGATGAAGGCGGGTGGCTACTCGTTTATGGACTATGTGAAGGTGGGTCTGCCTCTGCAGATTATCATCGGCGTGGTGATGACTTTCGTCCTGCCGCTGCTGTTTCCTTATTAATTTGATTATACATAAAAAAAAAGAATTGGATATGAATAAAATTACGATGTTGGGAACGGGCAACGCTACGGTTACCCAGATTTATAATACCTGTTTTGTGCTGGCTACTGATACCACTCGTCTGATGGTGGATGCGGGTGGCGGAAATGGCATTCTCTCGCAACTGAAGAAGGTGGATTTCCCGATTTCCGAGGTGCATCATCTCTTCGTTACTCATGCCCATACCGACCATGTATTAGGTGTCATCTGGGTGATTCGCATGGTGGCCCAATGCAAGGGATATGAGGGACAGTTGCACGTATATGGTCATGACAAGGTGATGAGGGTGATACGCACGATCATCGACATGATATTGGCTAAGAAGCAGTTGCAGAAGGTGGAGGAACGTGTGGTGTTTCATCTGCTTGAGGATGGCGATGCGTTCGAAGTGGGGGATATGAAGTTGACCTGCTTTGACATTCATTCTACCAAGGAAAAGCAGTTTGGTTTCCGGGCGGAATTGCCGGTGGAAGGTGTGGGTTCTGATGGCTCTCGGGAGGTGGAAAGCAAACCTATGGTATTGGCTTGTCTGGGTGATGAGCCTTACAATCCGCTCAACCGCAGTTATATCGAGGGGGCAGACTGGATGATGTGTGAGGCTTTCTGTCTGTATGCCGACCGGGATACGTTCAAGCCTTACGAGAAGTGTCATAGTACGGCGCTGGATGCGGGCAAGTTGGCGGCTGAGTTGGGCGTGAAGAATCTCATTCTTTATCATACGGAGGAGAAGACGCTTGCCTCTCGCAAGGAGAAATATTCCCTGGAGGCTGCTGAGTTTTTCAAGGGCAGGATTGTGGTGCCTGATGACTTGGAGGTAATCGAGTTATAGATTTTTCTTTGTGGGAGGGTTTTGTCCCACAGATTTCACAGATATACACAGATTTTCTTCATCATGATTTTTCTTCATCGGATTTCACGGATGAATCGGAAGGCATTCTTGCTTGCCGGATTACCCACGGAATTTCGCGGATGTGACCTGTCCGGTCGTTGCAGATACCCCCTGAGATTGGACAAAGTCCCACAGATTTACACAGATTCAGGACTTGTTCGGTCTTTGGAAAAAGCACGCAGATATCGCAGATGACGCAGTTTTTTTGTTTGGATATTTGGGGAATTTTCCTTTCAATTATGGCAAGAATGAATCTGTGTAAATCTGTGGAATCTGTGGGACTTTTGAAGAGACTCACTTTTTCTGCCTTTTTTAATACGCTTCTCCCTGCTCTATTTCTTCCTGCGTGATGCGCTTGCGGTCGATGGCGCGCCAGGCGAAGACGATGTAGGCGAGCACGAACGGGATGAGGAGGGAAACTATCGCCATGGTGCGGAGCGTGAACTCGCTGCTGCAACTGTTGGCGAGGGTGAGCGAACTCTGAAGGTCGATGTTCGACGGATAGTAGGCGGTGTTGTTCCAGCCGGCTATCAGCAGCAGAACCAGCACGGTGAGCACGGTTCCGATGCCTGTAAACCAGATTCCCTTTCTATACTGCACGCTTCTCGATGACTTGTAAATGCCGAAGAGTACTAGCACTATTCCTATTAATAATAGGGCTGATAGGATTGGCATCTCCAGGAGATTGTGAAGATACTTCATGCTCTCTATCGTAATGCTGGAAGAAGAAGTGCTGAATCCATCCTTTACCAGCAATCTGATGAGGAACGGCAGGAAGAACAATAGGAAAATGAGGGCATTCCATGGCAACTGGCGGGTGCAGCGCTCCTGAATCTGCTGGTGCTCGATGTTGTTCTTGATGTAGAGCATGCCCAGGATGCGGGCTAACATCAGTACGGCAAGCCCCAGCACCACATTCCATGGGTCGAGTAGGGCATCAAGACCATGACTGGCGTTTGCCCAACGGCTGATGACGGGTTGCAGACTGTTGGTAATATTGCCCTTGTCTATCAGGAAATTGCTGCCGTTGAAGAAGGTGGCTACGGCTCCGCCAAGAAGCAGAGGCCCTACGATGCCGTTGATGATGAGGCAGATTTGAAAGGTCTTTGGTCCAAGAAAATTACCTATCTTGTTCTGGAATTCATAGCTCACCGCCTGAATCACAAACGAGAACAGGATGATCATCCACAGCCAGTAGGCTCCGCCGAAACTGGTGCTGTAGAACAATGGGAACGAGGCAAAGAAGGCTCCGCCGAAGGTGACGAGCGTGGTGAAGGTGAACTCCCACTTTCGCCCCGTGGAGTTGATGATGAGGCGACGCTCTTCTTCTGTTTTTCCCAAACAGAATATCAAGGTGTTGGCTCCCTGTACAAACATGAGAAACACCAGTAGGGCTCCTAATAATGATACGAGGAACCACCAGTATGATTGCAAAAATTCGTATGTCATAATACTTTCGGGTTTTGTTGTTTACTGAAAAACTATCCTATGATTCTTTTCGATATCTTTCTGAAAAATATTGATTATCAGAGAGATTATTCATATTCCGGTCCTTTCTTGATCTGCTTCACCTGGATGCTGATTTCTACGGCGAGCATGGTGGTGAAGAGTGCCAGGAAGATGAAGAAGGTGGTGGCCACGCTGTCTGCCTCGATGTCGGAGATGGCGGCGCTTACTGGTAGCAGGTCTTGGATGGTCCAAGGCTGGCGACCGATTTCTGCTACTATCCAGCCCG